>Ga0056123_1000009_pt1 | contig 50695 bp, 44 predicted proteins | sample WorMetHEROISLAND_3_FD_71122 | JGI IMG/M metagenome (GOLD analysis project Ga0056123, IMG submission 71122) | Marine gutless worms symbiont microbial communities from Max Planck institute for Marine Microbiology, Germany - Olavius sp. 3 HERON ISLAND ...
TTCATACCATCATCAACGAGCTTATTAACAACCAAATTTTTATTTTATAATTTAATTTCAGCAGGTTATAATTTTTTTCAACATTATCGACACCCCTTATTAATAGTATTTATTTTAATAAAATGTAAAATAAAAGAGGAATACCATGAAATTTGTTATCCTGCGTGAAACAATTCTTCCCGTCCTGGCGAACATTCAGGGACTCACTGGCCGTAAAAGCAATCTTATTATCACCTCACACGTGTTGGTTACAGCGGAAGCCAAGGGGATCCGCATTACCGCTACCGATCTTGAAACCGGCTTTGAAGGGTTTTATCCGGCCGCGGTGGAAAAAACCGGTTCGGTCACCATCGACAGCAGCAAGTTCCTCCAGATCGTCAAGGATTTTCCCGTTGATGAAATTGTAATGGAGGAGGTTGAGAACAACCGGATCGAGATCGGCGGTTCGAAAGTTCAGTTTCATATGGTGGGTATGGATAAAGATGCGTTTCCGGACAGTCCGGTGATGAACGATGTGGCCCTTTTTACTATTGAATCGGGTCACTTAAAAAAAATGATAGACAAAACCGTAGGGATCAGCGGCGCCTCGGAAGACAAACGGGCCCATATTATAGGTGTTAGTATGGAAAAACTGACTCTTCCCGATAAGCAGATCTTGCGACTGGTTTCCACCGATGGAGGCCGTCTGTCGAAAATGGATTACGAATATGGTGAAAAGGCCGAACTGCCCATTGAACAAAATGTGATTATTCCTAAAAAGGGGCTTTCTGAAGTGTCTAAGTTTTTGGATTTGGAGGGGATTGTCCAGTTGGGGATTCAAAAAAACAAACTGATTATTCAAAATGCGAACGAAACCTTTATTATCAGGCTTTTGGAAGGAATATTTCCCGATTATAAAAAGGCGATTGAAAAGAAGGTGGAAAATGACATTCGCATATCTAAAAGGCCTTTTTTAATGATGCTTAAAAGAATGTCCATTTTAGGTTCTGACCATTTTCATTCGGTGCGGTTTAAATTTATCGACAACACCCTTTTTATCAATTCGGTCAATCCCGATTTGGGTGAATCCAAAGAGGTTATGGAGATTGAATATACCCGACCGGCGATGAAGGTGACCTTTAATCCGCGCTTTTTTATCGAAGCGCTCAATGTTATGGATGAAGATGAGGTGATGTTGAATGTCGCCAGTCCGGATCGGGCCTGTATTTTAGAGGGCAAGGATAATCCATACTATCTGGCGGCTATAATGCCCATGAACCTGTAACGGGTTATACATTTTTTAGATTTATTTAACAAGGAGAGAGGGTTGGTTGAATGAATAAACCCGATAATCAGTACGATGAAAGCAGTATTGATGTTTTAGAAGGTCTTGAGCCGGTTCGTAAACGGCCGGCCATGTATATCGGTAATGTCGATGTGGCCGGTTTGCATCATCTGGTCCACGAGGTGGTGGATAATAGTATCGATGAAGCTATGGCGGGCCATTGTGACCGCATCAATGTGGTGATCCATTCGGATAACAGCATCAGTGTAACCGACAATGGCCGCGGTATTCCCGTGGGGATGCATAAAAAAGAGAAGATTTCGGCGGTGGAAGTGGTGCTCACCAAGCTGCACGCCGGGGGTAAGTTTGATAATGAATCCTATAAAGTATCAGGCGGGTTACACGGCGTTGGGGTATCGGTGGTCAATGCTTTATCGGAGCATCTTGATGTGGAAATCTATTCCGACGGTAAGATTTATCATCAGACCTATTCCCGGGGTGTTAAGACCAGTGAACTGGAAATGGTGGGTAAAACGCGTAAAAAGGGAACAAAAATCAACTTTCAGCCCGACCCCCAAATATTTGAAACTACTATATTTAGTTACAACACTCTTTCGCGGCGGTTGCGGGAGCTGGCCTTTTTAAATAAAGGTGTTCGGATTGAATTTGAAGATGAAAGGTCCGATCAAAAAGAGAGTTTTTTGTATAAAGGCGGGATTATCCAGTTTGTTGAATATTTAAACCGCCGCAACAGCGCCCTGCATAAGCCGGTTTTTATTGAAGGGGTTAAAAACGATGTCGCGATTGAGGTGGCTATTCAATACAACGATACCTTTAAAGAGGTCCTGCTCTCTTTCGCGAACAATATCAATACCGTTGAGGGCGGTTTTCATCTGATCGGATTTAAGGCGGCCCTGACACGCTCTTTGAATCAATACGCTTCCGGCGGAAATATCCCCAAAAACATGCAGGTGAAAATTTCCGGGGATGATGTCCGCGAAGGGCTCACCGCGGTGGTAAGCGTGCGGATTATGGAGCCGCAGTTTGAAGGCCAGACCAAAACCAAGCTGGGTAACAGCGAGGTGAAAGGGCTGGTGGAATCTTTGGTTAATGAGCAGTTGGGGATCTATCTGGAAGAAAATCCGGCAGTGGCTAAAAAGATTCTCTCCAAGGCTATTGACGCTTCAAGGGCCAGAGATGCCGCTCGCCGCGCCAGGGATCTTGCCCGCAACAAAGGAGCGTTGATAGACAGCACCTTGCCGGGTAAGCTGGCTGAATGCCAGGTTTCTGATCCAACCATGCGGGAGTTGTTTTTGGTGGAGGGAGATTCAGCCGGCGGCAGCGCCAAGCAGGGCCGGGACCGCAAATTCCAGGCCATTTTACCGTTGCGGGGAAAAATATTAAATGTGGAGAAGGCGCGCTTTGACAAGATTATCAAAAGTGAGGAGATTAAAAATATCATCACTGCCCTTGGCGCCGGTATCGGCACCGAAGAGTACGATATCAACAAAATCCGCTATCATAAAGTGGTGATTATGACCGATGCCGATGTGGACGGCTCGCATATCCGTACGCTTTTACTTACATTTTTTTATAGACAAATGCCTGAAATTATAGAAAATGGTTACCTTTATATCGCCGAGCCGCCACTCTACAAGGTGGGTAAAGGAAAAAGTTCATTCTATCTAAAAGATGACCTGCAGTTTCAAGAGTACATATTAAAAAGGGCCTGTGAAAACCGGACGCTTAAAATCGGTGAAAATGGGCAACTGCTTACCGACAAGCAGTTCTATCTGTTTATCACCCAACTGTATGAGTATATTGAAAATATTAAAAGTTTAAGAATGCGGCACTACCCGAGGGATCTGGTGGAGCTGCTGATTAACAAGGGTGCTGAAAACAAACGTTTTTTGCAAGACGGCGTCAAAATGAACAATCTGGCAAACAACCTGGCCAACGTTGATTATGATGTGAAAGGGCCCATTTACGATGAGGCCAATCAGGTGTATCAGCTTACCGTTACCCCCACCCAGGCGGTGCGGAAAAAGGCCCTGTTGGAAGAGGACCGGCTGGTACCCGATCAAACGGTTCATATCGACCGCCGCCTGATCTATTCCCACGATTACCAGAAAAGTCTGGTTTTTGGTAAAAAGTTTGAAATTCACGATTTTTCACCGTTTATTCTCTATAAAACAGATAATAAGGAGCCTGAAGCGACCTTTACAACAAAATTCACCCTCTTTGACCACATGGAGAACGCGGGCAAAAAAGGGCTGCATATGCAGCGCTATAAAGGGTTGGGAGAGATGAACCCCGATCAGTTGTGGAGAACCACCATGAATCCCGATAAACGGATTTTGTTACAGGTCAAGGTGGCCGACGCTGTGGATACAGATGAGATCTTTACCATCCTCATGGGTGAGGAGGTGGAACCACGGCGTGATTTTATCCAGAGCAACGCCCTGGAAGTAAAGGCCCTGGATATTTAACGGCCATCAGCGGAGTGCTGACCTACTCGGCTAACAGCCATTCAGCGTCAATTAAACTTCACAAAACCAATGGGGCTTCACCGATCATTTTGCAGTCAGGTTCGCTGAAAGCGGATAATCACTTTATTTTCCAGTCCGGTGGCGTCACTGTGCGAAAAAAACGTCATCGTGAAGGGAAAATAGCGTAGAGCTAAAAACGAAAAGATGGCCCAAAACAAAAGCCTTCGAAAGGGTTCGAAGGCTTTTGTTCGATAGAACGATCAGGTCGTCTGCTTATTGAACACCCAACGCTTTCAATGCTTCAAATGTCAGTCCGCCAGTGGCAAACCCTTTATCTTTCTGATATTTTTTTACCGCATGGGCTGTTTCGCTGCCATAAGCGCCATCTATCGGACCGGGATTGTAACCTGCTTCCTTTAGTGCGGATTGCAGTTTCATCACCATATCCGGTGTGGTGTTGGTTTCACAGAGTACGTTGCGCCACTCCAATCGGCCCTTGGTCACCTTTTTCTCTTTGGTGATCTCCTGGTATTCCGCCGGAATGACGACTTTCTTCTCCTGGGCGGGCTTGTCCACCACTTTCACATTCACTGTTTTGTAAACAGCGGGAATCTTTTCCACTTCAGTTTCGGCCGGTTTAACCACCACTGTTTTGGTCACGCTACGGTATTGTGCGGGTGTTTCAACCAGGCAGATTTTTTGGCCGGTGCGGGTCCGTTTGGGATGATCCATATTGTGAATTTCATGCCATACAAATTGACCGTCCTGGACCATCTTTTGGCTGGAAACAGCTTTATACTCGGCCGGAATAACAGTTTTCTTTTCCGTGGCAGGTGAAACCATTTTTTTAACTTGGACCGTTTTGTAAACCGCCGGAATTTCTTTTGTTATGGTACGAGCCGGCTGGTCTACCACTTTTTTCCGAACCGTTTTATATTCAGCAGGTACCTCCACCAGGCACATAATCTCGCCTGTGGTGTTATCAACCCGCTCAATCAACCCGCGTCCCTTCTTCCACTCAGTGCGAGCCTCTTTCACCAATATTTTCTCTTCCTCCCATTTATAGGTCGCCGGGACATCTACCAGCTCGGTAGTGGCTTCGCTCACCAGCACCTTCTCATTAACCATTTCGTATTGCGCCGGAATCACATCAACCCTGGTGCTCTCTTCGACAACCAGTTCTTCACTGGTAACTGTTTCGTAAACCGGCGGCAGGTAGTGTTCATGAAAACAGTCGCCCGGATTTGCGGCGCCCAAATCGATGCCATGTTTTTGGGCGGTGTCCAAAAGAGCTTTGCTGGCTTCAGCACTATCTTTGGAAAGGTTAATTCGCCAGACCAATTTTTGAGGGCTCACCTCAACAGTTTTGGTTTCGGTGTCATATTTGGCCGGAATTTCTATCCGACGGATTGACTCCTCACTGACCAGAACTTCTTTTTCAACCGTTTTATAGGTGGCCGGAATAATTTCAATTTTTTCACTTTCGGCTGTTTTTAAAAACTTTTCGGTGGTGGTTTCATAAGTCGGTGGCACAAAAACACGCGCGTAACATTCACCCGGCCTGGCATTGGGCGGTAACAGGGGCGCATCAATGCCGCCCGGAGCTTGTGTCGTAGCGATAGTACCGGAGGTGGTTTGTTGAGCAGCCATGCCGGCTTTTTTCTCCAGCGCCTGTTCTTTTTTCTCCAGCTCCATTTGTTTCGCTTTTAACGCTTCTTCCTGCTGTTCCAGTTCAGCAATTTTTTGGTCTACACCGGCGTCCCTTTTTCCTGGCGCTGCACAGCCGGCCAGCGCAGCCACACAGATAGCAACAATAAACCATTGTTTGAGATGACGTGTTGAGATGATCATGGATGGACCTCCTTCTTTTCGTTTCATTAATCAAGCAGAAATCAAGATTATCCGTTTTTAGCACACAACACTGTGCGCCTTGTCAGTCCAGTGCAAAGTCAACAATAGCACTGAACCTAATCATCTTTTTCAAGGAAAGCAACCTAAAATTTCTTCGGTTTACACACCTGAATAATAAAAGGTTTTCAGAAAGACTGCCCATAACCGGCATGCTCACGTGAAAAAGTGGGTAAACCGTTGATATTTAAAACTCAACCGTCACATGGTATAATCGGCGCTCTCTTTCAACGAGTACCGCAACGGAACCTTGGTGGCGGTATTGCACCAGCGCTTTTTTAAGATCATTCAAATTGCGTACTTTTACCGTGTTGATTTGATGAAGTATATCGCCGGCTTTGGCGCCGATACGCCCTAGCCCCACATCGTCACGGATGGCGACGATCAAGGCCCCTTGGTCGGAACGCAGGCCAAGGCGGTTGATCTGCTCTTGGGTGATATCCGTTGCGGTGATTCCCAAAAGCCTCTCTGGAAGCCGGTCGGCCAGATTTGAAGGAAACGACGCCGATTGCACAGCCACTTTTTTTAATAGTCCTTTCTTCCAAATCAACAGCTCCACTGTTTGGCCCACACCCACCTCTTTCATTATGGCGCGGTAGGTGCCGATGGATCCAGTGGGCCGCCGGTTGACGGCCAGCAGCAGTTGACCGCTGGTTACTCCCGCCTTGGCGCCCGGTCCCTCCGGCGTTACCTTTTTAATCAGAAGGCCGCCGTAGCGCCGTTGGAGGTTTTCACCCAGTTTGAGATACCCGGCCAGGGCGCTGTCGATGGGTTGCAAGGTCAAACCGATCCAGGCGGGAATCACCTCGCCGTGTACAATCAGATCTGTGACGATTTTGTGCGCCCGCGCTACGGGAATGGCAAAACCGATCCCCTGTGCCTTGGCGTAAACCGCCGTGTTGATGCCGATCAGCTCACCGTTGATGTTGAGCAGCGGCCCGCCGCTGTTACCGGGGTTGATGGAGGCGTCGGTCTGGATAAAGTTACGGTAAATGCGGTTGTCGGTGCGGATCGTTCGATCCAGGGCGCTGATCACCCCGGTGGTCACCGTGTGGGAAAAACCAAAAGGGTTGCCGATGGCAATCACCGTTTCGCCGATCCAAAGGTCATCGGTGGGATGTAACGGCACATCGGGCAGTAAACTTTTAGGTTCAATTTGCAGCACAGCCAGATCGGCTTCGGCATCAACCCCAATTACCCTGGCGGGAAAAACCTGCTTATCCTGGAGGGTGACCATGATCTGAGCGGTGTTTTCAATCACGTGGGCGTTGGTGAGGATAAACCCCTTTCGGCCGTCGATAATGACGCCTGAGCCCAAGCTGGCGCGTGGTGTACGGCGTTCAAAATCAGGAGCCAAAAAATCTTTAAAAAAGGAGTCGAAAAAGGGATGAAACCCAAAACCGGAAAATGGTGAGGGCCGATTGTGATGAATCTGCTCCGAGCTGATGTTGACCACTGCCGGGCTCACTTTTTGCACTGCTTTGACTACCGGGCTCTGTCGCTGGTTGGTTTGCGCCAAGAGCGGCGGTGTCCATAAAAGGGCTATTCCTGGAAATATTAGGTAACAAACAAATTTGATCTTTAGGGTATATTTTGGCATATCTATAAAGTTTTGAAATTATATCCGGAATATCGCTCCATGACCAAGAATAGTAACATGTCAAAATTGGGCTTACAAGCGTTCCTGCCTTTTGTGAACAACCCCAGCCAATATCTTGGCAACGAGATCAATCATGTTCGCAAAGATATCAGTACGGTGAGGCTGCACATGGCCTTGGCCTTTCCCGATCTATACGAAATTGGCATGTCCCACTTTGGAATGCAGATTCTCTATTCGCTTTTAAATCGCCAGAACACAATTTGGGCTGAAAGGGTCTTTGCCCCTGGTATCGATATGGAGGCCTGTTTGCGGGAAAACAGGGTGCCGTTGGCATCACTGGAGTCCAAAACCCCCTTGGCCCTGTTTGATATTATTGGATTCAGCCTGCTATACGAACTCAACTATACCAACGCGTTGAATATGTTGGCGTTGGCGGGGATCCCTCTTCGCTCGGCTGATCGGGATAATGATATGCCGCTAATCGTCGCGGGTGGACCCTGCACCTTTAACCCTGAACCGGTGGCGCCATTCTTTGATGCAATGGTGATCGGTGATGGCGAAGAGAGCCTTTTGGCCATGGCGCAGACCTGGGTGAAATTCCAAGAGAGCGGCGGAAGGGATAAAACCGAGCTGCTTGATCAATGGCGGACCATTGCGGGGGTTTACGTTCCCGCATTTTTTAAACCCATTGTTGCGGCGGATGGCTCAATAACCCTTATACCCGAGCGGAGCGACTATCTGTCTGTTCGACGGGCGGTGGTTTCCGATTTGGAAAATGCGACGTTTCCCATGTGTCCGGTGGTGCCCTATGGTCGCCCGGTTCATGATCGATTAAGGCTTGAGGTGGCACGGGGCTGTACCCGGGGTTGCCGGTTTTGCCAGGCGGGAATGATCTACCGGCCGGTGCGGGAGCGATCGCCGGAAATGATCATGGATCTGGCTCAAGCGGCACTGGATCATACCGGCTATGCGGATATCTCGCTTTTATCACTCAGTACGGGTGATTACCACTGTATCGAGGGATTATTGACCCGTTTGATGCAGCGCTACGGCAATGAGCGGAGGGCTGTGTCGCTGCCTTCTCTGCGGGTGGGAACGTTGACGCCGGAATTGATGGCCCTAATTCGCCAGGTACGTAAAACCGGGTTCACCCTGGCGCCTGAAGCGGGCAGCCAGCGCATGCGGAATGTGATCAATAAAAATATTCGCGAAGAAGAACTTTTTCAGACGGTCTACGATGTCTTTCAAAACGGTTGGAAGCTGGTTAAGCTTTATTTTATGATCGGGTTGCCCACCGAAACAGCGGCGGACCGGCTGGCTATTGTGGAATTGATCCGGCGACTGCGGAAAAAGGAGTTGTTGCCTCCAAAAATTCGGCCCAACTATAATGTCAGTGCGGCTACCTTTATTCCCAAGGCGCACACGCCTTTTCAATGGCACGGTCAGATGGATCTTATCACTTCCAGGGCGGCCATCGAGGATTTTAAGCATCGCCTGCGCCTGTCGGGTGTCCGTTTTAAATGGCAACAGCCGGAAGTAAGTTTACTGGAAGGGATTTTCGCCCGTGGTGGGCGTGAGACGGCGGATCTATTGGAAACAGCCCATTCACTGGGCTGCCGCTTTGACGGATGGAGCGATCAGTTTGATTTTGATAAATGGCGGGAAGCTTTTGCCAAGCAAGGGCTTGATGCTGTTAAAGAGGTGACCCGAACCCGAAGTCTTGATGAGGCGTTACCATGGGATCATATTGATTCGGGGGTGACCAAAGATTTTTTAAAAGAAGAATATGACCGGGCGGTGGCGGGGAAAACGACCAAAGATTGTCGCCACGGGGATTGCCAGGGATGCGGATTGTGCGATTTTGATTCGGTTGCGCCGAAAGTATTTCGCAAAACAGGATCGGTGAGGGGTAAATTCAAGGCGGCGCCGGCCGATCAACCCGAAGATTACCACACCATCGCCGTCACCTTTTCCAAAACCGGTCTGGCGCGGTTTTTGGGTCACTTGGAGATGGTCAACCTTTTTATGCGGGCTTTGCGACGGGCCCAGGTGCCGCTACGCTACACCCAAGGGTTCCACCCGAAACCGAAAGTGGCCTTTTCCGACCCGTTGCCCGTGGGGATGGAAAGCGAAGCGGAGATCATACGCGTCGAGGTGCATCGCCAAACGGCGCCGGAAGCTTTGGTGTCACTGCTGAGACCGCTTCTACCCGATGGTATTGGCATCATTAAGGGGTCTATAATTTTACGTAAAAAAGAAGCCTTTTGGCGGGAGGGGCAAACAACCGTTTACCGAATTCAAAGCCGGGTCCCTTTGGCGTTTACGCACGTTGACCAATTCAACAGGCAACCAGAACTGACGGTTCAGCGTAAAAACGCTAAGGGCCGGGTGCAAAAACTCGATTTAAAAAAGGCGGTGGTGTCCATCAAAGTGGAACCATCGGGCGCGTTGTTGCTGCAGCTCAACCAACCGGCGGGACCTGTTGTACGTCCGGCGGATATATTGAAATACATATTTGGATTGACCCCGGAAGAAATCGTTGAGTGCCGAATGATGAAATTGGCCGTACATTAAAAATATGTAAATACTAAATTGATAGGGAATAACTCATGGCTCGCAAGTTGATCGTCAACACCAATCCCCATGAAACCCGCGTAGCGCTTTTGGAAAATGGGTCGGTGGTGGAATTTTTCATCGAAAGAATGGGTGATTTGGATATGGCCGGCAATATTTATAAAGGCCGCGTCCGGCGGGTGCTGCCGGGTATGCAGGCGGCCTTTGTGGATATCGGGTTGGAGCAGGCTTCCTTTATTCATGTCAATGATGTGGTTGGCCCTGAAAACAGCACGATGAATCGACTGCTCACCGGCCAGAGCGAGACCGGTCTGCACTCCGACGGCTCCTGTTCGCAATCCCCAAAACCGGAATACGAGCGAGTCATCGGTGATGTGCTCAAAGAGGGCCAGGAGATCATGGTCGATGTGGCCAAATCACCGGTTGGCACCAAGGGGCCGCGGGTCACCACCTATATTTCCATTCCGGGACGCTATTGGGTGATGATGCCATTTTCACCACATATGGGGGTTTCGCGCAAGATTGTGGATCAAAACGAGCGGGACCGTTTACGGGAACTCATTGACACTATTGGTCCACAAGGCGCCGGATGGATTGTGCGAACTGCCGGCGAAGGGGTCAGTCGGGAAAAACTCGAAGACGAAATGATTTTTTTAAAAAGTTTATGGAAATCGATTCAAGAAAAATTTAAGGCTGTTTCAGCGCCGCGTCTGCTGCACAAAGAGCTCAACGTCGCCTTGCGGGCGGTACGGGATCTCTTGACCAATGAGGCCGAGGCCCTCATCACCGATTCACCTAAAGTATACCAATCCATTTTGTCCTTTTTGGATATCCATATGCCGAGCTTACAATCATCGGTGAGTCTTTATACCGGCGACGAGCCGATTTTTGACGCCTACAATCTGGAAGGGGAGATCTCACGGGCGTTGAAGCGTAAAGTGTGGCTCAAATCGGGAGGCTACATCGTGATTGATCAAACCGAGGCGCTTTGTGCCATTGATGTCAACACCGGCCGCTATGTGGGGCGCCACAATCAGGATGAAACGATCTTAAAAACAAATTTGGAAGCCGCTCGGGAAATTTCTTATCAGGTGCGGCTGCGCGATATCAGCGGGATCATTATTATCGATTTTATCGATATGGTGAAAAAATCGCATCAGGATAAAATATACATTACGTTGCAGAAGATGCTGGGCAAAGATCGCAGTAAAACCCATGTGCTGCCGATCTCGGAACTGGGGCTGGTGCAGATGACCCGGAAAAGGGTCCGCCAGTCTCTGCACAGCGTAATGAGCGAGCCCTGTTTTTACTGCGATGGCGAAGGGTATCTCAGTTCACGGCAAACCCTCTGTTATAAGATTTATCGGGATGTATTGACCTATTCACCGGATTTGGGCGATAGGGGCGTCACCATAAAAGTCAATCCGGAAATCGCCGATTTGCTCCACCATGAGGAACATCAAATGATCATGGATCTTGAAGACCGTCTTCAAAAACAGGTGGTTGTTTATCCGCAAAATGATTTTCATCTGGAACAGTTTGAGATTGTGGAAAACGCTCATGTAAATCACCATCCCTCGAACAAATAAAAGAATTGACAATTATCCCCTTTTATTAGTATATTCACCAGTTGCCGATTTAGCTTATAGCCGTGAAACAGGAAGGTGGCATGGCGTTACAAATGAAATCGGTAACCACCGTTTTGCTTACTTGAAAAGGCGTATAAATAGTAGAGTGCTGCATGAAAGGCGTAGATGATGAAACGAACATTTCAACCCAGTAAATTGAAAAGGGCCCGTAAACACGGGTTCTTACATCGGATGGCTTCCAAGGGGGGGCGTCGTATTATCAACCGCCGTCGGGCACGCGGCCGGAAACGGCTGGCGGCTTAAAAAATGGGCTTACGCCGGGTGACAGTAGGCGGATTGTACGATTGTGGCCCATGATGAAAATAGCGGCGCCGATAATCCCTTGGACCGCATGGGCGCAGGTTTCCGGTTTCAAAAAAATGACCGATTGTTAAAGCGGAGTGAATTTAGGCGGTTATATAAGTCCGGGAGGCTCGTGAAGGACCGCTTTTTTACCATCCGCTATTGTGCTAGATCCCCCAAGGAGCCCTTTGCGACGCCCCGCTTGGGAATCACCGTTAGCCGACGGGTGGGCAATGCGGTGGTTCGCAATCGTATAAAAAGGATTGTACGGGAATTTTTTCGCTCTAAAAGGAACCTTTTGCCTGAATCCGCCGACCTGAATATTATTGCCCAATCAGACACCGCCGGTCAACCGGGACATCTTTTAACAGCCGCGTTACAAACCCTTTTTGAGAACATAAAGACTTGTGAAGACGATTAATTGGCTTTTAACGCGCCCTGTTTTGGTGCTGATCCGTTGCTACCGGATTGTGTTATCCCCCCATTTAGGACAGGCTTGCCGGTTTTACCCGACCTGTTCGGTTTATGCGGAACAGGCGATGTTGCGGCACGGTTTTTTAAAAGGGGGACTGCTTGCAGCCAAACGGCTTTTAAAGTGTCACCCGTTTCATTCGGGCGGTAACGATCCGGTGCCCAAAAAGCTTGAGCTCTGATTTTGTTGTAAGGGAATGGAAGAAAAATTCTCGCCTTCAGGCGGTTGAGAATTCACGTAAAGGGATAATTACGTATTCACCGGCGGTGTCTCGGTTAATGCGTTTAGGATGCGTAGGGCGCAAACGGTTTACCGTTCTACACAGGAGAATTACCACGATGGAACAAGGCCGCATCATTTTAGCGATCGCCCTTTCTTTTTTAGTTTTTCTGGTGTGGGATTACTTTTTTATTGAAAAAATACCCCCCGAACAACATCTGACCGAGCAGCAAGAGGCGGTGCAGTCATCACCCGTAGATGAAAAAACACCCGCAAAGACACCTCCCCCGACTGAAACCCCAACCCCTCTCCAACCCACCCCACTTGCGGAAACGACGCAGGCACCTGAAGGCGCCAGGGAAATTTTAATTAAGACGCCTTTATATAAAGCAACAATATCGGAAAAGGGGGCCATCATTACATCCTTTACCCTAATGGATTACCGCGAAGAGGTTGATCCGGATGCACCATTAAAAGCGCTGGTTTCGCCCGACAACCGCCTCGGAACCCTTTGGGCCGGATTGAGTGAAGTGCCTGGTGACAGTGTGAAGGGCTATTATCGCACTGATGCCCCCTTAGACACGATAACCATAGATGGTGAGGTGCAATCACTCAACTTTATTTGGCGTTCGCCCCAGGGGGTGCTTGTTGAAAAGCGGTTCACCTTTCAACCGGACAGCTATGTGATCGACTATGACGTGACGGTTAAAAACAGCGGCAGCGCGCCGTTTCAGGATCGTCTAGCCGTTACCCTCACCCAGGCCGGTGCCGATGCGCCCCGCGGTTATGGATTTGTGGGTCCCAGCGGTTATATTGACGGCCGTTTGGAGCAAATCAAACCAAAAGAGTTTGATGAAAAGGGCAACCTTACCGGAAAAATTGACTGGGCGGCGATTCAAGACCGCTATTTTATGAAGGCGGTTTTGCCCAAAACCGATCAAAACAGCACGATGAGGTTGGCCGTTCAAGATGAAACGGTAATGATCAACACCCTGCTTACTGGAATGGAAACCTTCAATCCGGGCAGTGAAAAAAGCTTTTTCTACCAAGCCTACATGGGTCCTAAGAGCTTGAAAACATTAAATGAAATGGGTGGATCGTTGGCCAGGGCAGTCAACTTCGGGATGTTCGATATCCTCGCCAAACCGTGTCTTTGGGTGATGAATTTTATCTATGACAATCTGATTTCCAACTATGGCGTGGCCATTATTTTACTAACGCTGATGACAAAGATTATTTTATGGCCGCTGGGTCAAAAAAGCTATAAATCGATGAACGCCATGAAGAAATTGCAGCCGCTCATGACGGAAATTAGAGAAAAATATAAAGATGACAAACAGCGCCAAAACCAGGAGATGATGGCGCTCTATCGTACTTATAAAGTCAACCCCATGGGCGGGTGCCTGCCCATGCTGCTGCAGATACCGGTTTTTTTTGCACTTTACCGGATGCTCTACGAGGCCATCGAATTGCGGCACGCACCCTTTTTCGGCTGGATCAACGATCTCTCGGCGCCGGATCGTCTTTTTAATCTTGGCGTAGCGATCCCGTTTATGGAGCCGCCCTACGGCATCCCGGTCTTGACACTGATTATGGGGGCTACCATGTTATTACAACAGAAGATGCAACCGCCCATGGGCGATGCCACACAGGCGAAGATGATGATGCTGATGCCGGTTATTTTCACCTTCATTTTCATTAACTTCTCAGCCGGTTTGGTACTCTACTGGTTGACAAATAATGTGCTTTCCATTGGTCAGCAGTATTACACGCAGAAAAAACTGGCATAATGGAGGGTGCGCATAGGAATCGGAACATGGTTTCACATAAAGAGTTCGAAGGGCGCAGTGTTGAAGATGCGTTGAGTAAGGCCGGTTTGGATTTACATATCGATCCCCGGCAATTGGAATACGAGGTGGTTAATGAAGGGGCATCGGGCATCTTTGGCCTTGTGGGGGCCAAAAAAGCCAAGATAGTGGTGACTCTTCCGGTAAAGCCCATGGGATTCACATCGGAAACAGCCGAACCCGGCAAAACCACCAACAAGGCGGCCGAGCCCCACCCTGCGGACGGAAAGGATACCACCAGTATTGATGCGGCGATGGAGCGAGGAAATGTCTTTTTGACAACAGTGGCGGAAAATATTTCCCATGGGATCTCCATAGAGTCGACGGTCACGCCGCACAAAGTTAAGCTCAATTTGGGCGGTACCAATCCCGCCATGCTCATTGGTCGCCGGGGCGAAACCTTGGAAGCGCTGCAATATTTAACCGAGAAGGTGACCAACAAGGAATTGGCCAAGAGGGTTCGCGTCCAACTGGATGTGGAAGGTTATATGCAAAACCGGCGGAAAAATATCCGCCATCTCTCCTTGCGCTTGGCGGAAAAGGCAAAACGCAAAAGCCGCCCGGTAACCGTGGGCAAGATGCCGCCCCATGAACGGCGGTTGGTTCATGTGACCCTACGGGACGAATCTGGCGTTCGGACCCAAAGTGTCGGCTCCGGATTTATTCGCAAAATGATGATCTACCCCGAAAATGGGCCACCACCTCGCCGGTACAAACGCCACCCACGGCGGTCCCGTTGGTCGTACTGACCTTGGCGGTTTTCCAATGATAAAATTTGACACCATCGCCGCAATTGCTACACCGCATGGTATGGGTGGCATAGGGATCGTTCGTCTATCGGGCGATTTGGCCCTTTCTGCGGCAATCCGCCTTTTTCGACCCCGGAAGCGGGCGGCGCAGCCGTTCAAATTTAACCACCGCCATATCTATTACGGAAAAATTATTGACTCCGACAACCATTCAATGGTTGACGAGGTGCTGCTGCTCGTGATGCGGGCGCCGGAAAGCTATACCAGAGAAGATGTGGTGGAAATTCATTGTCATGGGGGGGTCGCTGCGGTTCAGCGGGTTCTGGATAGTGTCCTGACTCAAGGAGTACGGCTGGCGGAACCGGGGGAGTTCACACGCCGCGCTTTTCTAAACGGTCGGATCAACCTGAGCCAAGCCGAAGCGGTGGTGACCATGGTCCAATCGCCGTCATCTATGGGCGCCGCCATGGCGGCGCCACAGCTTTGGGGTGCCCTGAGCACCCAAATTACCGCGATTGAAGCGGAGCTAACCGCACTGTTGGCCCGTATCGAAGCGGCCATTGAATTTATTGAAGATACCGATGATCATGTTATCAATGCGGTTCAGCTGAATGAGCGTTTTAGAGCGGCGTTACTCCCTCTGGAAAGCTTGTTGGACAATTACAATCGGTATCATGTCTATCGGGATGGGATATTGGTGGTGATCGCCGGTAAGCCCAATGTGGGAAAATCCAGTCTGCTGAATGCTTTGCTAAAATCCGAACGGGCCATTGTGACACCGATTCCCGGTACCACCAGAGATATAATAGAAGAAAAAGTGGTCATCAACGGCATCCCTGTAAGGCTGGTGGATACCGCCGGGTTGCACAACACCGGCGATACGGTGGAGGCATTGGGTGTTGCCAAGGCTGCGGATCTTATCGCCACTGCGGATTTGGTCCTGTTTATGGTTGATGGGTATAATGGCGTGGATGAGCGTGATCACGCAGTGTATCAACAGTTGCGAGAGCGTCCTTTTATTATGGTGCGTAATAAAATCGATCTGTGCGAACAAACCACACCGGCCAGGACACCCCAGCATTGGACATCCGATCCTATTGTCGATATATCTGCGACAGGGGTCGCGGGGTTGGAAGGTTTGTCGGCGGCGATTGTTGCCAAGGTGGTGCAGGGCCGCCCGCTTTCACAAAATGAATCTCCGCTGGTGCCCAATTTACGCCAAAAAAGCAATTTGTTGCGGGCAGTGGATGCGATTGAAGCAGCCCAACGGGAGTTCAGTGCGGATGGTCCGTTGGAGTTGGTCGCGGAGTCGTTAAAATCGGCGCGCCTGTATTTGGCGCGCATATCCGGCAGACAGGTTGATGATGCTGTTTTAGACGAGGTTTTCGGCCAATTTTGTATTGGCAAGTGAATTCTCAATTGCCTAAAGGCGGTGGCTTCGGCAGCTAGGTTCCCTCGGCCGGATGAAATCCGGTCACCGCGGCCGCCATAAGAGGGCGCCGCTTGTAAGCGACGATCGTTTATGAAAGAAAAACGCAAACCCTTCGACTGTAGTCGAAGGATATCCGCTTTTGGCCCTACGGGCCTGCTACAGCTATTCGCCTAAAGGCGAGGGTATTGCTCCCATTCCCCGAATGGGACAATAAAAGTGATTGTTTCACGTGAAACATTGATTTATGGCTGTGGCAACCGGTAAAAGTGAAAATCAAAAAGACAGGAAAGGTGATGGCGGACAAACTTGATTTTTCACCTTATTTTAAAGCATATGAGCAGATCAGGGATGCTGCAGATCTGATTTTCGAGAAAATGCAGAACGATTTTCCCGAAGAGGTCACCTGCAAGTTGCGGTGCTCCGATTGCTGCCAGGCCGTGTTTGATTTAACCTTTATTGAAGCACTTTACATTAATTATCATTTTAACCGGACAGTGGATGATGAGACCCGGCGGTTGATCATTGAAAAGGCCAATACTGCAGACCGTCAAGTCTATCGGCTAAAACGTGCGGCTGCCATAGACGTCGCTGAAGGGCGCGATGAAGCGGATATTGTCGAAGAGATGGGGCGTGCACGGATCACATGCCCTCTGCTTGAAGATGATCAAACCTGCCGGTTGTACCCTTACCGGCCCATTACCTGCCGTTTGTATGGGATTCCACTATCGGTTGGGGGTAAGGGGCGTACCTGCGGGATTTCAGCCTTTACACCAGGTAAACAGTATCCCTCTGTACAATATGATAAAATCGTGGAGCGGCTTCAGGCGTTATCCCATAAGATGGTGGCGGAGTTGAAATCACGATATGCCAAAATGGGAGAATCGCTGGTGCCGCTTTCCATGGCGCTGCTGACCCAATATGATGACACCTATTTAGGAATCGGATCACTACCCAAACCGCCCCCATCCACTCGCAAACACGGTAAAAGGCGAAGCAGAAAATGAGCTCAATTTCCAAAGAAGAGGCCGAGGCGCGAAAGAGGGCGGTTTTTGATGCTATGAAACCCCGCATGCAAAAGCGGATATTAAAGCGCGGCTATGAACAGTGGGATCCCTTCCAGAAACCCAAAGATCCCGTTGATATCCGTAAAGAGGCCACCGGCCGTACCACCCACATGCTGGTGAGGGAATTTCTAAAAACAAGAGGTGCGGAAGATCACAGCCCCGCCTTTGACCGAGGCGTACTGGACCTGGCCTTGGGAATCGTCAATAATGACGATTATTACTTGGGAATGCTTGAATTTTCCCGCTGGTACGATAAACTATTGAAAAGCGAGGGCTATAAACGTTAAAAAACCGCCGGCCTGTGCTGCCAATGGGTTATTAACTATCTGAATTTAAATGATATTGTCCCATTCGGGGGAGGAGAGAAATGCCCTCGCCTTTAGATTGAGAATTCACTTCTTGTCTCCCGGAAAGATGATCAGCTTGCCGCCGTAAAAGCCCGCCACACCTCCGGCAGCAAGGGCCACCAAGTGTAAACCGATATACATCCAACGGCCCGAACCATACGCGGTGCCGGCCAACGGGTCGAAAAGACGCCATACAACAACCACTAAAAGCGCAAGCGTAACGATGGTCGCACAGATGATTTTGGTTTTAAACACCGGGGTCATGTTGCCGCCAAAACGGTGCCGCCAATCAATCCAGCCGGCATAAACGACAGCGGGCATGGCCAATAGCACCACTACAGTGTTAAAAAAGGAAGCCTGAATCAGCGCTTCGGAGCCAATGATCACTCCGGCAAGGAGGAAGAGTACCGTCACGGGTAACACACCATTGGGAATATGCACGGCAATGGGATGGCCGTGTAGCTCGACCAACTTGGATTCGATCCAGGTCCGTTTGGAGAGAGGGGCATGGGTCGAATTAGCGATCGGCTGCTCTTGGGGGGAAGCGGATTGCGTGCCTGTCGGTGGTGTTGCTTGGTGTGTTGAGGTCGCTGTGTCCTCTTGGGGCGCATCATTGATCCGTTCGAATTTTGAGGCATCGGCCCCGCAAACCGGGCAACTCTCGGGAGGGGTCGGGCCTGTATGGATATATCCGCAAATGATACAACGCCATTTTGTATCAGGATCGGCTGCTGGAATCGCCGTAGTTTTGGCTGCGCCGTTTTCTTCAGCGACGGATGCGGGCCGATCAAATTTTGCGCCACAAACCGGACATTGCTTGTCCCGGGAGGCTTCTTTTGGTAACTTATAGCCACAAACCGAACATTGCCGCTGCGCCATTGACGATCTCCTTTTCTTTGACGGGCTAAATCTGGTATCCGTTTCATACAGGAAAAATGAAAAAATGTCTACCTGCCTAACGACATGATTTAATTGACAATACAACTGCAAGCGCATTGTCGGGTTGCAGTCGTGCGATGTGAGTCGTATATTCAAATTAGGTACAATACCATTGAAAGGAGATTGTGATGCCAATTAAAGTCCTGATTCAACGCAAGTTTAAACCGGGGACGCAAAAGGAGGTTGCGGCGCTTTTAAATGAATTCCGGGCGGGCGCCATGAATCGTCCGGGGTATATTTCAGGGGAAACGCTTTTCAATATTGATGATCCCCATGTGATGCTGGTGATCAGCACTTGGAATGAATTGGAAAACTGGATGGCCTGGCGTGACCATACCACCCGCATCACTTTTGAGCGAATGCTGGAGGTGTATCAGGACGGATCAACCCGGTACAATGTTTTTAGACTGGGGACAACAACGGAGCAGCTTTAATTTGCGCAATGGAGGCGTTGAAAAAGACTTACTGAGTTATTGAGACCTTTTCAGGATATCTATTTTTGTTCACGTTCAAGGAAGGCGAAAAATGTAACCGGATGAATATATTGAATATTTCGAGGATACCATTTTGATCCGGACGCCGAATTGGGCCAAAATGGGCTATGCGTCCCCGGCTGCTTACATCATATTAAAACTCCACAAAATACCCGCACAAATCGCCGACCCGATCACACCGGAAGAATTGCAGGCCATTCCGTGCATCAACAGATAATTGGTGGGATCCGACTTGAGGCCCATCAAATGCACCTCCCGGGCTGATCCGGGTACCGCCGAGACCCCGGCCGCGCCCAAAAGCGGGTTGATTTTTTGTTTCAAAAAGAGGTTCATGATCTTGGCGAAAATCACGCCGGAGGCGGTGGCGATACTAAAGGCGATGGCGCCCAAAAAGAAGATTCCCACCGATTTCGGGGTCAGAAAGACATCGGCCTGGGTGCTGCAGCCCACCAGCAATCCCAAAAAGATGGTGGCCGTATCGATGATTGCTGTGCGGGCAGTTCCGGCCAGACGTTCGGTGACCCCGCATTCTTTTAAAAAGTTGCCGAAAAACAGCGGCCCCAAAAGTGGTATTGAAGCGGGCGCGAAAAAGCAGCAGAGCAGCACCGCAACGACGGGAAAGAGCACTTTTTCCCTTTGATTGACTTCACGCACATCGGGCATACGGATGACGCGTTCTTTATGGGTGGTGAGCAGTTTCATGATCGGCGGTTGAATCACCGGGATCAGCGCCATGTAAGAGTAGGCCGCAATGGCCACCGGACCTACCAGGTGGGGCGCCAATTTGGCCGTTAAAAAGATGGAGGTGGGACCGTCGGCACCACCGATAATGGCAATGGATGACGCTTCGGCAGGTAAAAATCCCAAACCCAGGGCGCTAAGCAGGGTAAAGTAGATCCCCATCTGGGCGGCGGCGCCGAGGAGCATCAATTTAGGATTGGCCAACAGCGACGAAAAGTCAGTCATAGCGCCAAGACCTAAAAAGACGATGGATGGGTAAAGACCTGTTTTAACCCCAAAATATAGGTAATAGAGCACGCTACCCTGCTCATACACACCCAGGCCAAAACCCTTGAAAAAGGGAATGTTACCCACGATGATACCAAAGCCAATGGGTACCAATAACAGCGGTTCATAATTTTTCGCAGCGCCTAAATAAACAAAAAAGCAGCCTACGGTGATCATAATGAAGTGGGGAATGTCCAACATGAAAAAACCGGTGTTGGAAAGAAATTGAAGTAACATGTCCATTTTAAGAACCCTATACCTGATTATTTATGAAGGGTTTGAAACAAAAGGGGTTGCCTAGCGCCACCGAAACAGCCCGTCCTCTTCGTGAATCAATTCATCTTTTTGACAAAGCGCCTGAATCGTCAAATGGGGATGCGGCAGATTTAGCTTGCGTGCCGCTTGATGAAGATCGGCTAAGGCAAAGGGTTCGGTCAAGGTCGCCGAAGCCGCCCGAAAGGGTGAGATGGCCACATCCACGTCAAATCGGGGAGCGCCGGTTGCCGCGGTATTTTCGGGGGCTGCCGAAGGTGCGTCAGCAACGGATGATTTACCCCGTTGGCGTTGACCTAAAAAATTGGCCAGTTTATGCAACTGGGAAATCAGGGCGGAAAGAACGATGAGCCCTGAAAAGACAATCGTGGCGCCGGTAATCGCCATGGCCCAACCGTTATGATAGGTAATTGCTTCGAAGCCGTACACTTGAATGTCCCCCACCTGTTAGATGTATATATGAAACTACCAAACTACTCACATCCATTGAATGGAGTCAATACAAAAATGGTTCCAATTGGATCCAAAGGTGCTAAAAACAACATTCAAGGTCCAGATCGGTAATGCGCGCGTTTGAATTAAATTTTTGGTAATGTGGATGATGGAATTGCTTGACCCCAATGGGATTCCTTTTATATACATTGAGGCGATTGCCGGGGACTGTCCATGGAGGTTAGTGAATAAGATAATTATCAGATAAAGGCCTGATTCGGGCAAACAGACAAGGAGATGGTGATGCGCACATTTGGATGGCTGATACGTTTAATGGCGATACTATTGCTGATCGTTGGCGGAACCGGTGCTTTGGCCGCCGAAAAACTGTTTACCTTCGGGATGCTGTTGGTGGGGCCATACAACGACCACGGCTGGAGTCAGGCCCATTTTGAAGGCGGCCAGTATGTGGAAGAAAAGGTGCCCGGCGCCAAAATGATCTATATTGATAAGGTCAACCCGGCGGATCGGCCCGGCGTGACGATTCCGCAGTTGGTGGACGATATGGTGGAAAAAGGCGCCCAACTGATCATCGCTAATTCCGATGACATGAAAGACGGCGCTCGTGAGGCCGCCATGCTGCATCCGGAGGTGCGCTTTATCCATATTTCCGGCGATGATGCCTTAACGGGTAAAGGGCCGGAGAACCTTTCCAACCTCATGGGTAAAATGGAGTATGGTAAGATGATGGCTGGCTTTGCCGCCGCCATGACCACCCAAACCGGTAAAATTGGTTATCTCGGACCGCTGGTCAACGAAGAGACCCGCCGTTTGGCCGCCTCCTGTTATCTGGGCGCTAAATACGCGTGGACCGAGGTGCTTAAGAAAGATCCCAAGGAACTGGTTTTTCAGGTAACCTGGATCGGCTTCTGGTTTAATATTCCTGGCGTCACCGCCGATCCGACCCAGGTGGCCGGGAATTTTTTCAACACCGGTCACGATATCGTCATTTCCGGTATTGATACCACCGAAAACATGGTGGTGGCCGACCAGAAGCGGGCCGCCGGACAGGAAGTGTGGGCCATTCCTTATGATTACATCGGCTCGTGCCCGGACGATTCCAAAGTGTGCTTAGGTGTTCCGTACTTTAACTGGGGTCCCAGCTATGTAGAAATGGCCCGATCGGCCATGGGTGATGATTGGAAAGCCCAGTGGCTCTGGACCGATCCCGACTGGAAAGACATCAACAATCATGACACCAGCGCCATCGGATTTGCCGTTGGCCCTTTGTTGGGAGACGAAGCCAAAACCGCGGTAGCCCAATTTATCGCCGACCTGGGTAGCGGCGCTTTGAATCTCTTCAAAGGACCGCTTAACTATCAGAGCGGTAAAGCCTTTCTCAAAGAGGGCGAGACGGCCACAGATGAGCAGATCTGGTATATGGAACAACTGCTTGAAGGGATGACGGGACAGAGCAGCGCGAAATAGCCTTTCATCGTTTTTGAATGTTAATGTGGATCAGCATGGCGGGGCATAATACCCCCGCCCTGTTTTTTCCGTCGCTCAGATAGCCACGGCCGACAATAACAGATGCGGATTGAACTGCAAGACATCCATAAATACTACGGCTCGGTAAAGGCCAACCAAGGGGTTTCGCTGACTGTCCGGGCAGGTTCCGTCCATGGGCTGCTCGGTGAAAACGGTGCGGGTAAAAGCACGTTGATGAAGATTCTCACCGGCTTTACCCTTATGACCCGTGGGCGTATCGTGCTGGATGGCAAACCGAGCAATATTCAAAAACCGGCCGATGCCGCCCGGGTCGGAATCGGGATGCTCTATCAGGAACCCCTGGATTTTCCATCGCTGTCGGCCCTCGAAAATTTTCAGATGGGAGCGCCGATCCGGCAAGATAACGGCGCCGTATCCCCGGCCGACGTTTTACAAAAGCTCAGCCGCGCCCTTGCCTTTGAGATCAATCCGGAATTCCCGGTGGCCCGCATGACTGTGGGGGAGCGCCAACAGTTGGAACTGATGCGGCTTTTGGCTGCGGGGGTCAACGCGCTGATTTTGGATGAACCCACCACGGGTATCTCCGCCTGTCAAAAAAAGGTGCTCTTTCAGGCGCTTAAAAAACTGGCCGCCGATGGCAAAAGCGTCATTTTGGTCTCCCACAAATTGGAAGATGTGGCGGCTTTGTGTGACGAGGTGACTGTACTGCGCCAGGGGCAGGTGACGGGAAACGCTGAGGCGCCGTTTGATACCGACGCGCTTTTGGCGATGATGTTCGGCCAGGCGCCGGAATCACCCCCAAAAGCACCGCGGCGGTTGGGGCGGCCTCTATTACAGATCAGCGATGTTTCCGCCATGGGCGGCCGGGCCGGGCTGAAAAAGTGTTCCCTGGAGATCAAGCAAGGTGAGCTGGTGGGGCTGGCCGGGCTGGAAGGCAACGGTCAGGGTGTTTTTTTACGGGTGGCGTCGGGGCTGCAAAGAAGCGGGACCGGACAAGTCACATTTGCCGAGAAGACATTGGCGGGTAAGAATGCCTTTTTAACCTTTGTCGCAAACGGTGGAGCCTTTTTGCCGGGCTCTCGCTTGGAAGAAGGGTTGATTCCCGGTTTGAGTGTCACTGAGCATTACGCGTTGGGCCAGATTCCCGCCAGCGCCGTTGTGAAATGGCCCAGTGCGTTGGATCAGGCCCGTAAAGGTATTGAAAAGTTTAATATCAAGGGCCAGCCTCAATCGGATGTGACCCAACTTTCTGGAGGCAACCAGCAACGGCTGCTGCTCTCTTTTTTACCCCGGAGGCCGAAATTGCTGCTGTTGGAAAATCCCACCCGGGGGCTGGATATCCATTCGGCCCATTGGGTATGGCGCCATTTACAGCGGTATCAGGCGCAAGGGGCCGGCGTTGTCTTTTCCTCGGCTGAAATTGATGAAATATTGATGGTGGCCGAGCGGGTGATTGTCTTTCATGATGGCGTCATTGTGGACGACACTCCGGCCGACGCCACGGATATTGATCGTCTGGGCCGGGCGATTTCGGGTAAACGCTAATGACAAACAGCACCTCCCAAAGCCGGCGTTCACCCTGGTATTTCACCCCGGGCGTCACCTTTGTCATCACGGTGGTCGTTGCATTTGCCTTTACCACGTTGATTCTGTTGCTGGCCGGGGCGCCTCCTGTGACAACCTATTATCAGCTCTTCAAGGGCTCTTTGGGCGGTTTTAACAAACTCACCAACGTGATCCGAGCCTGGATTCCGCTCACCTTGTGCGCATGCGGACTACTCTATACGTTTCGCATCAATCTGTGGAACATTGGTATCGAAGGCCAGATGATGATGGGCGCCGTGTTCGCCACAGCTTTTCTGCGGATTGAAACAGCGGTGAATCAGCCGGGCCTTTGTCTGGCGGGTGCCTTTTTGGCCGGCATCCTCGGCGGAGCCACTTGGGCCTTTTTGGCGGGTGTTTTAAAAACCAGGGGGCGGGTACACGAGATTTTTGCCGGATTGGGGCTCAATTTTGTGGCTCAGGGCGTTATTCTCTGGTTGATTTTCGGCCCTTGGCGTCGTCCGGGGGTGGCCTCCATGAGCGGTACCGAGCTGTTTGAGCGCGTGTTGTGGTTGCCTGTGGTCAACCGCCTCTCACCGGCCGGACTGGTGCTGCTGGCTGCGGCCATCCTTATCACCGCCGCCATGATCCGTTATACCCGCATCGGTCTTAACTTAAAGGCCATCGGACAAAACCCCACGGCCAGCTACCGGTTTGGCATCCGACCCGACCGTTACATGCTCATCGCCATCGTTTTTGCCGGCGGGTTTGCGGGCCTTGCGGGCACTTTCCAGGTGACCGGGGTGTATCATCGCCTGATTCCCGCCATATCGAGCAATTACGGCTATTTGGCGCTGTTGGTGGTGATGCTGGCCAACTACAATGTCTGGGTCGCGTCCGCGGTGGCCTTTTTCTTTGCCTGTCTCAATGTGGGCAGTATCCAGCTTCCCATGGTGCTTCAGTTGGATTCCTCCCTCAGCGGTGTGATCCAGGGGGCGCTGGTGCTTTCGGCGCTGGCCGTTGGGGGATGGCGCCTGATCCTGATAAAACGGATGGCCGCGGCAGCCGTTGAAGGCGAAGCGCGCTTAGCCGGTCGGCAACAACAGGCGGAGGCAGCGTAATGGAGATCGATTTTGCCATTTTGTGCGCCAGTGTAACGGCGGGGGCTGCGCCGATTTTGTTGGCTACCCTGGGTGAAACCCTTACCGAAAAGGCGGGGGTCGTTAATCTTTCTTTGGATGGCACCATTTTGCTCAGCGCCATGGCTGCTTTTGTGGTGGCCTACAACACCCGGAATGTGGCGGCCGGGTTTTGCGTGGCTGCCCTGGTGGGCGCCGCCGTGGCTTTTTTGGTGGCTCTTTTCAGCGTCTACTGGGGACAAAACCAGGTGGCCGTCGGTTTTGTGTTGACCCTGATGACCCGTGATTTGGCCTATTTTTTGGGCAATTCCTACTCGCGCCTGCCCGGCCCCCAAGCGCAGTTGATGCCGATTTCCGGCTTGCGGGAGATTCCCTTTTTCGGGCCGGTCTTTTTTGCCCACTCCATGCCGGTTTATCTGAGCCTGGTGATGATTCTTTTTTGTTATTGCCACCTCTATCGGACCCGCTGGGGGCGGGTGGCCCGCGCCACAGGCGAACACCCCGCGGCGGTGTTTGCACGGGGATTTCACCCGGCGCGGCTTCAGCTCTTTTACACCGTCGCCGGTGGGCTGTTGGTGGGGCTGGCCGGGGCGACATTCTCCCTGGCGGTGAAACCGGGCTGGGGGCGGCCCCAAGGGTGCGAAGGCACCGGCTGGATCGCCCTGGCCCTGGTGATTTTCGGCGGCTGGCATCCGGTGCGGGCGGCGCTGGGCGCTTATCTGTTCGCTTTTTTGCAAGTGGCGGGAATCTATATGCAAAACCGGCTGCCATCGGTTCCGGCCCAGGTGTTTCAGGTGGCGCCTTTCCCGCTGATGATTTTTACGCTGCTCATTATCTCTTTTCTACAGCGCGAATCGGTCCAGCGCCACATGGAGCAGCGGCCCGGCTGGCGCGCAGTGCTTACTATTTTGGCGGGCAACGCCCCGGCCGCTTTAGGGCGGCCCTATCGCCCCGAATAGTTTTTGCAACACCTAAAAGAGGATATTGAGTTGTTATGCCCAAGCCTGTCTTGTATATTCTGGATTGTGAATTGACGATCCATCGGTTGCCGCCCACAGCCGCGATTCCCGATGCCGTTTTTGATCAATCTTTTTACAGCATCAGCAAAACCACAAACGAACTGACGATCATTTGCGACACCGTGCTTAAAATTTCCTCTCCGCGGTCGGAAAACGGCTGGTCGGCGATTCAGGTGGTCGGGCCTCTGGCTTTTTCCCAAACCGGGGTTCTGGCCGGAATTGCACATGCGCTGGCCCGGGCGGGGATATCCATCGTGGCGGTTTCCACTTTTGATACCGACTATATTCTCGTAGGCACGCAAAAGCTGGATTTGGCCCGGCGCGCCCTAAAAGAAGGCGGATACTCAATTACAACGTGCGCTTAACGGGGCCCCGAAGAATTTTTTTTACAAGGGGAGAAAATGTCGTTATAGTGGATGTGTGAGTAATACGAAGAAGGAGGCGCACATGACAATTTCACCGGCACTGATCTGGTTTTTGGCCGGCGTGCTTTTTTTGATGGGCGAGCTGACCACTACGGCCTTCGTGCTGATCTTTTTCGCGGCGGGCTGTTGGTTGACGGCGCTGGTGGTCCGGGTGGCCGACATTCCTTTTGCCGGCCAGATCGCCCTGTTTATCATCTCTTCTTTGGTGCTTCTCTTTACATTGCGCAAATACAGCCTCAGAACTTTTCGCGGCGACGCCAAAGAGGGCGAGGACGACACCTTTGCCACAGCGCTCATCGGCAAGCGTGGCGTTGTGACAAAAAGGATCGCGCCGCCCAAGTCCGGCGAAGTGAGCGCGGCGGGCAGCTTTTGGCGGGCCACCGCTGAAGAAGTGATTGAGGCGGGTCAACCCGTTAGGGTGGATCATCAGGTTCCGGGCGATCTGCTGGTATTTATGGTCAAACCGATCAAGGAGAGTTTTCATGAGTGAGTCAATTATATTTATCGTTGTTTTCGCTATTCTCGTTATCGGGCTGCTACTCAAGACAGCCGTGGTGGTGCCGCAACGATCCGAATTTATTGTGGAGCGGCTGGGAAAATACAGCAAAACCTTGGGGGCGGGGTTTCACATTTTGGTGCCCTTTTTGGACAGGGTGGCCTACAAACGCTCCTTAAAAGAGGAGGTGATGGATATCCCCTCCCAGGATTGCATCACTACGGACAATGTCTCGGTTTCCGTAGATGGTGTCCTCTATCTGCAGGTGGTGGAGAGCAAGCTCTCGGCTTACGGCGTGGATAACTACCGTCTGGCGGCCAGCCAACTGGCCCAGACGTCGCTGCGGTCGGTAATCGGCAAAATCGAGCTGGACCGCACCTTCGAAGAGCGGGAAACTTTAAACCAGCAAGTGGTGGCGGCCATTGATGAAGCGGCCCAGAACTGGGGTGTCAAGGTGCTGCGCTACGAAATTAAAGATATCACTCCGCCCCGGACCGTCATGGATGCCATGGAAAAACAGATGAAGGCCGAACGTGAAAAGCGGGCTGAAATCGCCACCTCCGAGGGGGATCGCCAGGCGCGCATCAACCGGGCTGAGGGGCTGAAACGAGAGGCCGTATCCGTTTCTGAGGGTGAAAAACAGAAACGGATCAACGAAGCCGAAGGCCAGGCAAAAGAGATCGAGCTGGTGGCTACAGCTACGGCCGAAGGGATCCGCAAGGTGGCCGAGTCGTTATCCGCCCAAGGGGGCGAAACCGCGGCCAATCTGCGGGTGGCCGAAAAATATGTCGTCGAATTCGGCCGCCTGGCCCAAAAGAACAACACCATGATCATCCCCCAGAACATGGGCGATCTGGCCGGCATGGTGGCCACCTCCATGGCGGTGCTCAATAAGACCGGTAAGGATACCGGGAAACGCGAAGAGTAGGTTGAACGGACTTGTTTTTGTAGCGGTAGAACCCTGCAGCCACCCCAAATGAGATCATTGCGAGTGCAAACCCTGCTCCCCATTGCGAGCAAAGCGTAAGCAATCTGCCTTGTTTCCCATTTACTTCGGGGGTTGCTTTGTCGCAAGCTCCTCGCAATGACGTTGTGGGTCAACGGTCAGAATAAACCCGGCCTTTCGCCTAAATCGGATCTTTCCGAATCTTTTCCAGATAGAGTACCCACTCGGTGGGAAGCATCTGCCGTTTGCGGTTGTTGCATTCCTTGCAAGCCGCGGCAAGGTTTCCCTTGATGCTGCGACCGCCCCGGGCCAGGGGCGCAATATGATCCATGGTCAGATCAGCAGGTGCTGTTTTTTTGCCGCAGTAATCACACGCGCCCTTGGCCAATCAAGCCCTGTTTCCATGTATTGATATGCAGAAATAATTTCCGCATATAGAAAAAGATATCGCAGAAAATAGTTGCGTTTAAATTTAGAGCTATCGCTTCTTCATCGGATAGAACAAACCATGTAGGCAATGAAGGGATAATAAAAAGGTTTTTCCCTTCAATTCTATTATACCATTCAAATAGCATGAAATACCAATAACATCAAGTTATTTCTGATGGTTAAACGCCATTTCAGGGACGACTACGCTAAGCCCCGCTTGGATAAAAGGAGCAACTACGGAAGGTTACCTCACGAAAAGAACGTCAAATTCAGGGGGTCAAAATGGTGCCGAAGGCGGGATTTGAACCCGCACGACTGTAGGTCACTACCCCCTCAAGATAGCGTGTCTACCAAATTCCACCACTTCGGCACAAAATGATTATTCCTTGGCGGGTTCCGCTACGGGTGCTTCACCAGGCGGCTCGGCGCCTGTTTCCGGCGCGGGTGTGGCCGCTTCATCGCCGGCGGCCGGTGCGGTTTCCTCAACGGCGGCGGGCGGTTTGACATCCGACATCACCGAGCTGCCCGTTTGGCGGCTGGAAAAATAGGCTAATGAGAGCGATGTGAGCATAAAAACAATGGCCACCCCGGTTGTCAATTTACCCAAAAAGGTGGCGCCGGTATTACCGAATAAGGTCTGGCTGGACCCGCCCCCAAAGGCTGCGCCCATATCCGCGCCTTTACCCGTTTGCAATAAGACAATCATGATCAACGCAATGCAGACCACGATGTGGATGATCACGAAAATTGGAGTCATAAATCGCTACACTTTTATATATGTTGCCTGAACGAAGCGTTTTCAGTTGCCGTCCAGGTTAAAACAGACCAGCCGGCTGAACGTTTCCGCCGCCAGGCTGGCGCCTCCTACCAGCGCACCATCAATATCGGGTTTGGCCATCAACGCCTTGATGTTATCGACATTGACACTCCCCCCATACAGGATTTTGACTGAATTGGCAAGCTTGCCGCCGAAACTTTTTTGCAGGAAACCGCGAATAAACTGATGGGTTGCCTGGGCCGTGTCCGGAGTGGCCGCCTGACCGGTTCCGATGGCCCAGATGGGCTCATAGGCCACAATCAGGCCGGCCAGTTTTTGAGCGGAAAGATCGGCCAAACCGGATTTCAATTGATCCCCTAAAACCAGTTGGGTGCTGTCGGATTGACGCTCTTCCAATGTTTCGCCGATACAGACCACCGGAACCAGGCTGTTTTCCACGGCTGCCTGAACTCTTTTATTGACCGTGGCGTCGGTTTCGTTGAAATATTGACGTCGTTCCGAGTGGCCGATAATGACATGGCTGCACCCGGCGGCGGTTAACATATTAGGGGCAATCTCGCCCGTATAGGCGCCCGCTGCCTCCCAATAGAGGTTTTGGGCTCCCAAATGGATGGGCGAGTCAGCCAATGCCGCCGCAACGGCAGTCAAGGCGGTAAAGGGCGGGGCGATCATCGCTTCAACCCCTTCGGCCTCAGCGGTCAGCGCCACCAGTGCCTGGGCGCTTTTGACCGCTTCGTCGGGGGTTTTGTTCATCTTCCAGTTACCGGCAATCAGGGGGATTCGAGACATTTTGAATTCTCTTTGCGTTACTGGAGTTGGCTGCCGATCATGGCCGCCACATCCACCATACGGGATGAATAGCCCATCTCATTGTCGTACCAGGAGAGGATCTTGATCATGTTGCCCACCACATAGGTGCTGGGCGCATCCACGTTGGATGAGAGTGAACACCCATTATAATCAATGGATACCAGCGGTTCTTCACTGTACCCCATGACACCGGACAAATTCGTTTCCGACGCCTCTTTTAAGACGCTGTTCACATCGGATTGGGTCAGCCCCTCTTTTTCCACATTGACCACCAGATCAACGAGGGAGACATTTGGTGTCGGCACTCGTATGGCCAGGCCGTTCAGCTTACCTTCCAGTTCAGGCAGCACCAGCGCCACTGCGCGGGCCGCGCCTGTGGTGGTGGGGAGCATGGAGACGGCCGCCGCACGCGCCCGGCGTAGATCCTTATGGGGAAAGTCCAGCAACCGCTGGCTGCTCGTGTAGGCGTGAATGGTGGTCATCAGGCCATGGATGATTCCAAAGTGCTCCATGAGCACCTTGGCCACCGGCGCCAGACAGTTGGTGGTGCATGATGCGTTGGAAATGATATGATGCCGCTGAGGGTTGTAAAGAGAGGAGTTGACGCCCATGACCATAGTGACATCGGGATCTTTGGCGGGCGCTGATATAAGCACTTTCCGCGCGCCCGCGGCCAGATGCTTGGAGGCGCTTTCGTGATCCCTGAAAACCCCGGTGCATTCCGTCACCACATCTGCGCCGATCTCTCCCCAATTGAGTTTGGCGGGGTCGCGAACCGACATGTAGGGGATGGCAACACCACCCACAATCAATTGATTTTCACCAGTTTCCACCACCTCATCCAACCGGCCATGGACCGAATCATATTGTAAAAGATGGGCCATGGTCCGGATATCGGTCAGGTCGTTGATCCCTACAATTTCTACATCGGGGTGTTTTAGAGCCGCCCGAAAAATAGTCCGCCCGATTCGCCCAAACCCGTTAACGCCCACTTTTGTACTCATATCGACTCCTATGTTGTTTTCATTTGCTTTCCCATCTTGGCGACGCCGCGTTTATTCCCCTTTAGAATAGATGACGCCAAGGCGATGCTTTCCCTTCCATATTGCTGCAGCTCCGTTGCCAGGGTGTTGAGTTGACTCTTTTCACGTGAGGTAAGCGCCTTGATCAAAATAGGCAGGTTAACACCGGTCAGCACTTCTATACGCCCCTCTTCCAAAAATGAATAGCTCATGTTGGAAGGGGTGCCGCCAAACATGTCGGTTAAAATAAGAATACCCTTGTTGCGGTTAACGGCTTTTAGCCCGTTGGCGATCCGTTTGCGCAAGGTCTCGGCGTTTTGTTCCGGATCAATGGCCACTGCTGCAACGGCTTCGGGACGCGAACCCAGAATATAGGAGGCGGCATCAATGAGCACCTCGCCAAATTTTTCATGGGTGACTATGACAATACCAATCATTCCGAATTATGCGGCAAAAGCCTCCAAAAGACGTTGCCGCACTCCATTTCGCCCGTTTTCAATACCTCTGTCCTGGTTTGCAGCCTGACACTGAAACGAAACCGCACAACGCGCTACAGATACGGCCACCAAACCCGCCAGATGACCCGTTTTCTCTATTTCAGACATACCAGCCCTGCCAACACTTTGCAAGCTGTCTTTCAAATCAAGCCTGCTTAAATCCGCCAACCGGGAACAGCCCGGTAAACGATCTCAATTTATCCCAGCCGGTTAATATCCCGATGGGTCAGTTTGGCCTGATAACCACAAGCTTCAATGTTCTGGTGGATCTCTTCAGCTACCACAACGGATCGATGAACTCCGCCGGTGCATCCAATGGCGATGGTCAGATAGGCCTTTCCCTCTCTTTCATACAGCGGAATCAACTCACAAACAAGGCCTGTATATTTTTCCAAAAAAGGTGTGTAATGGTGATCGGACTGAACAAATCGGCTGACTGCGTTCTGTGTGCCGTTTTGGGCCTTCAGCCTGGGAACAAAATAGGGATTTTGTAAAAAACGGACATCCATCATCAAGTCGGCATCATGAGGGATGCCGTGTTTAAACCCGAATGAAATGACATGAATCTGCATCGGGATCAAGGTGACCTCTTGACCAATCAAGGCTTTCATCCGGCGTTTAAGGTCATGCAGCGTGTCATGGGTGGTATCAATGATTAGGTCCGCCTGGCTGCGCAACTGTTCCAGCATTTCTATTTCAGCGGTAATGCTTTCCATCAGATTACGTCCTTCGGCCAGCGGGTGGTGTCGCCGTGTTTCCGTGTAGCGTCTTAAGATGACCTCGGGGGCGGCGGTTAAAAAATAGATTTTAAATTGATACCCGTTCTTTTCCAATATGGTGAAAATTTTTTCATAATCGCTTAAAAAGTCACTTCCGCGCAGATCCATGCCAAAAGCGTACCGTCGACTTTTGGAGGGTTCTTTACTGGTGCTCAGATCTAAAAATTTGGGTAAAAGAGTGACCGGCATATTGTCGACACAGTAAAATCCGGAATCTTCCAGGGTGGCCAGAACCGTGCTTTTCCCGGAGCCGGAAAGACCTGTGAGGATGATAAATTCCATACAGCCGGATCAATCTTCAACATCATGGGCGGCGATAATGAACCTTACCGCGTCGGGGGAATCGGCTTGCAGCAGACGCTTTTTGACCGCTTCATCTTTTAATAGACGGGAAATCCGGGCCAGTAATCCCAAGTGGGTCCCGGTGGCATTGGATGGTGTTAACAAGATGAAAAACAGGTGTACCGGCATTTGATCAATGGCGTCAAATTCAACACCCGCTTGGCTAAGGCCGAATCCAAGGAGCGGCTTTTCCAGCTCGACCAGCTTTCCATGGGGAATCCCGACGCCGCCGCCAATGCCGGTACTGCCCAACTGCTCTCTTTCCAAAAGCACTCCCACGATCGCCCGATGTTCCAACCGTGCGGTCCGGGCCATGGGAAGGGTTAACTCTTCCAGCACGCCCAGTTTTTCTGTGGCGGCAAGGGTGGTCTGAATGGATTCATCGGAAAGCACATCCAACATTTGCATGGACGCCGGTATCCTTTCTGGGAGTAGAGAAGGAACTATCCGTTGGGTTGAATCAGCCCGAAATTGCCGTCGGAACGGCGATAGAGGACATTTACCTGCTCGTTCCGGGCGTTGGTAAAGACCATAAAAACATCATCGGTCAACTCCATCTGCATGGCGGCCTCATCCACATCCATGGGTTTATATTCAATGGATTTCATCATAATTTGCGGCGCAATTCCAGCAGAGGCGACATCGTCATCGGGGTATTGGTCAAAATCGGGTCTGCGCTGATTTTTGCGGCTTTTGACTTTGTCACGCTGTTTTTTGATTTGAATATCGATTTTATCCAACACCAAATCAATGGCTGAATACATGTCTTCAGTTTCCTCTTTACCGACAATATTGAGCCGGTCGCCATTGATATTGATTTCGGCAATATGCCGAAATTTTTCAACGGCTAACATCACATTCGCGGAAGCGGGGTTATCCAATAATTTATCAAAACGGTTTAGTTTATTGGTAACATATCGGGTTAAATGGTCCGAGGGTTCGATGTTTTTAAAGGTCACGGAAGTTTGCATGTAATGGCTCCTTACATAATGGGTTTACGCTTGCTCGATGGTAATATATTTAGCATTTCACGGTACTTTGCAACGGTACGGCGGGCAATTTTAATGTTCGCTTTTTGCAGCATAGAGGCAATTTTTTGATCGCTGTAAGGCTTTTGCGGGTCTTCGCTTTCGATCATCGCACGGACTTTGTCCTTGACGCTGACCGATGAGAGCGCTTCGCCGTGCATCTGGCTGATAGCACTGGAAAAAAAGTATTTCAGCTCAAAAACCCCTTGGGGAGTATGGGCATATTTATTGGTTGTGACCCGACTTACCGTTGATTCATGCATGTCGATATCATCGGCGATATCCCGTAACACCATCGGTTTTAGATGGGCGACGCCCTTTTCGAAAAAAGCGCGTTGAAATTTGACGATGCTTTCCATCACTTTATAGATGGTTTTTTGGCGTTGATGGATGCTGCGGATCAACCAGGTGGCCGAGCGGATCTTATCTTGAATATAGGCCTTTTCCTGATGAGTGGAGCGGCGCTGTTCCAGTTGCCGATTGTGGTAAAGAGAACTGATTCGTAAACGGGGCAGCCCGGAATCGTTGAGTACAATGATAAATTCTCCATCAATTTTATAGAGATAGATATCCGGAGTAATGTGCCTGGGTGTGTTATCCGCAAAAGCTCGGCCCGGTTTCGGCTCCAATCCCTGGATAATGCCGATGGCCTCTTTGACCGCAACTTTGCTCACCCGGGCCAGCCGGCAAATTTGCGGGATTTTACGACTCTCCAAGAGGCCCAGATGATTTTCAATGATATCAATCACCAGGGCGTTATCGATCCCTGACCGCTCAGTTTGCAAGCGCAGGCATTCTTTCAGATCCCTTGCGCAGATACCGGCCGGATCGCAGGATTGTAACAACCGCAACACCTTTTCAACCAATGCGTGGTCCGTATCGGCTGCTTGGGAAAGGTCTTCAATAGATGTTTTTAAATAGCCATCGGCGTTTAAATTACCAATAATTAAACTCCCGATGAGTTTTTCGGCATCGGAGAGATCCAGCGTTACCATCTGCCATAAAAGGTGATCCTGTAAGGTCTCTTCGCGGGAGGTGAAATTTTCAAACCCCACCGTCTCGCGCTTTTTTTCGAAGTTGGCGCCCATTCGGCCATGGGGATTGTACTCGTCAAAGTTTTGCCAATCAATCTCATCGGGTATTTTTTCATTGATGGCCACCTCTTTTAGAGCGGTATCATTTGTATCAGGTCCTTCCGGTTCGGTTTCAGCAGCGGTTGTCGCCGCATCGCTTTCGCCGCCGGCCTCTTCCAGGGCCGGATTTTGCTCAATTTCCTGTTGAATGGTCTCCAGCAGCTCTATCCTGGACATTTGCAAGAGGCGGATAGCCAATTGCAGTTGCGGCGTTATGACCAGGTGCTGGGAGAGTTTGAGTTGCTGCCGGAGTTCCATCGTTTAATTTACCATGTTTGTCGCCATACGTGATTGATATCAGAGGCCGCCGGTTACAGGCTGAATTCATCACCCAAATAGATTCGCCGAGCCATCTCACTAGCGGCGATGGTTTGGGGCGGACCCGATTCAATGACCACCCCGTTGCTTAAAATATAGGCGGTATCGCATACCTGAAGTGTTTCGCGGACATTATGGTCGGAAATGAGAATACCGATGTTACGATCGCGCAAATGTTCGATGATCTCCTTGATGTCATTGACGGCCAGCGGGTCCACCCCGGCAAAGGGTTCGTCCAGCAGCATAAAGGCCGGGTTGGTTGCCAGGGCGCGCGATATTTCCAGTCGGCGCTTTTCACCGCCCGAAAGCAACGCCGCTTTCTGGTTGCCCAAACGGGCGATCCCCAGCTCCGTGAGCAAGGATTGGGTGCGCTGCAAGCGCTCATCCTTTTTCAGTGGTAACGTCTCCAAAATCGCCAGGATATTCTCCCTTACGGTTAATTTGCGGAATATCGAGGTCTCCTGGGGAAGATACCCAACCCCTTTACGGGCACGGATATGCATGGGGTAGCGGGTAATATCCTCTTCATTGAAAAACACCTTGCCGTTATCGGGCCGGATAATACCCACTGTCATATAAAAGGTGGTGGTTTTGCCCGCGCCGTTGGGACCTAAAAGCCCCACCACCTGACCGCTTTCAACCGTCATGTCGACATCTTTGACCACCTGGCGGCCGCTATAGGTTTTACACAATTTGGAAAGAGAGAGAACCGCCATCATTCGTCCCGGTTTTCATCGGGATAGAGTACCGCCTCAACCCGTTGAGAGGAACCGCGTTCAACGGTCATCCGACTGTCATTGCGATTGATGGTGATTTTTTTACCGGCCACGGAGTTGTTGCCCGTGGTTACCTTGGCCGGCTCTCCGGTTAAAACAATATCGCCGGTTTTCATGCTGTACTCCGCCTGGTCTGCCAGGCCGATACGGTTCTCCATGATGATCTTGACGGCGCCGGTGGCGATGACGCTCTCGATGGAGCCTCTGCCGCCTTGCGGCGCCGTGTCTCCGTGATAGATGGTCAATTTCTGGCAGGTGATCACTGTGCTCCCCTGGACGACGCGCACATCACCTTTAAAAACGGAGATGTTCTTGATGGTATCGGACTCCAACTCGTTGGCCGTTACGCGGATGCGCTCCTCATCCTTTTGGGGGTCACTGTAGAGCGGCTGCTCATCAGCCATCACAGCACCGGACAACAGATAAAAGCCCATCATCAGCGCCGAAATCCAGGCGATCCGACGGGTAAGGCTATTGCAAGAGGAACTCTTTGCTAAAAAGCCCTGCGACATTTCCCGTGAAACGCGCGCGGTTTTTTTCCAAATCATATTGCATGCCGTCCGCAGCCAAAGCGGACGCTCCATCTGTCAGGTTAACGGGTGAATCCGACGTCAACAAGCGTTCCTCATCACGATAACGTAACTGTTCGGTGGTCATTTGGTAAATTTTATTTTGTACCACAACGTTGCCGGTCACTTCAATGTCGTTTGTGGAAGTGTCCACCAGTCCATGCTTGGCGGTCAGATAGACTTCACCACCGTCCTTTCCATAGAAAGTGACAAATATTTTTTTTAACTTCAGGCGGTTGGAAGCTTCCACCATTTCCGCTGAATCAGCGATGAGCCGCCATTCCGTGCGGCCATTTTTTGTAGAGACCTGTTCAATTTTACCCAGCGTGGCATCTGCTTGAGGATTAAATTCCTCTTTGATGGTTTTTACATCCTCCACGATCTCCCGGCGCTGCATGAGCATAATGGTGGTGACAGCAATCCCCCCCAAAATACCCACAATGAGCCAAAGTAAAACGCCTTTATACCGATGATAAGCGTTCGCCGCCATGATCACAATCTTTCATGGGCCAAGTTGTCCACCAGCGTCTCCCAAACGCCCCGTGCCTTTAACAGCGCTTCGCACACTTCCCGCACAGCCCCCCGACCGCCGGACGCCCCGGTGACGATGTCCGCCGCCTGAAGCACTTTTGCATGGGCGTCGGCCACGGCCACGGCCACGCCGACACGGGCCATGAGGCGTAAGTCGGGCAGGTCATCGCCCATAAACAGCATCTCCCGGGGTGTCGCTCCGGTGACTTTGCTGATATGCTTTAGTACCGTTGATTTTTGACGCAAACCGTCAAAGATCAATTTGACGCCTAAATTTTTGCAACGATGCTGCAGTGCGGGTGTACTCCGGCCCGTGGCAATGGCTACGTCAATACCGGCGTGTTGCAACAGCCGTAACCCTAAGCCATCGCGGACATGAAAGATCTTAATTTCATGGCCGTCATCATGGTAGATGATTTGACCGTCTGTCAACACACCATCAACGTCCAGGATCAGCACCTTGATCGAAGCCAGCATGCCTTTGGCTGTGGAAGTAGGAAATTGCATCGATTTTATCCCGTCACCGGGCGGCCAATGGCCCGACTGATGCCCAAAAGTTCTTTTAATAGCGGCGCCACGGTCTTGAGGGCCAACGAGTTGGGGCCGTCGCAAAGGGCCTTATCAGGGTCCGGGTGAACCTCCATAAAGAGAGCGTCGACTCCGGCCGCCACGGCGGCTTTGGCCATGGTGGGCGCCAAGGCCCGATCTCCGCCTGATCGGGTCCCTTTCCCGCCCGGCCGTTGTACGCTGTGGGTGGCGTCAAACACCACGGGAATTCCCAATTGCTGCATGGTGGGAATGCCCGTGAAATCAACCACCAGGTTGTTGTAACCGAACATGGTGCCCCGCTCGGTCACCAAAATATTCTCGTTACCCGTGGAAAGCGCCTTTTGGATCACATTTCCCATCTCCCGGGGGGCTAGAAACGGCCCTTTTTTGATGTTGAGGGGTACGTGGGCCTCGGCGGCGGAAACAATAAAGTCGGTCTGACGGCATAAAAAGGCCGGGGTTTGAATCAAATCCAACACTTCGGCGGCCGGCGGAACCTGTTCAGGCGAGTGAACATCGGAGGTCACTTTGAGATTCAACGACTGTTTCAGATCGTTTAAAATCCGGAGCCCCTTTTCAAGACCGGGTCCGCGAAATGAGGAAATGGAGGTACGATTGGCCTTGTCAAAAGAGGACTTGAAGATAAAGGGGATTTGAAGCGTATCCGTCAGCGTTTTTAAAAAGGCGGCCGTCTCTTGCACCATCGCCTCGCTTTCGATGACACACGGCCCGGCAATCAGCGTAAACGGGTTATTGGCGCCGATCTGAATATCTCCCAGGATGGCTGTTTTCATAAATTGCTACCACTTTTGGGGTCTGATTCTGTTCATACGCAAATTTTGCGCCGAATTTGCCTGATTGTCAAGACAGATAGCACCCCCGATGGCTTCCAGGGGCTGTTGATGATAACATTTTACCCAAATCTAAGGTTGATTGCCAGGCAGCTTCCTGTTAAATTTGTCGTGCTTATTCGACGCAATCGGGAATGTGAAAATCATATCGGGTACTTTCAACATGCCTTTTTTCAAACGTCTATTTTATCCTCTGGTTGTCCTGCTGGTGATCCTGGTCGGGGTGGGGCTCTTTTTTCAGATGGAAGGTGAAAAGCCGGTCATTGCGCTGGACTTACCCTACAAAGCACTGGGGGAGAACCAGCCGTTGCCGTTGACCATCACTGACACCCGGTCGGGGGTTGGCCGTGTGACCATCACGCTGGCGCAAGGGGATCAAAAAAGCGTGCTTCTGGATGAAAAGTTCCCGGGAACCCGCTTGTGGGGCGGAGGTGAGAAAAATGTGATTCTTCAACCCGAGACAGCACCCACGGACCTTGGATTTAAAGAGGGGGATGCGATAGTAACGGTCACGGCTCGTGATTACTCTTGGCGGGGGTTTTTCAGAGGTAATAAAACGCGTTTGGAACTGCCCGTCACGATTGATGTCAAGGCGCCGGGCATTACCGTATTGACCCGCATGCATAATGTCAACCAGGGCGGCGCCGGGTTCGCGATCTATCGCTTGTCGGAACCTTGCCCGGTTTCCGGTGTTCAGGTAGGTGACCATTTTTACCCGGGTTATGCGGGCTATTTTAAAGACCCGGATATCCATTTGGCGCTCTTTGCCCTGGCCTACGATCAAAAACCTGATACGCCGATCTTTATTCAAGGCACTGATGCTGCCGGAAATGTATCCCAAAGCCGAATTCCCAAATATTTGAAACCAAAAAATTTTCGCCAGGACACCATCAGGCTCAGCGACGCTTTTTTGGAACGCAAGATGCCGGAATTCAAGCTGTCGGTACAAGATGCCGCCAACCCCCTTTTGGCCAAGTTCCTCAAAATCAACGGTGAGATGCGCCGCGCCAATGCCGAGACCATTAGAGAAATCACCCAAACCAGTGATGCCCGATTTCATTGGAAAGGCGCCTTTGTCCGTATGCCTAACGCCCAGCGTATGGCCGGGTTTGCCGATCATCGGGATTATCAATACCAGGGCAAAACGGTTGATCAGCAGGTTCATTTGGGAATTGATCTGGCTGGCGTAGGTTTGGATAAGGTACTGGCCGCCAACAACGGTAAAGTGGTCTTTGCCGACATGTTGGGCATTTACGGTCAAACGGTGATTGTTGATCACGGGTTCGGGCTCTTTAGCCTTTACTCCCATTTGAGCCGCATTGATGCGATGGTGGGGACCCTTGTGCAAAAAAGGGCTCTTTTGGGCCAAACCGGCGCCACAGGTATGGCCGGCGGCGATCATCTCCATTTTTCCATGCTGGTCAACGGGGTGTTTGTTAATCCCATCGAGTGGTGGGACGCTGCTTGGATCAAAAACAACATCATCCGGAAGCTGGATGACGTCAAAGCCCTTGGGAAATAGATCCGGTCAAGTAAAAACGTGGCGGCTTTTTATAGCGGTAGCGCTGCCCGAAGCAGTTCGTCAATTGTTGGCGGCACTGCAGCAGGAATTGAGACACCACGATCTGCCGGTGCGGTGGGTGGCCCCCGACAATGTCCATTTGACAATCACGTTTTTAGGGAATACCGCCCCGCAAAAGGTTGAAGCCATTGCAGCAGCAATGCATACAGCGGCAAACGGCCATCGGCCCATGCGGTTAGAGGTCGCCGGGTGCGGCGTTTTCCCGCGGCTCAATCATCCCCGCGTGTTGTGGGTGGGGCTAAAAGGGGATATTATCTCGCTCACCGATCTGAAAAAAGCACTGGATGGGGCGTTGGCCGAGTCTGACGCAGGTTTTGAAAAAAAGGATGGGCGCATGTTTCGGCCCCATTTGACCGTGGGCCGGTTTCGGCATAAAATTGCGCCTCAGAAAACGGTAGCGGCCTTTGCGGTCATCGGTCAAAAAGGGCCGCTCCCTTTCGAGGTGGACCGGTTTCATCTGTTTAAAAGCACATTAAAACCTCAAGGGGCGGTTTACACCCGATTAAAAACCGAAAATTTGATCCCATGAGGGTTATTTGAAATTGAACGGGATAACTTAAAATTCGGTGTTGAATACAAGGGGGCATTGTGAATGATCTAAATCAGCGGCAGAAGGCGGTCACCACGGCGGTGGGCCAAATCGAACGTCAGTTTGGCAAGGGCTCCATCATGAAATTGGGCGATCAACCGATTATCAAGGTTCCGGTCATTCCCAGCGGTTCCTTGGCCCTGGATCAGGCGTTGGGGATTGGCGGATTGCCGCGGGGACGGGTGATTGAAATATACGGGCCGGAATCATCCGGAAAAACCACCTTGGCGCTTCATGCCGTGGCCGAAGCCCAGCGCAAAGGGGGCATCGCCGCTTTTATCGATGCCGAGCACGCCCTGGACATCGCTTATACCCGTAAATTGGGGGTCAATTGTGATGAGTTGCTGGTGTCCCAGCCCGATACCGGTGAACAGGCCCTGGAGATTGCCGAGATGCTGGTGCGCAGCGGCGCCATTGATACTATCGTCATCGATTCCGTAGCAGCCCTGGTCCCAAGAGCTGAAATCGAGGGTGAAATGGGCGATGCCCACATGGGGCTGCAGGCACGGTTGATGTCCCAGGCCCTGCGCAAACTGACGGCCACCATCGGTAAAACCCGCACGGCCATGATTTTTATCAACCAGATCCGCATGAAGATCGGGGTGATGTTCGGCAATCCCGAAACCACCACCGGCGGTAACGCACTGAAATTCTATTCCTCCCTGCGGCTCGATATCCGGCGCATCGGTCCCATCAAGGACGGTCAGGAGATTGTGGGCAACCGGACCCGGGTGCGGGTGGTGAAAAACAAAATGGCGCCGCCCTTTAAGGATGCCGAGTTTGATATCATGTATGGAGAAGGGATCTCCCGCACAGGCGACCTGTTGGACATGGGCGTCAACTATGACCTCATCGAAAAGAGCGGCTCCTGGTATTCTTACGATGGTGAAAGAATTGGCCAGGGGCGGGCCAATGCCAAAAAGTTTTTGGCCGATCATGACGATGTGTACAACGCGGTGTTGCAACAGGTGCGTCAAGAACTGGGCATTGCCGACGACAATGGTCCACCGCAGGAAAAGGTCGCCGAAAAAGGGTAGTTGGATCTGCTGTAATAATAACAAGGCCGCAGTTTCCGATCTGTAACCATAGGATTTGAGAGCCGCCATGAATGGAAATGAAGTTCGCCAAACCTTTTTACACTTTTTCGCCAAACAGCAGCATCAGATAGTCCGAAGCGCCTCTTTGGTGCCTCGGGACGACCCGACCCTGCTCTTTACCAACGCCGGGATGGTTCAGTTTAAACGTACTTTTTTGGGTGAGGAAAAGCGGGCCTATACCCGGGCAGCCACCTCCCAAAAATGTGTGCGGGCCGGCGGCAAGCACAACGACCTGGAAAATGTGGGTTACACGGCGCGGCACCACACCTTTTTCGAGATGTTGGGCAACTTCTCTTTTGGCGATTATTTCAAGGAAAAGGCGGTGGAGTTCGCCTGGGACCTGCTGACCATTGGCTACGGCCTGCCTGCCGACAAACTGTGGGCCTCCATTTATTTGGATGATGATGAGGCCTATGACCTTTGGCATAACAACATCGGGCTCCCCAATGAACGTATTGTCCGGTTTGGTGAAGAGGATAATTTCTGGGCCATGGGTGATACCGGCCCCTGCGGACCCTGCAGTGAGCTGCACCTGGACAGGGGCAGGGAACACGGCTGCGGCAAGCCCGGCTGTAAGTTGGGTTGCGAGTGTGACCGTTATCTGGAAATCTGGAATTTGGTGTTCATGCAGTACAATCGGGATGAAGACGGCTCATTGACCCCGCTGCCGAAGCCGAGTATCGATACCGGTTTGGGGCTGGAGCGGATGGCGTCGGTGAAGCAAGACACCCCCAGCAATTTTGAAACCGATCTGATTATGCCCATCGTGCGGGCTGCCGAGGAACTTTCCGGTCAGGCGTATGGCAGCATCGCCGTCACCGATGTGGCGATGAAAGTCATTGCCGATCACAGCCGTGCCGCGGCCTTTTTGATCGGCGACGGTGTGCTGCCGTCCAACGAAGGCCGGGGATATGTACTGCGGCGGATCATGCGCCGGGCTATTCGTTACGGCCGCAATATTGGCTTACACCAACCCTTTTTGCATAAAACCGCCGCCGTCGTGTTTGATATCATGGCCGGGGCCTATCCGGAATTGGGCGAGTCAGCGGCCTTTATCACCAATGTCATTGAAAACGAGGAGCGCCGTTTTACGGCAACCCTGGACAAAGGGCTGCGGCTTTTAAATGACGAGCTGGCCGAGATTCGGGCCCAGGGAAAAGATGAGGTGCCTGGCGATCTGATCTTTAAACTTTACGACACTTATGGATTCCCGGCTGATATTGTGCAGGATGTGGTCCGTGATGAGCAGATGAACCTTGATCTGGCCGGCTTTAAAAACCATATGGCCGAGCAGAAAGCCCGTTCACGCAAAGTGAAAACCTTTTCATCGGCCGGCGAGGCTTTTAAAGCGCTTTCGGCCAGGGGTGTCAAACCGGCGTTCAGCGGTTACACTACCTTGTACGATGAGGGCAAAGTTTTAGCCTTGGTAGTGGAGGGTCAAGCGGTTGAGAGTGCTTCAGAGGGGGCGGTGGTGGAAGTGGTGGCTGATAAAACCCCCTTTTACGGCGAGGCGGGCGGCCAGGTGGGCGATACGGGCGCCATTACGGCCGGTGGGCTGCAGCTCACCGTCACCGATACCATCAAAGATCCCACCGGCCTCATTATCCACAAAGGTCGGATTGATGCGGGTAAGCTGACTGTCAACGATACGGTGACCCTGACGGTGGATGAGGACCGCCGGGCGGCCACGGCCTGTAATCACACAGCCACCCATTTGCTGCACAAGGCGTTGCAGACCGTTTTGGGCAGTCATGTCAAACAGGCGGGATCACTGGTATCACCGGAGCGGCTGCGTTTTGACGTTACTCATTTTTCCAGGGTGGCGCCACAGGATTTGGAGCGCATCGAAGCCATTGTCAATCAGCAGATCCGCAAAGACATGGCGGTGAATGTGGCGGTAATGGATGCCGAAGAGGCCTTTAAAAGCGGCGCCACGGCGCTGTTTGAGGAAAAGTACGGTGACCGGGTCAGGGTTGTCTCTTTGGAAGATTACTCCAGAGAGCTTTGCGGCGGAACCCATACCTCTTCAACGGGAACCATCGGTCTTTTTAAAATTGTAGCGGAGATGAGTGTGGCTGCGGGGGTACGGCGCATTGAAGCCCTGACCGGCAATGTGGCGTTGGCCCACGTCCAAAATATCGAAAGCTTGCTGACAGGTGCGTCGCAGCAGCTCAAGGTGGCGCCTGAGGAGGTTCCGGACCGGGTGGAGAAATTATTGGATGATCTGAAGGCCGCCGGGAAAAAGCTGGAAAACGTCAAGGCGGAACTGGCCGTCAAGTCAACCGATAACGAGGCGGGTCAGACCCGGGAGATCAACGGCGTCAAGGTGACCGCCCGGGTCGTGCAGATCGATTCACCCGCGGCGCTGCGTGACCTGGCCGACCGCTTTTCCGACCGCTTGGGGTCGGGGATTGTCTTATTGGGAGCCGAGTCCGATGGTAAGGCACTGCTGATTGTCAAGGTGACCAAGGATTTAACCCAACAGTACCACGCCGGAAACCTCGTCAAGGTGGCCGCAGGGAAAGTGGGCGGCGGCGGCGGCGGGCGCCCCGACATGGCCCAGGCCGGCGGCAGTCAGCCGGAGAATCTGAGTCAGGCCATTGATACGGCGGTAGCGGCAATTGAAAAGGGTGAATGAATGGCGCTCTCCACTCGCCGCCAAACGCGTGCTTTGCAGCGCGAGAATCACGGGGAGATAACCTTCATTGAAGATCATCCGAGCTTTTTCCGCCAACTAAATTGGAGAAGAACCTAATATATATCATGTAAGTACACTTTTTCTACGCAGATTCCGTAGAATCCGGTATCATCATCGGCATTTGTCTGGTAATGTGTCGTAATCCCCATACAAAAGGAGGTCAAGATGGCAGAACAGAATGATCAAATTGTCATTGACCGGTCTGGCAGCAGCGTCTCGGATTTATGGAAAAAAGAGGATTACTGGGCGATTTGGCTCGGTTTTTTCATCCTGCTCATTGGGATCATCATCTATTTCAACAATCCGCCGGCCGATATGCGTGCCAAGATCGATGAGGCCAATACCACATTGGCGGCGGAGTCGACCCGAGCGCCTTTTAAAACCGTGGAATGGTATAAGGCCGTGGATGCCAAAAAGAAGTTAAAGGCCACCAGCTCACCCATTGGCAAGACCATTAAAAGCTTCACCAGCAAGCCCCGTGGATGGAAAAGTAACCCGATTGGCGCCTTTGTTCAGGGTGAAGAGGCGGCTGACGCGAAAAACGCCAAAGGCAAAGAGAAATATGAGGCGGCCAAAGCTGGAGCCGATGAGGCTTTGGCAGGCGCCATGACCGCCGAGGAGGCTGCTGCTGCGGCCGGATTCGCGGATGAGGCGCTGAACGCCGAAGCGGTCAGTAAGAACGACGCCTGGCGGGCGGCTGCCAAGAAGGTTTCCAGCGCCAAGAAAAAAGTCAGCGCCAAGCCGTTTAATCAGATTCCCAAACTGATCGGGCTGGCGATCCTGTTGGCCATATTCTTCGGCGTCGGCATGACGGTCATGGGCAACTCTTTTGGAAAATTTGTAGCGGGGTTCTTTTTCGTTTTTTTCATAGCGGTGCTGGCCTACGTGGCAGCCGGGAATGCCACCATGAAACATTACGGTATCGGCTACGCCGCCTGGGCCATCCTGTTCGGACTGATCATTAGCAATACCATCGGCACCCCCAAGTGGGCCATGCCGGCGGTACAGGTGGAGTATTACATCAAGACCGGTTTAGTGTTGTTGGGGGCTGAAATTCTGTTTGGCAAGATTCTCTCCATCGGCATTCCCGGTATCTTTGTGGCTTGGGTGGTCACCCCCATTGTTTTGGTCACCACCTTTTTCTTTGGACAAAAGATTGTTAAAATGCCCTCGAAGACATTGAATATCACCGTCTCGGCCGACATGTCCGTATGCGGCGTCTCGGCGGCCATAGCCACGGCGGCGGCGTGCCGTGCAAAAAAAGAGGAGCTGACCCTGGCGGTGGGGTTGTCTTTGGTGTTCACCTCGATCATGATGATCGTCATGCCGGCTTTTATCAAGGCCGTGGGGATACCCGAGATATTGGGCGGCGCCTGGATGGGCGGCACCATCGATGCCACGGGCGCGGTAGCCGCGGCGGGCGCCTTTTTAGGTGATCGGGCGTTGTATGTGGCTGCGACGGTGAAGATGATCCAGAATGTGCTCATCGGTGTGATCGCCTTCTTCGTGGCCCTCATTTGGGTCACCAAAGTGGATCGAGTGGAAGGGCAGAAAGTGCCGGTGACCGAGATCTGGCACCGTTTCCCCAAATTTGTGCTGGGTTTTATCGTCGCTTCTATTATTTTCTCACTGCTCTATGAGGTTCTGGGTAAGGATGCGGGCTACGCCCTCATTGACCAGGGGGCGATTCGCGGGATGTCGAAAATTTTTCGGGGTTGGTTTTTCTGTCTGGCTTTTGTCAGCATCGGGCTGGCCACAAACTTTCGCGAACTGGGCGAGCATTTTCGCGGCGGCAAGCCGCTGATTCTCTATGTTTGCGGGCAGTCCCTCAACCTGTTGCTGACCTTGTTGATGGCTTACATCATGTTTTACAAAGTCTTTCCCGAAATTACAGCGAAGATTTAATGATGGACCCGGAACCCAAATACAGAGCAGGCGCAAACCCCGGATCCAAGGGGTGGGTGCGTCGCTATGGTGAATTGGCGCTGAGTATCCTGGTGGTGCTGTTGATAATCTTTTTCGTCGGGCCCTGGTTTGATCAGCGTGAAGTGATGCAGCCCATGGTAAAGTTCATTGATGAACGCGGTATTAACGCCAATATGTACTTTTATACCGAGGTCGAGGAGTTTTCCGAAGCCAGTCTCAATATGGACAATACGTGGGCGTACACTCCGGGCGCCAAACTGTCAAAGGGACTTTAAACACCCTGTTTAGACGGATGAGAATGCGCTCGGCGGGCGCCCTGTTGGCCGCCGCCGGGCGCATTCCATTTGAAACAGCGCTTTAGATGATGACAACCATTCGGGAGAAGAAAGAGGCCATTATCGCCTTTGAGCAACGTTTGGCCCATGCCGTTTCCAGAGAGGTGATTGAAAAACCGAAGCTCAGCGTCTGGATGATATTGATCCCCATTTTTTTCGTCTTCTTCGCCTATCGCATGAACCGCTACAAGAAGGGCAGGGAGGTTTTTGCTGATAACTTCCTGGTTACGCCAGGGCGGGCGCTGGAGGTGGCCGCAGAGGCGGTTATCGCTGGAAAATCACCCGATATTGAGGTTGTGGTTCGACAAACCTCTTCGCCCCCCGACACTCTCGATGCCTACCGTAAATGGGTTGCGGCCCTGACGGGTCACTACCTGGAATTGCTCAGTGCAGATGGCCGGGATTGTGAGACGCTTATCAAAAAAGTGTATGGTAAACGCGCCAACTACCTGCTCTTTTGCAATCAACTGAACAGCCTGGAAAAGGCGTTCAACGTCACTTTGAAACCCCACCTGAAAAAAACCACCGATGACGTCGGCGATATTGTCACCGTAATGGAAAAGGCGGCAGCCAAGCATCGCCGCAAACTGGCCGGGACGATTTTTTCCTCAAGCTAAGGCTCCGAGGCCTTTGCAGGACATCCATTCACACTCTTTATCTTGGCTTGTACTTCCGGTGCAGCTCCAGTAATTCAAAAAATGATCCGGGCCGATACTTTTCAAAATCCTCGTCACCTACAAAAACAAATTTGTATTCAGCACCAGATACCACGGCATTCATGTCATCGCACCATTGGGCCAAGCGCGCCATCTTATGGGGAACATCCAGGTTTTCCTGACCCTTGGTTTCAACAATCACCACACGGCCATCGGTCAGCTTCACGATAAAATCGGGATAATAGCTCGAAATGTCCCCATCGGCGTTCACATAGTCCAGCTTGAAATGAACCGCGAAATAGTTTTTGGCCCACGACACCACATCGTCACACCGCTCCAGAAAATCGGCAAATTCCAATTCAAAATCGCTGTCTCCAATAGCGCGGTTAAATATCGATTTTTTCGGGAACAGATATCCCTGGTCCTTTACAATAAACGGGCGCGTCCGCCGCAAGTTGATAGAATCCTTAATTTCGGCATCGCCCTTGTCGCGCACCGTCAGTTCGTTAATCGCTTTTTTAAAGATTTCCATCACGGTTTTCACAGCAGCCGGTTCGGAAAGGTTCCGCAGGGTATTGGGGTCATCCAGCGCCACTTCACGACCAAACATTTTTTTTTGAACAAAGCTTTTGACCTTTCCGTAAAGCACATCGTAGCCTTGAGGTGGTGCCCCTTTCTTACGCTTGATACGCAATTCAGCCAGTATTGATATTACGAACCATTGAATAACTGCTCTGTAATCACCAACTCCCGCACCATCCAAGACCGTCTTATGGTGAATCTCGTTCTCTTTGACCGTGTATGTAAATACAATCTCCCGCCGCTCTTCTTCATCAAACGTCTTGTATTCAACCGCTGTGAATTGAACATCTTGCATATTGAGATCAGCGAGGTTCTTGTATTCCCGGTAGATTCGGGGTGTCAGCACCGGAATCCTGATATCCAGAGCATCAATATCCTTATGGGGATTATCATGATCCACTTCAATCACCAGGGGTGTTTTGGGCTTTGTTTCTTCTCCCATGGCCTTTCGCTTCAACTCAACCCCCTCGGCCTGAATGGACTCCACAAAATCCATAAAGGCGTCGGTCCCCACTACACTGACATACTCTTCCGTACCGCCCGTGTACATCTTGCGTAAACCCCGCCCCAGGGTCTGCTCGGGCAAGATGTTGCTTCTGGCGGAATAGGCTCGCAAGCCGACAATGGTGGTTACATTGCGCACGTCCCACCCCTCTTTGAGCATGATCACCGATACAATTGCCTTGTAAGGGCTTTTGTCATCATCAATATCGTTGGCCTGTTTTCGCAACCTTTCGAGTTCATCCTTTTTCTTGCCCGACTGCGCCTCGGAAACCTCGCCATTATTTTTGGTGTGAATCGTCAACACGGCCCCAGCCAGTTCCGGGTAACGGTTCTCCAGGTGTTCGGCCACATCGTCGCAATTCCTCGTGTCATCCGTCATCACGAACAGAATCGCCCTTTTCCCCAGTTTCTCATGCTCTGCGTAGGCCTTGCGCCATTCGATCACCCCGAGATCAAGATAGTCCGCATATTTTTCGGTAAACTTCGCGCTCTGTTGTTCCCGCAACTTTGTCCGGCTTGCCGCGTCGGGCAGTACCGGATGTTTCACCACATTTTGCCAAATAGCCTCTACCAGCGGATAGTCCGCCACGGTCTGCACGAATATCGCCCCATTGTTGTGTTTGGGTGTTGCCGTGACATCCACCTGCAAGCTCAAGCCGCCACCCTTTTGCAGCAGCCGGTTGTGAATGTCCTCAATGGATGTAAACCACGCCAGACGCGCATCGTGAATATGGTGCGCTTCGTCGTTTACAATCATCAGCTCGTTGATATCCCGCACAATCATTCCCAGATCGACGTTGGAATCGGTGGTCGCCCCGGTGGGGCGTTTTCCCAGGAAGTAATCCATGCTGTTTTCGTCGTCCGGGGATGGCGGGATATCTTCGCCGGAATAGACCCGATGGATGTTTGTCAGGAAAATATTGCCGGTGGGATGCGTGACATTCACTTCATCCTGCTTGTGCAAGGTGAGCTGAAAATCATCCCGCCAGTTGCGTCCGTTAAAGCCGTTATCCGGAAGTACCGGGTCTTTGAAAAAGATCCGCAGCCCCTGAAAATCCTTATAAATACGATCCAGAACAATAATATTGGGCGTAATCAAAAGAAAATTGCGCGACAGTTCCGAATCCGGTTCGTACAGTTTGTGGAAAAAACTCCAGGCCAGCACCAGGCTCATCACCTTGGTTTTGCCGCTGCCCGTGGCCATCTTGACCACATAGCGCCGCCAGTTTTCGTCAAAAAGACCGGCTGATACGGTTCCGCCGGCGTCAAACCGCATCAGGTCGTACTTGTCCCTGGCTCTCGCCACATCATACAGATAGACAATCGTCTCCAGAGATTCCCGCTGGGCAAAATAGTAGGCAAAGCGCGCCATGCTTCCGTCCGCCCGGGGCAACAGGTGTCGCTCCTTGAACCACCAATTCAAAAGGCTCTTGCTGGTATCCGTGGCCCCCACATATCCGCTGTCGCGAAATTCTTTCACCTTTTTGCGCAACTCTGCCACCAGCGGCGGCATCAGTTTTTCCATGCTCGTTTCACGAAGCGCCTCATCCGCCGGAAACCAGCGTACATCGGGGGTAAGGATCGCGTGGGGAGAGTCGGGGAAGTCGGGGTGGAGCGCCATGATTATTCGTAACAAAGGTGGCCAAAATAAAAAGTTTTCCCGCCACTTATTTTTAACATTTTTTCAGGAGAATCATGGGGACCATGCTTTGGAGGAAGTCTGGTTGGTTTTTTGGGGATACGAACATTCTTAATAGAAACAAATCGTTGCTTATAATGATTCCGGCTCAAGAATTCTTGAATTTTCCAGAACTCCCGGCCGATTTCCTTGAAATAAGATACCAGGCACTTACTCCCGCGTAATTGACAGATAATCTCTTTTTCAGAAGCAGGTTTCCCTTTTTTCAATTCAATGTAGATGATCCACTTGTGGTTCCCGGAACAAGAAATGATAACAAAATCAGCCCTTTTACGCTCATGTTTGTTACCCCTGAATTTTGGAGCAGGAAACCAATCTGTTTTAATGATAATCGTTTCTTCTGGAATTCCCTTGATTTTGATAGCATAATTATTATCTGAGGGGTCGGGGAGTTTTTGTAAATTGTGGCCTCCCTCTAACCCATTGATATTTAAATTAAAATTCGGCATAGACATAAGCCACTGTAATTGTTATGAATAGTCTCATCAGGCAACAAG
>Ga0056123_1000010_pt1 | contig 50364 bp, 44 predicted proteins | sample WorMetHEROISLAND_3_FD_71122 | JGI IMG/M metagenome (GOLD analysis project Ga0056123, IMG submission 71122) | Marine gutless worms symbiont microbial communities from Max Planck institute for Marine Microbiology, Germany - Olavius sp. 3 HERON ISLAND ...
GCGTGGGAGTCAGCAAGAAACGGGATACATGCACAAGTTAACTGGCAGTTTACGACCGATGATGCCAGAGTCAAACTGAAACGGCTTTATCCAACATTAGAAGCATGACATGACACTAGGGTATCACCTATTTATCGTTTTCAAAGAGGCGGACAGAAAGAGTTAACAAATCATTCCAGTGGTTTGCAGGACTTCGCTTCGCTACGCCCTGCAAACCACTGAATTCAATGTTAGCCAGAGAAAAATTTAACTATGTCCATCTCAGAAAAAATCTGTTATAAAAGCCGAGGGCCGATTAAAAGAGATGGAATACATTTATGCTTGACCTTTGGACAAAGGAAAAGGAAATTGAATTTTTCAACGATGCCGGAAAGTTCGCATCCTCAGAGCAACTGTTTTACCTTGGAGATGATTCCCGATATTATGCCTATTGGCCCAAATCTTACAAAGGCAAAAAATCCACATTACAAAGTCGAAATGCTCTGATTGGGAATTTCACGGAAAAATTCTCGGTAGATTTGCTTCAAGAATTTGCCAATTCCAAGGGACTTTATGCTGTTCAAGGCGCCATTTGCAATGAAATTGGCCTTTCTCCGAAATCTCCGGCAGATGTTGTATTGTGCAAATGCAGAGAAAGAGAACAAAAGGCTGAAGACATAGCAGCAATTTTTGAAGTCAAAATGTCGATTGTTTGGAATTGGGAATTGAAAAATAACAAGTTGATTTGTTTGGGAGATTTAAAAACACATAAAGGCAATCCCGGACTGCTTCGTTCAGATTCAATGTTAAAGGCGATTGGTAAAAGCATCAATATTCGTGTTTCAGGCCACAGTGCTTCGAAAATTCCAATTATCATACTCGGAAATACCCCGGTCACTCAAAGTTACATTTCAAAAGTTGATCATCTTTATCATGCTGGCATAATACAGGAATTTTGTCTGTGAATTCAAATTGGGATTGGAGCAGAAATAATGAAACAAAAAAAGTTTGAAGTAAAAATATACTACTCATGCTTTTGCACTTATAAGATTGAAGCAAAAAATGAGGCGGAAGCAATTATAAGAGCCAGGAATCGACAAGTTGATAGTATTGAGCTATTATCTAACCTTGAAAATTGGAAAGAAGCTGATACAGCGGAATTAAGCTACTATGAAAACTATTGAAAGTAAATTGCCCTTTAACTACAAAACAATCAGGGTAACACAAAGCCGGATAAATAAAGGTCTCTTGGCTATTCCTGTTTCATTAATTGATTATTTTCCAAAAAGGAAAAATAGAATCTATGTGGCTTTTGGTAATAAGGAAGCTGTTCTGAAAAACTTCACTCCATATTCGAGCAGTAGCAGAGAAAGTAGAATTGGCGGAATGAAAAGTTTTTATAAAGATTTTAAGGTCCGGGATGGTGATGAGCTTGTGATTCAGATTCTGGACAAAAACAGATACCGAATATTTACAGAAAAACAGTTTGAAAACAAGATCACAAAAATTGAAGAAGAACTGGATAAATCTAAAGATGAAGTAGAAGCCGGTTCAAAGCTACAGCAAATATCAACCATTACAAATTACGGATTTGAGGAAACACTGCTTAGTGAATTTTACAGACTTTCAAAAAAAGACATTAATAAAAGGATATCTAAACCAAGAGTAAGTAAAACAAAAACAAGTGTTTCTGCTTCTATAAGAACGATTTTATCTACGATCTACAATGGTAAATGCCAAATTTCTGGATTTGGATTTTTAATGAAAACTGGCAAACTTTACTTTGAAATCCATCACATAAAACCTGATCTAGGGGATCATTTGAGAAACCTTTTAGTTGTCAGCCCTAACGTTCATGCTCAATTTACTTATGCAAATCTTGAAGAATTTTTTGATGAACAAGGGTGGTTAAGGCGCGTAAAATTCAATAATAATGAATTTATTGTAAATCAAATTATTGATAACATACCGATAAAATATGAAAAGGAAATTCATTATCAATTTGATTAGAAATTTAGGGGGGAAAACTCAAAACAAATGGATGAGTTGCCGAACAATAGTGTTCATTTAATGGTTACTTCTCCTCCATACAATGTCTCCAAGGAGTATGATGATGATTTGAGTTTGAACGAATATTTAAATCTATTAAATACTGTTTCAAGGAAGAAAGAGAACAGGGAAAACACAATTCAAAAGAAAGAATTTCTCGAATGGACAAAGAGCGTATGGTCATTTCCTGCCGTTTCAGCCAGGCAAATTGGACACCCTGCTCCGTTCCCAGAAGAATTGCCTCATAGGCTGATTCAGTTATATACTTTTAAAAACGATGTTGTTTTAGACCCTTTTGTCGGAAGTGGAACAGCCTGTCTTTCAGCTATCAAAGATAAGCGTAACTATATTGGGTATGATATTGATTCTGAATATGTAAGGTTGGCAGAAAGCAGAATCGCCAATTATGCTAATCAGCTAAGACTATTTGACAAATAGAGTGGCTAACAACCGGAGTTCCGAGGACGGTATACTTAATTATCACTGCGTTTGATAAATGGTTAATTACTTGAATTTTAAGGCTAAAAGGGATCAAGTCTGCCCTTGACTCTTATAGGGTTGCCTTTCTGTCTCTCCAGGAAATGGGACCGGCTGCACAAAAACTGCATTCTTTCCATTTTGGCGAAAAAGCGCAAAGAGTGGCTGCGCCGCTATCGTCAATGGGTATCTGTAACTGAGGAGGAGGATGTCAGCCGGGTCATCAATCGGAGCAGGCGGTCCGTTTGCCTCGGCCCCCAAACGTTCATCAACCGGATCAAGGAGCGCTGCGGTGGGGCAAAGATCGATTCCTTCAGGTCGGGAACTGACGCCCGACGTGGATCGTATTTGTGCGGTCGTTTGCGCTCTTTACGGTGTAGCGTTGCCCGATATTCTGAAGGCGCGGGTGGCTGAATGAACCCCGGAACACGGCGATCTGTCTTGTCAGAAAGCTGCGGTGCGATACGTTGGGTCAAATTGCCCGGGTGTTTGAGATCTCCACAGACAGCACAGTCAGCAGCGGTTGCGCGGATGAAGAAAAGACTTGCGAACGAACCGGAACTGTGCAAGGGATTATTGAAGATGGAAATGGTCTTAAAGAAGCGTCAAAGGTAGACCTGACCCTATCCCGGCTGTTCTTTGAACTCGCTATCATTTATAGACCAAGGTGCACATTGTAACATGGGAAACGTAACGCCTCTTTCGGATTGAAGGCAAATGCAGCGGGAAAGTGAACCATCCGTGCTTATCGATCAGTATGTAAAGGACTATCATTTCATCGAGCGGCATACCATAAGAATTACCCAGTCTGCTGAAAAAATCTACCCCGTGATTAAAACTATCGATTTTACTGAATCGCCAATAATTAAAATGCTGTTCACTGCACGTGGCTTGCCGCAGAGAATGCACAACCTGCAGGGATTTATCGAAAGCGGATTTGTCTTATTGGAAGAAAACCGGAACGAAGAGATATTGATCGGGTTTATCATACATAGAGATGGAATCGTTCAAATGTCACCGCCCGCCTTTAAAACCCTGCAGGTAAAAGGTTATGCAAAGGGGGTATGGAATTTTCACTTAACCCGAATTGCTCCCGATACTACGCTGCTCTCTACACAAACGTGCGTATTTTGTACCGATACGAGAATGCGGTTGATTTTCGGACTGTATTGGTTGATTATATCCCCTTTCAGTGGTCTGATCCGGATTAAGATGTTGAGATTGATCAAACATAAAGCGGAACGTGAGGGGCGCCGTTCACAATTCAAATCATAAACTGAAGTTTCGCAGTTAAAATTCAAGGCCAAGAAAGGGATAATTTATATTGGATATTTCAGCTTGGTAACAATATGTTTACGGTTATTTCCCAAACACCGTTTGGGTGTTTTGACATTGATAACAGATGGGTAACATTTCATCCGGACGGACGCTCCCGGACTGCGTCCATTGGCTGTGTTATCAAGGGCGCGGTATGAGAATACAGCTTCGCCCTTGCCGCCTTGCCAATGAACCCATCCGTGGCGTGCAAAATCCGGGTTGAAATACTATTGGAGTTCGGCCTGGCCGTTTAGTCAATATGCAGTTTCACCGGGTTGTAAAAATATTCTGGATAACAGCGTTATTTTGTGCCGTTGTATCTATTTGTGCTGTCTCATTTTTTCTCATTATTCAACCACAAGCGCCGCCAATTACCTTTCCCGACGGGAAAAAATTTGGGTTCAGTATATTCGATGACACTGATGGAGCCAAATTGGAGAGGATCAAGCCGGTTTATGAATATTTACATACGCTTGGCATTAAAACCACTAAATCCGTGTGGGCGTTACCTCAGAATGTTTCAACCGGTTTTGAAGATTCCGGTGATACGCTGGAGAATCCTGAATATGTAACCTACTTACAATGGCTTCAACAAAACGGATTTGAGATTGCTTATCACAGTGCTCGGGCTGTCAGTTCAACAAGAATACAGCAGGAAAAGGCATTGAACCTATATTTTGAAAAATTAGGGGCATATCCTTCAATCCATGTCAATCACTCAAATAACCGGGACAATCTTTATTGGGGCGGGGACCGCTTAAATAATTTCATCCTAAAGGCTCTTTATAATCTGCGAATGCCCGAGAACAAAGGGCATTTTCTCGGGCATGTCCCTGGAACAGAATATTTTTGGGGTGATATCGCGGAAAAGAGAGTTACGTACGTTAGAAATTTTGCCTTTAACGAAATCAATACATATAAAATCAACCCTTCAATGCCCTATCATGACCCAACCAGGCCATATGTAAAATATTGGTTCTCATCAGCAGCGGCAAGTGGTGTCCAATCATTTAACACGCTTATAAGTTCCGACAACCTGGACCAGTTGGAAAGGGAAGGGGGCGTGTGTATTGTTTATACCCATTTTGCATACCACTTTGTTGACGCCGGCGGTCAGCTAAATTCCGTCACAAGGGAGAGGCTGAAGGACTTGGCTTCAAGAAACGGTTATTTTGTTCCCGTATCCAAGATGCTTGATTTTTTGCGAACCCGTAAAGAATCTGACGGGAAAATACCGTGGACCGAACAAGCCTATTTGCAAATAAGATGGATTTTTGAAAAGATCTTTCACATAGGCTACTAAAATAACGTGTAATAGTTTGTACAGGGATAGTATCAAAATCTGGCGCCTTGGAAGAGGATAAAATGGTCAGAAACAGACTTTTTTATGTGTATTCGACAGCCTTATTCTTACTTGCCACGGCTGTAATATATTTTAACACCTATAGGGATGGTATAGGGTTAACAGCGGATAGCTTTTCGTACTTATTCGGAGCAAAATCATTGGCTGGTGGTTATGGTTATGTTTGGTATGATGGTAATTTAATAACCTTATTTCCGCCTTTTTACTCAATAATGTTATCGGTCTGGTTTTACATGTTGAATGATATAGATTCAATAGCTCGATATATGAATATTTTTTTATACGGAAGCTTGGCTTTTCTTACAGCCAATATACTATATCAGGGGACCAAATCACATTTTTATACCATTCTTGGATCCATTTGTATAATAACATTTCCTTCGCTTGTTTCATGGGCCTCAATCGCTTTGTCAGACATTCTTTTTATCGACCTTTTTTTATTATATCTTTTAACTATCATAAAATATACCGAAAAAAAATTATCGAGATACCTGTATATAGCTTCGATTATACTATCATGCTGCATTACAACCAGGTATATTGGTATTTGCTGGTTACCGGTAAGTGTAATAGTTGTCACCGTAAGTTATAATGCAAGCATGAAATACAAGATATTTCACAATATACTAACCACCGCCATATCGGTAACCCCTTTTTTTCTGTTCATCTTGCGTAATCAGCTTAACACCGGGCAGCTTGCCGGAGCCAGATCATTCGGAGACAGACATTTGCTGGAAAATACACAAACAGGAATAGAGACAATTTACAAAATTTTAGGGCCATTGGAAACAAACCAAGCAGCGCAGGTTGCCTTAATGCTTGCTCTTATATTTTTCAGCTTTTTATCATTCTATCTATTAATCATGTATTGTAAAAACGGTCCTTTAAATGTACTGAAAAAAAATCAGCTTTTTATAGTCGTTTTTTCTTTGGGCATGTTTTTATACTTTATATTTTTACTTACTATAACTACTGTGGTTAGCAGTATTGTGCCTATTGGTTCACATAGATACTTATTGCCATTAGTCGTATGTGGTTTTATACTTTTTATATTAATTTTGAACAGTGATATGTTTGAGAGTAAAAAACAGCTTTCAAAGTATCGGAATATTTATAAATTAGTTATTAAGCGTACTGGTGTTTCAGCAATCTTACTATTCACTATATTTCAATCATACAATACAATTTTAGATGTAACATATGCATATAGTAACGGATTTCCGGAAAACAACACCAATTTCAGATCAGCGGTATGGATGAATTCAAAAACCTTTACGGACTTGGAGTACATCCCTAAGGAATCGAGTGTATTTACAAATTATAGCGCCGTTATCTACTTTCATTATGGTTTTAAAACGGAGTCCATTTCTTCATTGATGGAAAAAAATATAGAGTTTATTGATAATACATATCTTGTTTATTTTTTAAACGGATATAGAAAAGAAAAATATTCAATCGATTATATAAAAGACAAATACGTCTTAAAGAAGATTTCTATAAATAATGATGGAAATATTTTTAAAATTATATCAAAAAAGTAAAATTCCGGACACTACCCCGCCACCGCCGCCTTGTCAGACCTTGTGACGTAAATGTAAAACTCTATACCAATGCTCCAATAAAGCACCGTATTTGGAGGTTTTGTCAATGCTTGCCTATAGTAAGCGCGAAATCAACATGAAAATATTGATCGTTTTTTCTTTGCCGTTCATATTGATTGTTTCATCATGTACAACGGTGAAGAAAACAGGAGTCCTTGGGAAAAACCGTATCTTCGCCTTTTTATACCTGCCTAAAGAAGCCGATCCCCATAAATTAAAAGCAGCGAATCTCATCCATGGCCAACCTCAGGAATGGAAGGATTGGCAAAGGAGAGGGATTATTCCCTCCCGGGGTAAAACTTGGTTTGATTTGCTAAAAAACCCGGTGGATGTTGCTGTCGAGATTTTGGCGACGCTCGATTATGGCGGCAATCCCAATCCCGTGGTGACGATTGATGAATTTGGTTTTGATTTTGGCGGGCAGACCGATACAAAAGCCGCCGAGATCCTGCGCAAAACCAAGGCAAAAATGCCGAATCTGTCGCTGGCGGTTTGGCAGATGCGCGGTCCTATTGCGCCGGTTCTGGCAGATGCCTACCGGGACGTTGTCGACCTGATTCTACCCGAAGCATATGTGGGTGGAGAAAAGGATTACTGGCGCATCATTACCCAGGTACGGGCGGCCCAGCTTCAGGGATTGATGCATAAAACCGTTATCGCTTTTGGTCTCGGTGTTGGGGGGTATCCGGGTGAAAACTGGGCTGAAACCAAAAAAGAGTTGGAGCAGCAAGTTCGTTTTCTGCGACTGATTGCTCCGGAGTCCCCCGGAGTCGCCTTTTTTGCCGCCGGCGCCTCCCGTGGTGAGCCCGGCCTCATAGAGTTTGCCGATGAACTGTGCGGTAATTTCGACCAAATCCCAACTGATGGAACCGGATTACCGGAAAGCCTGCTGGCATTGCATAAAACCTTTACAACACCACGGACAATACCTACTCTCGTGGTTAGCAGCCGCTGGGTGGAACCTGACAGGAGGCGAGAGGCGCCGGGTAAGCTTGTTCAACCTGTAACCATGAGGATGTTTCTGATGAACCTGGGAGATCAGACCGCTGAGAATATTTTGATACAATTGCGAAACCCGGAGGATAAGGGCGGTGATGTCTTTGCATTGGGGACGGTTTCGGTTCCGGGAAAAAGCGTTGCCGTTGCCATTTTGCCGGTCATTGCCAAGTGGCGGGTGTGGAAAACGTGGATCATTGAAGTGGAGGCGAAGAATTGTGAAGTGATGAGTTTCCCTGATGGCTAAAATGACCGATACCCAACAGCCTTCATACGGCCAGATTCTTAGATCCACCTCCGTAACGGGTGGGTCTCAGTTGATTGGTGTGGCGGCGAATATTATCCGGCTAAAACTGTTTGCCCTCTGGCTAGGTCCAGCCGGTATTGGTCTTCTCGGGATGTATACGGCTGTTATGGATGTGGTCTGCACCATCGCTGGTATGGGTATCCGTTCCAGCGGGGTTCGACAGATTGCCAAAGCCGAAGCATCTGGTGATAAAAAAAAGGTTGCGAGAATCACCGTAACGATTAGACGTGTCTCTGTCGGACTTGGATTGTGCGGAACGTTACTATTGATCGTTTTCAGCCGCTCCATCTCAACACTGACATTCAACACGCCGGAGTACGCACAAGCCTTATCGTTGCTGGCTGTTACCATCTTTTTTTATCTGGTTGAAGGAGGACAGACCGCGCCTATTCAAGGCATGCGGAGGATAGCTGATCTTGCGAAGATCATTGCGATCAATGCCGTTGTCGGATCTTTGCTAGGCCTGGTGATTATTTATCTTTTTCGAGATCAGGGAATCGAATTACTTTTAATTGTTTTGTCACTGGTTTCCCTCCTGACTTCATGGTTATACGTCCGGAATATAAAGATCAAAAAAACAATCGTCACCTGGAAGGACTCATGGGTAGAGACGAGGACGCTATTTTCACTTGGCATCGTATTCATGGGGACGGGTCTGTTATCGGCAGGAACCCCTTATTTCATTCGGATAGTTCTGTCTCAAAAGTTTGGTATGGCGGAAATCGGGATGTATCAGGCTTCGATGTCATTGGCATGGGTATATATCGGTATTATCCTGAATGCTATGGGGCTCGACTTTTATCCGCGTCTCACGGCCGCATCTGATGATAATGAGTTATGCAACCGCCTGGTGAACGAACAAACTGAAGTCGGCGTTCTCATCGCCGCACCGGGTGTTTTAATAACGATCGCGTTGGCCCCATTTGTCATTCAGTTGTTCTACTCGGCAGAATTTTTACCTGCCTATGAGATTCTTCGCTGGCAAATTTTAGGGGTGATGTTACGGGTTGTTTCCTGGCCGCTGTCGTTTATCTTGCTCGTTAAAGGTAAAGGAAAAGTCTATTTCCTGACGGAATTATTAGCGCATTGTTGCCATTTGTTGCTCTTTTGGTTCGGAATTTTGTTGTTTGGACTGACCGGTGCAGGTATGGCCTATTTTGGCTTGTATATTTTTTATATGATGATAATGGCTGTTGTTACTTTCCGCATTTCCGGTTTTTACTGGTCTGCCGCCACCGTAAAGGTCGGAGCAATTGCGGGGGCATTGATCACAACTGTATTCATGTCCCATTACCTTTTCCCCCCTCTGTGGGCTGCTCTCATTGGTGTACTGGCGACGATGTGTATGGGTATATATTCCAGCAGGGTTTTTTTTCGGCTTATGGGCGTTGAAAAATTTATGGATCTATGGACAAAAATTCGGGATGTTTTCCGTAGATCTTCAATTTGATCGAAGGACGAGGTATCCTGCAGAGAGATTTTAATATTTGCGTCCGGTTGCCAAGGCGGTTTTCAGGGTCCTCTCAGTGCGTGTCTAATTCATACCGAAAAAACAATCACGGTATAAAACGATCTATGAGCGAATGAGCAACATCGGTTTCAATGACATAGAGCTTGAAGATATAGACTGCCCAATTGGTTGTGATCAATCTGATGAGTTTATCGTATCAGCCCGGGACCGATTGCATCATTTGCCTGGTGTCTATACCGTTGTTAGATGTAATCATTGTGGATTGATGCGAACCAACCCGCGACCTACTCAAGAGTCCATTCTCTTTTATTATCCGAAAGACTATGGCCCTTATGCAGGTACCATTATCCACCCCGAATCGAAAAAAAAGGTTTCCGATTCTTTTCCCAAGAGGGTTTTAAAAAAAGTTTTTCAATTAAATATACAACGTATCCCGCAACTGAAGCCGGGTTGTTTGCTTGAAATTGGGTGTGCTTCCGGGAGTTTTCTGGCCTATATGGCAAATCAGGGATGGGATGTGTCCGGTATTGAAATTTCTCCAATAGCAGCTAGTAGCGCCCGACAATTTGGGCTGAAGGTCCACTGCGGACCCATATCAAGTGTACCCCGTCCAGAAAAACCGTATGATCTGATTGTGGGATGGATGGTTTTTGAACATCTGCATCAGCCACTTGAGGAACTTGCCAGACTTGGCCGTTGGTTGAAAGATGACGGGGTGTTGGTCTTGTCAATCCCCAATGCCGCTTCATTTGAATTTCGTATTTTTAAAGATGCCTGGTTCGCATTGCAGCTTCCCACCCACCTCTTTCATTATACACCGGAATCGATCAGGATGATACTCGCTAAAGGGGGGTTTTCCTTGCTAAGAATATTCCCTCAGCGAATCATGGCCAACATCTTTAAAAGCATGGCAAATCAACTGACGGATAATAATAAGTTTCCCGTTGTTTCACGGTATCTCTTCGAGTTTTCGGATAGTGGTTGGAAAAGGCATTACGCGCTTTACCCATTGGCGTACCTGTTAGGCCTGTCTGGGCAAAGCTCGCGTATGACCATTTGGGCAAAGAAGGGGTCATGATTTCCATTGCCGCGGTTACATCCGGTAAAAATCTCTCATCCACGCGTTTTCGGATCCGTCAACATATCAAACCTTTGTCGGCCCATGGCATGGCGGTGACGGAATTTTGTCCACCGGTGGACAAATATGCCCCAATTCCATTTTTTGATGGTCGTGTGAACCGCAGGCTAATTCTACCAATATACGGAGCCTGGTTGGGAGTAAAATTGACCACACGTATCCCTGCGATTATCGGCAGCTATAAACATCAGATCACTTGGCTTGGGAGGGAATTTCTTCCGGGTTATCCAACCTTGGAAGGCCTTTTGAAGCGGCCCCTTGTATTGGATGTTGACGACGCGATCTGGATGACAAGACCCTTCGGCGAAACCGCGGTTCGACACATTGCCCGATTCGCGGATGCCGTCATTGTCGGGAATCAATATCTGGCCAACTGGTTTGAGCCTCAATCTAAAAAGATCCGTATCATTCCAACGGCGATCGATAGTGACCGTTTTAAACCTTGCCCTGCAAAGACTCTGCGCAAATGCCGGTTCATACTGGGGTGGACCGGCAGCTCGGTTACATTACCGTATCTTGAATCGATCGAAACTCCGTTGCGACATTTTCTAAAAGACTATCCTGATGCTGAACTGAATATTATGGCGGATAGATTCCCTCAATTTGAAAAGATCAAGCAGGAAAAGGTCAATTTTGAGCCGTGGTCACCTGAAAAGGAGGCGGGGTTTTTAGAACAGCTGGATGTGGGTTTGATGCCGATTCCTGACAATCCATGGGCGAAAGGAAAGTGCGCCTTCAAAATGCTGCTCTATATGTCCGCAAAGAAACCGGTGATTGCTTCACCCATCGGGATGAACAGCGAAGTGTTCTCCCTGGGCAACATTGGTATTCCGGCCGCAAAATCATCCGATTGGTACGAAGGGCTTGTTTTTTTATACCATAATCAAAAGCAGGCGCAATCAATGGGAGCTGCGGGACGAGACATCATTTTAAAGTATTTTGATCGACGCGTGATTACAGAACAGATTGCCGAGGTATTCTTCAGTCTCATTTAGCTTGAAAATTGTATGGAATTTTATTAGTCTGAACGATATATGATTTTTACCAGGAACTTATTTGCCCGATTCATTGGCGTAAAACACAATAAAGACTTTCCTCAATGAACGGCGTGCGTATGCGCATAAATGGACCGTCATCTTCGATGATGACCGATTCAGCTTCTCCTGACAGTGCAAGGCCATTGTTCAGAACGATCATTCAGAGTAGTTTTGGATGGAGTATGGCCCTTTACGTAGTTGTGTGGGCAGGGATCAATACAGGCCCGTGGGTATTTCGCCATAACCCGGCATCGGCTTTGGCATGGATACACCTTGTCCGAACGCTGCTGCCCTTGTGTGTATTTATACTACTGCCTTTCGTGTTTTTCCAAGATATGCATTTCCATGGCAGGAAGAGTCTGGCGCCCATCCGCGCCTGGCTGGGGTACGGGGTCGTAGGGCTATTTGCGTGTCTGGTTTCGCCGCGGCCTGCCCATGCGTTATATTGGGCAGCCTGTTATCTCGCTGTTTTTGTTCCGGTTTTTCTTTGCCTTCAGGGAAAAGACGCGGACAGTAAAATAATATTGTTGAATTATTGCTGCTGGGTTGTCACATCAGCAATTTTGATCATCATGTTGCTTGTGGCAAGGGATGTACTTTTTGTGGACTACCGGGGAGGTATTACCGGCTACGGGATTTTGAAAAGAGTGGGGACGGTTTCAGATATTGCCATTTCCCGTTCTTCGGGGATGGCCCGGTTTGCCGCAGTGCCGGGTATGGTGGCATTTGTTTTTTTTCTCAGCCAAAGGGGGGTTAAACGTCTTTTCTGGTTGCTGCCCTTTTTCGGTTCCTGCACCCTGATTTGGCTCATGCAGTCTCGGGGCGCGATTGTGGCAGTATTTCTTTCCCTCTCTTTTATCATGCTTTTTTTCTCCCTGAGGATACGGCTTCTGGGGATTGTAATGCTGGTGCTGATAGGCCCTGGTTATTGGGTAAATAGTATATCGGAGCGTTCTGCGACCTACGCGAAAAAGCATTTTTTACGCGACCAGACAGTGAAGGAACTTCGCACCTTGACTGGCAGAACCGTGGTATGGAAACTGGCCCAGAGGGAGATAAAAAAATCACTTGTCATCGGGCATGGTCCCCAGGCGGATCGGTATCTGATCGATAGACATGTGCACAATACCTACTATTACGCCCTATTGCAGGGTGGAATTTTGGGGGCGATCTTTTTTATTGGTGGGTTGATATGGGCCTGGATACTGTTTTTTAAGGCAATTCTTCTAAAAAGTGCTGAGCGCTTGGGGCAACAACCCTTTTTGATGCAGGTCGGTGGAATTCTGGCGTTTTTTACGGTTCGAAGCATCCCGGAGGTGTGTGGGGCCATGTTTGGAGTGGATCTGATGATAATGCTGCCGGCGCTGGCCTATCTTAGTCATTTATCCGGACAGATGAATATAATACCCCGGAAAGAGGGGGAACCTTGAACCGGTATTGGTCGTTGAGACGACGAGTCGCCTATAGTGTCGTTCCCGAGTCTGGCGGGTTATTTCGCTTTTATAAAAACTTGAGAAAAGCACTTGCCGACTATGGCTGGGACGTGCGGGCTGTATGTGCCGGATCGATGGCCGCCGCGAGATGGGATCACTCTTTCGCCGACGCAGGGTGCCACCTCATTGCGGAGGATACCCGGCAGAAAATCGGGGCGGCCATGGCGCTGGCTCAGTGGATCGAACAAAATCAAATCAATATACTGATACCCATGGATGATCGTGTCGCCGGATCCTGTGTGCCGCACCTGCCCGCCTCAATTCGGCTGGTCACCCGGTGTAGCAGTGCAACTGCGTTTGCCTATCGTATTAGCGCGATCTATCCACAAAGATTGGCGGGTACTGTTGTCAATACGCCCCGGCAGAAACAAGGCCTCTTGGCGCAAGGGATTCCTGAAACCAAAATAGCGTTTATCCCTCACGGTGTTGACACCGGACTGTTTTCCTTAAAAACCAGGGAAAAAGAAGTGGGCATTGATCCAGTCAGGGTAACCTATATTGGCCGCCTGGTTCATGAAACCAAGGGGATATTGCTGCTTCCATTAATTGCTGAGCAACTCAAGGCGACCGGTGTACTGTTCAGTATGGACGTTTTCGGCGACGGGCCGGACAGGCGGCGGCTGGAAAAATTAATTGAAAAGGTTCAGGTTTCAGAGCATGTGCGACTCCATGGTACGGTGACCGACGATGTTCTTGTCCGTCGACTCCCCGACTTCGATTGTCTTTTGATGCCATCCTTTGTTGAGGGATTCAGCTTTGCCCTTTTGGAGGCCATGTCTGCAGGTGTAATACCTTTGGTGTCTCACTTGCCAAATGTGACCGATTTCGTGATTAACCATGGAGAAAACGGGTTTTTATGCGAGGTGGATAACGTAGCCGCCTTCGTTGAATCAATCTTGTTGTTACATGCTGACAGATTGCGGCAGATAAAAATGGCCCATAATGCCCGAAAAACGATTGAAGACCGGTTTTCCCTTGATAGAATGGGCGCGGATTATAACCATTTCCTAAATGCGATTTTACGATCTTCACCAACGGAATCCTTACCGCTGGCATGGTCGGCGTTTACTATTCATCCGGCGTATCGTGGATCGATGTTGTCCCGTATGCCTCGGCCCGTTGTGAGTGTTGTCAAACGTCTCTTGAATCACCGTGCGATTTTACGGTAAATTTGCAGCCGCCATAAAAGAGCGTCGCTTGTAAGCGGCGGTCGTTTATGCTGATTTTCCATTCTTTTGAAGTTACGATCTCCGGGGGTAAGACTTTACGCATGATATCTTTTGCCATTGTTGTCGCCACTAAAGATCGACCTGCTGAGTTGAACCGGCTGTTACGTAATCTGGAACAACAAACTTTGCGGCCTGACATGGTTGTCATTGTCGATGCCAGCCTTAGAGCTAATATCCACCTTAAACCGTTCAAAAAGACGTTGAATTTGTATTATATACATTATCCCTATCCGTCGGCGGCTGAGCAGCGGAATGTGGGGATTCGCGCCGTTTCATCCAATATTGAGATTGTAGGGATTCTCGATGATGATGTGCTGCTTGCGAAAAACAGTTTGAAAAATGTGATGCGATTCTGGCAAAACGCGCCAATGGATATAGCCGGCTGCGGTTGTAATTTGCTTAACTTTCAGCCTACTCCAGGCAGAACCTTCAAAGAATCAGCCCTTTTCGAGAGACTGGGGCTTTACAGCCGCATTCGGGGGAAGGTGATGCCTTCAGGTTGGCAAACGCTCTACGGCGTTGTAAAAAAAAACCTCTTTGTCGACTGGCTTAACATTGCCGCCTCTTTTTGGCGAAAAAGCATATTCGACAATTTTTCCTTTGACCCTTTTTTTACAGGCTACAGCTATCTTGAAGATCTGGATTTTACGTACAGTGTCTCAAAGCACTATCGGCTGGTGGTGCTCTGCGATGCCGGATTTGAACATCACCATTCTGAAACGGCAAGGATCAATCTTTATCAGTTCGGGAAAAAAGAGGTTCGTAACCGATTATATATTGTGAAAAAACATGGGCTTTCACTTACCGGTTGCTACTTGGGATTGTTCGGACGGATGGTCATCACCCTGTATATGTTTGTCCGGGAAAAAGATAAAAGCCAGTTGTGGCGGGTGTTGGGTAACGTGGTCGGGCTGGGCGAAGCGACTCTTGGACAAAACAAGGCAAAGGATGTTCACAATGCCGAATGACTATGCCCTGGTTACAGCCGTAAGGAATGAAGAGGACTCGATCGCCCAAACCATTGCGTCTGTGATGCGGCAATTGTTACGGCCCTTGAAATGGGTCATCATTACGCCGGTTATTTGACCGAGAGCCTTTTTGGCGTTCCTGTGGCGTTCAGTTTTAACCCGAATTTTGCATGAAATTTTACCGGAAAATTATTTGTATTTGATATTTCAGCTTGTTACCATATGCTTACTGTTATTTTCCAAACACCGTTTTGGTGTTTGGACATTGATAACAGTTTGGTAACATTGCATCCGGACGGACGCTCACGGGCTGCGTTCATTGGCTGTGTTATCAAGGGCTCGCAGTATTAGAATACAGCTTCGCCCTTGCTGCCTTGCCAATGAACCCATCCGTGGCGTGCAAAATCCGGGTTTAATGAGGGATTCAATGAAAAAACGCCTTAAAGTGATGGTTTCAGCTTATGCCTGCAACCCTTACCGAGGCTCCGAAGAGGGTGTCGGTTGGGGGTGGGTGACCATGCTGGCAGGGCATCATGAATTGTGGGTGCTGACCGCGTCGTTTCATCGGGAGGATATTGAACAAGCCGTGGCAGCGGATCCGGAACGATACCGCAAGATGCATTTTCATTACATTCCCCACCCATGGCGCTATATACCGAAAGGTTTGTGGGTAAAAATCGGGAATTCATTGTTTAAACCGTTGATTCACATTGCCTATTGTCTATGGCTGCGGGACGCCGGACGGCTTGGGACGGCACTGCACAATCGGTTTGGTTTCGACTTGATTCACCAGATCACTTACGTTGGCTTTCGGTTTCCCGGCCATCTGTGGAAACTTGATGCGCCTTTTGTTTGGGGACCGATTGGCGGCTTGGTGAACGTGCCATGGCGATTATTACCCGTGATGGGCTCTCGTGGCGCCCTGGAATACGGGCTAAGAAATATTGTCAACACGGTTCAAAAAAAGCTGTTGCCCGGGCCAAAGCATGCTTTTGGTCGCGCAAAAGCGGTGATTGCGGCGACATCAGGGATTCGTAGTGAAATTATGCGCTGGTATGGACGTGAGAGTAAGGTGATCTGTGAGGTCGGTCCACCACGGAAAACTGTATCGGCGATTGTAAAACGAAACGTCGAGGAACCATTTGTCATCGCTTGGAGCGGGGAGCATCTGCCCGGTAAAGCATTGCCGTTGCTACTGGGCGCCATGGCCCGGATAGATGAATCGATGAACTGGCGGCTGGAGATTCTCGGAAAGGGGCCGCTCACCGGAATATGGCGTCAGCAGGCGGAGTCATACGGGTTGAACGAGTATTGCCGATGGCATGGTTGGGTCAAAAGAGATACGGCCTTTCAGATTGTACGTAATGCGCATGTGTTTGTTATTACAAGCATGAAGGATTTAACCTCAACAGTTTTGGTAGAGGCATTTGCCCAGGGCGTGCCGGTCATCTGCCCGGATCACTGTGGCTTTGCCGATGTGGTGACATCGGACTGTGGAATCCGGATTCCGGTAAAAGACCGGCATTCATTTGAGCGTGACCTGGCTACGGCGCTTGAACATCTGGACGCAGATGAGATATGGCGTCGCAACCTGGCGGAGGGCGCCTTGAACAGGATCAAGGATTTCGCCTGGGATAGTAAGGCTGAGCAATTAAACGCGATCTACCGTGATATAGTTACGTGCAATACAGCGAAAGATATGGGTCTGTAGATTCTAACCAAAATCACCCTAACGTCAAATTACCCACTGTTGTGAACGTGAAATGGGGTTAGGTCGGCAGGACCATTACGGACTTGAAATATTGTATAATAAATACCATACAAGAGTATACAAAGTGAACATCTATCCGGGGATTTTATACTTTGGCTCAACCGTGGATGACCATTTTGAGGGCGGCTTGTAGTTTGTAAAAGATTGTGGGGAGCCTGTTCCGGTTTGGAATTTATGCCGAAATCCAACGGGAGATTGTAGAGATATCCATGCCTGTAAATCACCCAACAACAATAATTCTGGGTAGCGAGATCCCGGCACTGGACATCCCTGATATTGTTTCGTTTATGGGGCAAATGGTAGACAGCTATTCTGCAGGTCAGCCCTGCCGCCAGATTGTTAATACCGGTTTTCACGGGCTTTGGGAGGCTGCCCGATCTGCTGAAATCCAGGAAATCTATCGTAGTGCTGACCTGTGGATACCCGATGGGATATCCTGTAAGCTGATTGCCAATCTGAAAGGGTGTAAGGAAGCCAAAAGATTGGCTGGCATTGATTTTGTCAGGGCCTTTTTAGAAACGGCTAATGATAAAGGGTACAAGAGTTTTTTCTATGGCGGTACAGAAGAGACATTAAAGCAAATAGTAGTCAATCTTGATCGGCAATACCCCGGTCATCGCATTGTGGGCGCCTTCTCACCTCCCTTTAGGCCGCTATCAAGTGGAGAAGAAGATGAAATCATTCGTATGATCAACACAGCCAAACCGGATGTCCTCTGGGTAGCTCTCGGTTGTCCCAAACAAGATATATGGATTTACAAGCATAAGGACCGTTTACAAGTGCCAATGGCCGCAGGAATTGGTGCGATATTTAATTTTTTGGCCGGTACAGTAAAACGTTCGCCGGAATGGGTTGCACGAATTGGCGCAGAATGGTTGTGGCGGCTTCTTAAAGAGCCCGGCAGACTGTGGCGCCGGGATCTTATTGAAGGGCCGCGCTTTTTATGGCACGTCGCCCGGGAGTTGATTCAGGAGAAAAGTGGCGCCAAGCCGATGCCCAAGGGTAAGGCATGACACGGTTCAATACCTTTTTTGCAGCATCCGGCCATCCACTGGAAAATGAGCTGTTGCTGGTCTGTACCCGTGTCTGGCAGGAAGTTGATGTTTCTCGCCTGAGCCGCATTTTGAACAAAAGCGGTATCGATTGGGATTATGTGCTGGAGACGGCGCGGCGTCAGCGGGTGCTGCCACTGGTCGCGCAAACGCTGCGCAAGCATGGCGCCGACCACATCCCGGAGTCGAAGATGCAGCGTTTTGACCAATTGTTCCGTTCTTATGCTGCTCGATCACTGCAATTAACCGCCATCTTGACAACCCTTTTGGCAAAATTTGAGTCAGAAGGAGTCATTGCCGTTTCTTTTAAAGGGCCCCTTTTAGGACAGGAACTTTACGGGGATGTCACCTTACGGCAGTTTGATGATTTGGATATTGTTGTCCCACCGCAAGATGTTTTTCGGGTAAAAGCCTTTCTCGAAGAACAAGGGTTCGATACCTCTTTTCAGATACACCGCTCTTTGGAAAAGCTTGTTTTGGAGACCGAGTACAGTCTTACCTGCCATAATGCGGCTGTGGGTGTCTCAGCGGATCTTCACTGGAAACTTTTGGGAAGGTATTTGGGCGGGAGGTTTGACCTTAAAACCGTTGGGGAGACGAGGTGGATTGAACTGGAAGGCCGGCCGGTTCGCGGCCTTTCGAAGGATGCGATGCTGATTTACCTGTGTGCGCATGGGGCCAAACATGTATGGCCTTACCTGGAAAGTGTCTATGCTGTCGCCCGGCTGGTGCAGTTGTATCCTGATATCGACTGGCGCCGGGTGCACGAAACGGCTCAAAGGCTTGGCTGCCTGCGGATGTTGCATCTCGGTCTAAAATTGGCGGACGAACTGTTCGATATACATCCGTCTGCTCTAAGGCCTTGCACTTTTGAAGATGATCCAGCAACGACCCAGCTTGCTGAGAAAATCATCCCTTCACTTTTTAACAAACTGGATGATGGAATCGGTTCAGATTTTTCAATCTTCCATTTCAGAGTTCGAGACCGTCTCGCAGATACCCTCCGGTACGCCCTGCGGCTTATATTTCCGCCTTCAAGAGTGGACTGGCGCCGTTTTTCACGGGGCGGCGCCAACTTTGTTGCGCCATATCTTTTGCGCCCCTTGAGACTGGTTGTTAATTACTGGGCTGCCAGGATTGCGGCTGGTATGGATCACTCGCGGAAGGGTCATAGGAAATTGAGGGATAGATGACAACTATTATCATACTGTTTTTGATAGCGGCTGCAATCTCTTTACTGGTTACTCCAATGGTAGTCCGGTTTGCCTTTAGGTGGGAGCTTTTGGATCACCCCTCGGCACGTAAAGTACATGACAAACCGACACCGGCTATCGGAGGTGTCTCTATTTTTTGTGCTTTTTACCTCTCTTTCGTCGTTGCGGCATGTTGGCCAACGGTTCCATTACGATCTCTTTTTGAACAGGCGGGCCTTGTATGGATCGTTATTGGAACCGTGATCGCTTTTGGCGTGGGACTTTGGGATGATATCCATCCGATCGGGCCTTGGCGTAAACTGATCTTGCATCTGCTGGCGGCGCTCATTGCGGTGACGGGTGGCGGGGTGCGGATTGACCAGATTGTTTTACCGAGCGGTATTGAGTGGGTCTTTGGCTGGTTGAGCATACCGATCTCCGTTCTTTGGATTGTTTTGGTAATGAATGCGGTGAATCTAATTGATGGGTTGGATGGGCTGGCGGCAGGTTTGGTTGTGATTGCGTCGATGGTGCTGCTGGTACTCTGCATGATGGCCGACATGATCTTGCCCGCGTTGATCCTGGCGGCTTTGTCAGGCGCTTCATTCGGTTTTTTGCGGTATAATTATTATCCGGCATCAATTTTTATGGGAAACGGTGGTAGTTATTTTCTGGGCTTTATCATCGGCGCTGTGGCAATTGTAAGCTCCATAAAAAGCCAGGCTGCCGTGACAATTTTAATACCGATGATCGTTTTGACCGTGCCGCTGACGGATACTTTTTACGCCGTTATCCGCAGACTGCTTGTTAAGCGTAAAATTTTTAAAGCAGATCAAGAGCATATTCACCATCGGTTGCTTCGTCAGGGTTTCTCGCAGCAACTGGCAGTCTTTATCCTCTATGGCATCACCCTGGTGTTAGGTGTGGGGGCCATGCTGCTCGTTTTTTTCAGGGACGAGCGGGCGGGGTTGCTGTTGCTGCTGATGGGTATGGGGATGGTGTTGGCCGTAGGTCGTATGGACATTTTAAAAAGCTATGGCCTAGGGACGCTTCAAGGTTGGGTTGCGGGTGTGTTGGGTACGCTTAAAATGAACGGCAAGGAACCTTTCAATGAACATCTTAAGAGAATTTTTAGTGATATCCAAAATATAGAGACCCTTTGGCGGCGTATGCAGGCAGTCGCAGCACGGTTGGAATTGGATCAAATGGATTTTTATGTTCAACCGGATGTATTGTCCGGAACTTCCGACAACAGCTCCGGAACAGCTCCAGCATCTTTTAGCTGGTGTCACGACTCAGCGCGCATACCAAAGGATGTACCCCCGGATAAACTGTTAAAAATGAATATACCCCTATATAATGCGGATACACAATATTTGGGTAGTGTCGTTTTTTATCGAAATTTTCAAAATAGGGCGATGGCGCCCCAAACGTTAATCCAAGTGGAGCAATTCCGTAGGGCGTTGGTTCGGGTAATGGAAAAATTGATGCGCATTGATAGTGAATCAGAGACACGGTAATATCTTTTTGAGCGGGATGATTCAATCTTTTTCCGTCAAAATGAAAGCAGCACTCAATCTTCGGCGTGCCGTACGAATGGTCTGGCAAGCCGGACCCGGCGGCATGGTGTTGAGCGCCCTGTTTGTTTTTCTTAAGGGCGCCATGCCTTTGGCCCACCTCTATCTATTAAAAGGGATGATTGATGCCGTGACCGTGGGGATTGATCAGGCTGACGCAATGTACGCATTTGGCGCGGTTGGTATCTGGGTTGCGGCGGCCGGTGTTGCAGCGCTCGCTCAGATCGGGTTGCAGCAGGTGAGTGCGTACCTTGCTGAGAGGCAATCAATTCGGGTGGAATACCACATTCAAGAACGGCTCCATGCCAAATCTGTTGCGGTGGACTTGGGTTTTTACGAAAACCCATCCCATCTGGATACACTGCATCGGGCACAACAGGAGGGGCCCTACCGGCCCACACGGATTGTCACCGGGCTTTTTCGTATGGGGGAAAACAGTGTCGCACTGGTCATGATTGCCGGTGTTCTTTTTGTCTTTAAATGGTTTGCCGCGTTATTACTGTTCGTTGCGGTGCTTCCCGGCATCGCTGCCCGCTGGTTTGGAAGCCAATATGCGTTCAAATCAAATCAGCGCCAAACACCGGCGGAACGAAAATCATGGTATTATCATACCATGCTGACCAGCACTGAGCATGCCCGGGAGATCAGGATGCTGAATCTTGGGCCGCTTTTAGCGCGCAGATACAGGCGGTTGAAACGAAGGGTCAGGCAACTGCGTCTTTCTGTGTTCCGCATCCGCGCCGTATGTGATAGTGTGGTCCAGGGCGCCGCCGCCGTGCTGGTATTTGGAATGCTGGGGTATATCGCCTTCAAAACGGTGAATGGGGCCATCACCATCGGCGCCATGGTCATGTACTTCCAGGCTTTTCAAAAGGGGCTTGGTTGCCAGCGGACGCTGGTGGAAGCGCTGACCAACCTCTATGAGGACAATCTTTTTCTGTCGCATTTCTATGCTTTTTTAGATATGCCGACCATGGTAAAAGAGCCTGAAAACCCGGTCCGGGTTTCCAACACGTCGCCGTCCGAAATCATTTTTGATCGGGTCACTTTTCGCTACCCGGGCCAGAGCCGTGTTGTTTTAAAAGAGGTTTCCTTTAAGATACACCCCGGCGAGGTGGTGGCCCTGGTGGGCGCCAATGGATCGGGTAAATCAACCCTCATAAAGTTGCTGTGCCGGTTTTATGACCCAATTGATGGACGAATCACGATGAACGGCGCAGACCTCCGAAATCTGGACTTACAGGGGTTAAGACGCCATGTGGGGGTAATGTTTCAGGATGCGGTGAAGTACCATCTTAGTGTGCGGGATAATATTGGATTTGGAAACATACCACCGCATGGAGCGTATCGTGCGTCGGAGGCCGCTCTTGAAACCGCGGCCAGGCAGGTGGGCGCCGACGGATTTATTTCCCAACTCCCTGACGAGATTAACACGGTTCTGGGAAACCGTTTTAGTAAAGGGACGGAGATCAGTATGGGTCAATGGCAGAAGCTGGCTTTAGCCAGAACATTTATCAGTCCGGCCCAAGTACGGGTGTTGGATGAGTCGGCCAGTGTGTTGGACGTGGAATCGGAATATGCTATTTTTAGCCGGTTTAAACAGATGTTGGCCGGGCGTTCGGCCATAATTGTCAGTCACCGCTTTTCTTCGGTCCGTATGGCGGACCGGATTGTGGTGATGGAGGAGGGGCGCATTACTGAAATCGGCTCCCATGAGGCTTTGCTTGAAAAGGAGGGCCGTTACGGTCGTCTTTATCGGCAGCAATTTGATCCGTTTGTAGCGTCTTGGCAAAATTGATTGCAAAGTGAGGCTCAATGATTCTCCCTGTTATTCTCTCCGGTGGATCCGGCGCCCGCCTTTGGCCCTTGTCGCGTATGCAGCGCCCCAAGCAATTTATTCCTATCAGTGGTGATTTGACCTTTTTTCAACATACTGTCAAAAGGCTGCAAGCTCTTGAGGAGACGCAGGCGCCGTTGGTGGTTTGTAACGAGGCGCACCGCTTTCTTGCGGCTGAGGACTTTCGTATATTGGAATCGGATCATCAAGGTATTGTCCTGGAGCCCGAACCCAAGGATACCGCTCCGGCGATAACGCTTGCGGCCCTTATGGCCCTCATCCGGGAAGACCCCCCCCTGTTGTTTATTTTACCATCGGATCATTTGGTGGATGATACAGAGGCGCTTGGCAATGCCTTGAAAGCCGCCAGGGAAGTTGCCGAAAAAGGATATCTGGTCACATTCGGAGTCGTTCCGGATAAACCCGAGGTGGGGTATGGATATATCCGGCAAGGCTCACCCATTGATCAGACTGACGGATACAACGTATCTTGTTTTAGCGAAAAACCGGAGAGAAAAACGGCTGAAATGTATCTGTCTAAAGGGGGTTACCTGTGGAACAGCGGGATGTTTGTTTTCACCGCCAAACAGTTCATAAAAGAGATCGGAAAGCATGCTCCGGATGTCTTGAAGTGGTGCCAGGCGTCCCTGGCTAAAAAATATCATGATATGGATTTTGTTCGTATCGATGCCGACGCCTTTACAAAAAGCCCTAAGATTTCAGTCGATTACGCGGTTATGGAAAAAACGAAAAAAATGGCTGTGGTTCCATTGGATGTTGGGTGGCAGGACATGGGGTCATGGTCTGCGGTATGGAAGGCGGGTCGGCGGGATAATTCGGGAAACGTAACCAATGGTAACGTAATCTCCCATAAAGCGAGCCACAATTACGTGTACACAGACCAGGCCTTGGTTTCATTGGTTGGTGTTCGCCAGTTAGCGGTTGTTGCCAGCAAAGACGCGATTTTAGTTGCCGATATGAAATCGGCCCAGGAAATAAAGCAGGTTGTTGAGCGCTTGAAATCACAAGATGCGCCGGAGGTGATTCTCCACAGGGAAGTGATTCGACCATGGGGTTCCTATGAGAATATTGAAAAAGGACATCGTTACCAGGTTAAACGCATCGTTGTGAATCCCGGGGCAACACTCTCCCTTCAAAAGCACCATCACCGGGCGGAGCACTGGATTGTGGTAAAGGGGACTGCCGAAGTGACCCGTGGTGATGATACTTTTACCCTTTCGGAGAATGAATCCACCTACATTCCCCTCGGTGCGATCCATCGTTTGTCAAATCCGGGAAAGTTGCCGGTTGAGCTGATCGAAATCCAAACGGGCAGCTATTTGGAAGAAGATGATATTGTCCGCCTGGAAGATATTTATGGAAGAGACGTTGTTATCGGCAAAGATGATTGATTTTCATTCACACATTTTACCCCAAATCGACGATGGCGCCCATGATATGGAAGAGAGTGTTTCCCTGGCCAACATGTATGTCAAGGCGGGCTTCAGCCATGTGACCGCGACGCCCCATTGTCTTCCCGGCACATTTGCCACCCCGGATCCCCAGGTCATTTTAGATAAAATCGATTTGCTCAATGCGGTATTGAAAGAAAAGGGGGTTCCGCTAACAATTTTACAGGGCATGGAGATCGGTATTGATCCTGCATTAATTCCCATGCTGAAGCAAGACCGGATTCTCTCTTTGGGTGGATCCAAAACCCTGCTTTTGGAAACACCGTTTCAACGATTGCCCAAGGGCTGGGAGCGGCTGATGCTGGAACTGAAAACAGCCGGTTACCAGGTTTTAATGGGACATCCCGAGCGCTCCGCCCAACTGATCCATGCCCCTGATACTTGTCGCCAATTTGTTGACCTGGGTCTCTATCTGCAAGTCACGTGGGACAGTTTTTTAGGAAATAACGGCCCCGGTCCCAAGGGTCTGGCCGAGAGCCTGATTTTGAGCGGAGCGGCCCATGTGCTGGCGACCGATAGCCATCATGTCTATGCAAGAAATCCCGGTAATGTCAATGAAGGGTACAAGCGGTTGAGTCGGCTCATTGGAGATAAGAATGCGGTCCTGCTTTGCCGTGAAAACCCTCAACGGATGTTACAAAATGCTGAACCCATATCGATGCAACCCACCGGGAACGTTTCACCAAAGCTGAACCCATTCAATTGGCGATACTTTTTTAATAAAGGATGATGATCCGTATCGTGAATTAATAATACATCCCGATTCCCAAAAGCCGCGATTGATTGAAATGGCTTGACAAAAGCAAGTGATTGACCTTATTAAGCCTTTTTGGATCGTTGGTTTTACATTTTGTGTTCTGTTATCAATCCTGGATAGCTGTGTAAAGATATAAAAATCGAATAATTAGGTCATCTACACTTGCCAGCTGTCTCCTTGCTTCGTGAATGGGTCGCGGGGCTTTACACCCATAAGGAGGCGTCATGCGACGTTACGAAACCATTGTTATTTTATCGCCGGATCTTCCGGAAGAAACCCGCCAAACCCTGTGTGATCAAGTCGCTGAGCAAATTGATCAGCATCAGGGTTTCCTTGCCGAGACCGATGCCTGGGGCAATCGCCGGCTGGCCTACGACATCGGCAAAAAGTCTCGCGGATTCTATGTTCGTTTTGACTACTGCGGCGAAGCCGCATTGGTCAATGAACTGGAACGCCGTTTTCAGATCAGCGATGCCTATCTGAAATGCATGACGGTTGTTCTTGATAAAGCGGTGGACCTGGAAGCGGTAAAAGAAGAGGCAGCCCAGGCCCGGGCCGAAGCGGAGAAAGTAGCCGCTGAAAAGGCCGCCGCAACGGAAGCGGCCGCACAAAGAGCCGCAAAAGCCCAGGCCGAGGCTGAGGCCAAAGCGGCGGAAAATGCAGCACAAACCGCCGAAGAGATCACGTCTGAGCAACCCTTGGAAACCGACATGGAGAGTGAGGCATAATATGGCAACGCCAACAAATAGATCCCGCTCCAAGTTTACACGCCGTCGCGTTTTTCATCGCCGTAAGGTGTGCCGCTTTTGCGCGGATAAAACCAAAGAGATCAATTACAAGGATCCGGGGGCGTTGAAGTATTTTATCACCGAACGCGGTAAGATTATCCCGAGACGGATTTCCGGTACGTGTGCAACGCATCAACGGGAGGTAACCCGTGCCATTAAACGAGCCCGGACGATTGCACTGCTGCCGTTTGTGGGAAATTTAAGCCGCTAAAATTAAAGTGACCTAGGTGATGAAATCCGGCATGGCAGGCGATATTGCCTGGGGGGTGGTGGTTACCTGCCTCCTTATTACCCTGGCGCTTATTTTCCCTTTGGTGGGTTTTTGCGTTATTCCCTTTGTACCGGTGCCGACCCTGTTCTATCGGTGCAAATTAGGGCGTAATCCCAGTTTTGTTTTGATGCTGACCGTCATGGCGATTCTAACCGTTATTACCGGGCGGATGGGCTTTGATGCGATGATGATCGTGCTTTTGTTGCTTACCGGCCATTTTTTGGGCGAACAGTTTCAAAAGCAACAAAGCATCGATGAAATCGTGCTAAAAAGCAGTGCGCAAGTGTTGGGGGCCGGGGTAGTGGCGGCTTTGGGTCTTAGTCTGATTTCTGCCACAAGCCTGGGGGATGCGATCCGAAGCTTTGTGCGCCGGAACCTGGAATTGACGCTAATCCTCTATAAAGATGCGGGTGTGGCCCAACAAACCCTTGACACCATCGCTGGTGCGCAAGAGACGTTCGAATTGGTTTTGGTGCGGCTGTTACCGGCCGTTATGACAACATCACTGCTATTTGTTCACTGGATTTCGATTTTGGCGGCACAACGCCTGTTTAGGGTCAAGGCGCTCCCATTTCCCACGATTGGCCGGTTGAACCGTTGGAAGGCTCCGGAGCCGTTGATCTGGGTGGTGATCGCATGCGGCGCAGCTGCTTTCTTGCCCCAAGCAGGTGTGCGGTGGGCGGGAATCAACGGGCTACTGATTCTTACCATCATCTATTTTTTTCAAGGGATCGCCATTGCGGCCTTCTATTTTGACAAAAAAAAGCTTCCCGGATTGCTGCGGGTGGTCTTGTATGGAATGATTCTTTTGCAGCCATTGGTTTTTTTGGTGGTCATTTTATTGGGATTTTTTGACATGTGGACTGACTTTCGGCGGATCAATCGAAATCCGAATCAGTCGTCCAAAGATGAGTGAATGAAAGCATCATCAGCAATAACAGTATTCAGTTTATACAGCATCAGTTTTTGGAGGAATGATGAAGGTTATCTTGCAAGAAACGATAGAATCATTGGGGATCATCGGCAGTGAAGTCAAAGTCGCCGACGGATACGCCCGAAACTACCTGCTGCCGCAAAAAAAGGCGGTTTTGGCAACGCCTCAAAACCGCAAGGCAATGGAGCAGCAACGCGCTACAATTGATCTTACAATCACCGAGGAAAAAGGGCTGGCTGAAGAGACGGCCAAGCGGTTGGAAGGGGTGCACTGCACGATTTCCGCCAAAGTGGCTGATGAAGATCGGCTCTACGGGTCGGTCACCATTCGGGATATCATCGACGCCTTGGCCAAGCAGGCGGTTGAAGTGGAAAAGCGCATGGTTCTCCTGCCGGCGCCCATTAAAACATTGGGCGTTTACAAGGTTCCTATCCGCGTTTATACCGATGTTGAACCCGAGGTGACAATAGAAGTGATCGCCGAGGAAACGGTCGGCGCCGAATAGTGGGATCTTAGCGCAACGGTTACCTTTTTATTGATTTGTCCGGCATCATTTGTGACATTGAACAGAGCGTCGGCTCGCTTTAACCTGTCGGGTTGCTAAACAGGGCGAGATGACCGAAACCGTTCCAGCACTACGGGTTCGGTCTTCCATGAGTATTCGGTTCGCTTACCGAATAGAGAGGGTTGTCTAATGGCCGGTGTCTCCGGCAAAACGATTGAGGGAAACATTTCCCACAAGCTTCCGCCCCAGAGCCTGGAGGCGGAAGCATCGCTGATCAGTACGCTCCTTCTGGATGAGAACTGCTATTTGGAGATATCGGGCAAGGTCTTTGCCCACGATTTTTATAAAAGCCGTCACCGGATTATCTTTGAAGCTATTGAGGCGCTGTTTGACCGTCACGATCCCATCGATTTGGTAACCGTGACCAATCTTTTACGTGATAACGGCAGGCTTGAGGAGATTGGCGGCGCCTCATTTTTGGCTTCCATGGTCAAGACGATCCCGGTTGCTGCTGACCCGGCCCATTATGCCCGATTGGTGCATGATAAAGGTCGGTTGCGCCGCTTGATTCAAAAAGCCAATGAGATTGTTGTGAAATGCTACAATGATCCCGGCCCGGTCGGTGAGATTGTTGATTTTGCCCAGGCGGCGGTGTATGAGGCTACCGAGGATGCCAACCGGCCTGCGTTTCAACCCTTACGTGACCTGTTAAGCAACAATTTCGACACGTTGGATGAACGGTCCAAAAATCGCTCGCTGTTTACCGGAATCGCCACGGGATTTGATCAGCTGGACCGTTTAACCGCCGGACTGCAAAACTCCGATCTCATTATCATCGCCGCGCGGCCCAGCATGGGTAAAACGGCTTTTGCACTAAATTTGGCTCGCAATGCAGCCCTGGATCATCAGGTTCCCACCGCCATTTTTTCACTGGAAATGGCCATGGAACAGATCTCCATGCGAATGTTGGCCTCGGAAGCGCGGGTCAGTTCCAACTCGGTCCGGACCGGCTTCCTCTCCAATGAGGACATGGCGGCGCTGCGGGAAGCGGCCGATCAATTAAGCCATGCTCCTATCTATATTGATGACTCGCCCGATATATCGGTTACCGAGATACGCGCCAAGGCCCGGCGTCTCAAAATGAGCGATAGCGGTTTAGGGTTGATCATTATCGATTATTTACAGTTGATGCGTACCAATGTGAATGCCGAACGCCGTGATCTGGCGATCTCGGACATATCACGGTCACTCAAGATTCTGGCCAAAGAGTTGAATCTGCCTGTGGTGACGCTTTCGCAACTGAATCGCAAACTGGAAGAGCGCCATGATAAACGCCCCCAATTGGCTGACCTGCGTGAGTCTGGAGCGCTGGAGCAGGATGCCGATGTGGTGGCCTTTATCTACCGGGATGAGGTGTACCATCCTGAGGGAGAAGACAATAAAAATAAAGCGGACCTATTGTTGAAAAAACAGCGGAACGGCCCCACAGGTGTAGTGCCCTTGACCTTTTTGGGAGAGTATACCCGTTTTGAAAACGCTGCTGATGACCGCTACGATGCCGCCTACCTGGCGCCGTGATTGCCGAAAGTGTGCTGTTCATAGTCGTTCCATTTCCCGATGAAAAATCCACGGTCATACCACCGATTTGAATCGCCACACCATCCCCACGATTCTTGTTCTGAATAAAATGGATCGCCTGTCTGCGGATCGATATCAGCAGTTGGCCCGCGAATTAAACGGGATTCCTGTTTCCGCCAAAAAACAGCCCACCCTGCGGCCTCTGGTGAAACAAATCCGCACCCATTTCAAAAATTGTAAAAGCGGCTTTTTATTACGAATCAATTCTTGAAAAACAACAAATCATTATTGAGAGCGGGTTTTTTGGGAAACCGCTATTTTACGGTTGTCACCCGGATTTATTTTTGTTAACAGTAACAGGTTAAACGATAGAGTAAATGGCATCGTCCATTTTTTTGTGAAGGTCATTTCCATCCATACTGAATTGGGGGCCTTCATACGATGCTGCCCCGATTGATTCGGGAGAGACGCTTATTTACGGCAAGGGAGACTTTTTTTATGGACAACTCAACCACAAACGCTCCGACCGGGCGGGAATTGCAAAAGGATTTGCAGGAAACGGAATCCGCTCCGGAAACGGCAGAAGCCGAAAAAGTTGAGGATGCCGATCCCCAAGAAGATGGCGGGGATGCTCGGACGGACATGGACGACCAGGACATGGAAAGCCTCATGTCGATGTACGAAGAGAGCTTCAAGCAGTTTGAAGAAGGTCAGGTGGTGACCGGAAAGATCATCTCCATCGACAAAGATCATGTGCTGGTTGACATCGGTTACAAATCGGAAGGCCAGATTCGAATCCATGAATTCATGGATGAGGAGGGCAACCTCAATGCCAGGCTCGACGATTCCGTTGAAGTGATGGTGGAATATTGGGATGATGAGAATGAGGTGGTGAACCTTTCCAAGGAGAAAGCCGAAAAGGTTAAGGTGTGGGATGCCATCAAGGCGGCTTTTGAAAGCGATGAAACCATCGAAGGGGTCATTCACAGCCGGGTCAAGGGCGGTTTTTCAGTGGATGTGGGTGTACAGGCCTTTTTGCCGGGCTCCCAGGCGGACCTGCGGCCCATTCGTAATTTAGACGATCTGGTGGGGCAAACCTTCGAGTTTAAGATTCTCAAATTCAACCGTAAGCGCAGCAATATCGTCTTATCACGGCGGGTACTGCTGGAAGCGGATCGCGATGAGAAACGGGCGCTCACGCTGGCGACGATTCACGAGGGCAAAGAAATCCAGGGGATCGTCAAAAATATCACCGAATATGGTGTTTTTGTGGATTTGGGGGGGCTGGACGGCCTGCTTCATATTACCGATATCTCCTGGGGCCGGGTGAAACATCCGTCAGATCTTTATAAGGTGGGTGATGAGATCACTGTTAAAGTGCTGAACCTGGATCTTGAGAAAGAGCGGGTATCGCTGGGTGTTAAACAACTGACCCCCGATCCCTGGACGGCGGCTGTCGAAAAATATCCTGTGGGCTCTCGGCTCACCGGACGAGTGGTCAGCTTGACCGATTATGGCGCCTTTGTAGAACTGGAACAGGGTGTCGAAGGGTTGATCCATGTCTCCGAAATGTCCTGGACCCGTAAGATTCGCCATCCCTCCAAGGTGGTTTCCGCGGATGAGATCGTTGAATTTGTGGTGTTGGATATTAAACCCGAGGCGCGGCGTATCTCTTTGGGGATGAAACAGGTGGCTCCCAATCCCTGGGATGTCATCTCCGAGAAATATCCGGTGGGTACGATCATCGAGGGTAAAATTAAAAATATCACCGACTTCGGTCTTTTCATTGGTATTGATGAGGGAATCGACGGGTTGGTCCACATTTCCGACATCTCCTGGATCAGGCGGATCAAACACCCTTCGGAAGTCTATCAAAAGGGGGACATGGTTCAAGCCAAGGTGCTGGCTATCGATAAAGACAACGAACGCTTCTCTTTAGGGATCAAACAATTGGAGCCGGACCCATGGACCACGGTGGCGCAGCGCTACCAGGCGGGCAAAAAGATTTCCGGTGTGATCACCAGCGTCACCGACTTCGGTGTTTTTATCGAACTGGAAGAGGGTATTGAGGGTCTGGTGCACGTCTCCGAGATCAGCACGGAAAAAGTCAAAACACCCATAGGGATGTATCAGGTCGGTGATACCATTTCGGCGCGGGTCATGAGTATCAATAGTGATGAACGACGCATCGGCCTCTCTATTAAGCGGCTCGATATGGATGAAGAAGAGGCTGTTTTTGCCGATTACCTCAACGATAACAAGCCTGCCAGTTCCGCTTTTGGTGAGATGTTGCGTGAGAATTTGAAAGAGAAACTGAGTACGGCCAATGATAAAACAGACGCCGACGTGGCCGACGAGCCGGAAGCAGGCGATACTGAATCAGCGTCTGTAGAATCGGCAACCGAATCAGCGGATCCGACAGAAGCGGTTGCAGAACCGGCAACAGAAGAGACGGAAGCTGAACCGGCATCCGAAGAGACTGCTGAAACAACTGAAACACCAGGCACTTCCGACGAAACGCCGGAAGCTGAAGACGAAACATAGAATGATTTTGCAATGACGGTGGCGAGAGCCACCGTCATTTGTTCAAACAGCCGTCTAAAGGCGGTGGCTTCGGGGGCCCGGTTCGCTCGGCCTGTCTGCAGCAGGCCGGCGCAACCGCCATAAGCGACCATCGCTTTTCAGCGACGGTCGTTTATGAAAGAAAAACGCAAAACCTTCGACTTCAGTCGGGGGATATCCGCTTTTGGCCCTGTGGGCCTGCTACAGCCTTCGCCTAAAGGCGAGGGGTTTTCTCCCAATCCCCGAATGGGACAATTAACGAAACGGAATAGCCATGTTTTCCAGACGACACCCCGTGCTCTTTTTTTTCCTGATGTTCGCTCTGCTCGTGGCGGTCACGCTCATCATGATTATCCTTCTGTTTTCATGGTTTTTTCGAGGGTTTGGCCAAATGACACGGTGGGAAAAACCGGAAGAAAATCAAATCGGTATTGTAGAGGTACACGGGCCGGTCATCGCCTCCGAGGCTATCCTGCGCCATCTTAAAGCGTTTAGGGAAGATGAAACGATCAAGGCGGTGGTGGTGCGCATCGATTCTCCCGGTGGTGGTGTGGGCGCCTGCCAGGAAATCTATCAGGCGATCAAACGCACCGCCGGTCAAAAACCGGTGGTGGCCTCCATGGGCGGTGTAGCCGCCTCGGGTGGTTATTATATCGCCGCCGCGGCGCCCTATATTATGGCCAATCCCGGAACGATCACCGGCAGCGTCGGCGTGATCATGGGTTACACCAATGTGGAGTCGTTGCTGGAAAAGATCGGCGTCTATCCGGTGGTGATAAAAAGCGGTAAATATAAAGATACCGGATCGCCCACAAGGAAGTTAACCGCTGAAGAGCGTCAGCTCTTGCAAGGGCTGTCCGACGACCTGCACACCCAGTTTATTGAAGATATTGCCAGCGGCCGACAGATGGAGGTTGCCAAGGTCAAAGCGATGGCTGATGGTAGTGTTTTTAGCGGGAAAACGGCGCGCTCATACGGCCTGGTGGATCGATTGGGAAACCTCAATGACGCCGTTAACTGGGCGGGAGAGGAAGCGGGGCTAACCGGTCCGCTGCGGATGGTCTATCCGCGTGAAGAACCGTACGAGCGGCTGCTTCGGTTTTTCGATGAAACCGCGGAAAAAGTGATTTCCAACGCAAATTTCAGCCGGTTACGCCCAGCCTACCGTTGATTCTACTTTTCATATAACAACATAATAGTGTAAAATCAAACATTTTGTTGAGATTGTTGGAAATACAAAGGCGTGGTACACGTATCAACTGCCCCCTGATAGTTATCCAAAAACCGAAATATCACCGACCCCTTCCCGGATGACCTCCGGGTGGTCCCCAATTAATGAGATAACACTGGACGGGTTGCCCGGTACCGGGCCGCCGTCAATCACCGCATCCATCCGATGGCCGAAATAGTCGTGGATCAGCGATGCGTCGTTAAACAGTCCTTGATCGGGGACTTTGGCGCTGGCCGATAAAATGGGGTTTCCCAAACCTTTTACCAGTTCCAGGCAGATGGCGTTGTCCGGTACCCGGATGCCCGCGGTCTTACGTTTGGTGAGCATGATTTTGGGTACCAGGCGCGAACCTTCCAAAATAAAGGTATAGGGGCCTGGAAGCATCCGTTTCATGGTTTTATAGGCATAATTGGAAACTTTGGCGTAATCGGCAATATTCTTCAGGTCTGAACAGATAAAGCTAAAAGGTTTGTTTTTTCCTCGTTGGCGCAACTGATAGATCTTCCGGATGGCTTTTTTATTTAAAATATCACAGCCGATGCCGTAATAGGTGTCTGTCGGGTAGGCGATAACACCCCCCTGTTTTACGATGTCCACCACCCGTTGAATCAGCCTTGCCTGTGGGTTTTGCTGATTTATTTTTACCAACATCCGAATTTCCTCAGGGTGAAACGTACCAGGCAAACCAGCCCGGTTTTTTTATCTTTTGTCCGCAGTATACCATTTTCGATATCCGTTTTAAACTCAAATGTTTACCATATATATGGTAGTCGGGTGATGCTTCAACCCCAAAATAGGGGATTGCGCTTTGGAAATCCTTCTGCTATTGCCATGGGGTATCCGCGACATGAAGTGGCCTGAATTGATTCAAAAACCGGGGGACATGAATGGTTGAATCCATAAAGGAAAGTTATTCGTTTGACGATTTATTGCTGGCACCGGGCTATTCGGACGTACTGCCCAAAGATTGCGATGTGAGCACCCGGGTAACCCGCAATATCGCTTTACATATTCCGATTATCAGCGCCGCCATGGATACTGTGACCGAATCCGCTACCGCCGTAACTTTGGCCCGGATGGGCGGGCTTGGTGTGATTCACCGCAATTTGAGCATCGAAGAGCAAGTGGTGGAGGTGGATAAGGTCAAAAAGTCGGAAAGCGGTATGATCGTGGATCCGGTGACCATTGACCCGAATCATACGGTGGCCGAAGTGTTGCAATTAATGAATCGGTATCGCATTTCCGGGTTGCCGGTGGTAAAGGGGGAAAGGCTGGTAGGGATCGTTACCAATCGGGATTTACGCTTTGAAACCAATCTCGATAAAAAGGTCTCCGATGTAATGACCGCGGAAAACCTGGTGACAGTCAAAGAGGGGATCACTCTGGATGAGTCCAAACGGCTGCTGCACCAACACCGCATTGAAAAGCTGCTGGTTGTAGATGATAAGGGAAAGCTCAAAGGTCTTATCACCATCAAGGATATAGAAAAAATTAAAAAATATCCCCATGCCTGCAAAGATGAGCTGGGCCGGTTACGGGTGGGGGCCGCCGTTGGGGTCGGTCCGGATATGGAGGAGCGGGCGGCAAGCCTGGTGGATGCCCGGGCGGATGTGCTCTGCATTGACACTTCCCACGGACATAGCCGCAATGTGATTGAAGCGGTCAAAACCGTAAAGGCCAACCATCCTGATACCGATGTCATTGCGGGCAATGTGGGTACCGCTCAGGGGGTTGCGGCGCTGATTGATGCCGGTGTGGATGCCGTCAAAGTGGGTATCGGGCCCGGATCAATCTGCACCACTCGGATTATCGCAGGCATCGGGATGCCGCAGCTGACCGCAATTATGAACTGCGCCCAAAGCGCCAACGCCAAGAATAACCCCGTTATTGCCGACGGTGGGCTCAAATACTCCGGTGATATTACAAAGGCCCTAGCTGCGGGCGCCCGGTCGGTTATGATTGGCGGCCTTTTTGCCGGCACCGACGAGAGTCCGGGCGAACAGATTATTTTTCAAGGCCGGACCTATAAGGTATATCGGGGTATGGGCTCTTTGGAGGCAATGCGGAAGGGAAGCCGTGACCGTTACTATCAGACGGAGCAGGAGGCCGACGACAAGCTTGTCCCCGAAGGAATTGTGGGCCGGGTGCCTTACCGCGGTCCATTGGCCGACACTGTTCATCAGTTGGTGGGAGGGCTAAAAGCCGGAATGGGTTATGTCGGCTGCCGCACACTGGACGAGCTGAGAGAAAAGGCGGAGTTTGTCAAGATCAGCGCCGCGGGAATGCGTGAAAGCCATGTCCACAATGTGACCGTTACCAAGGAAGCGCCGAACTATCGGCAATAACCTGTTACATTGAACTGAAAGGAGGTTGTCTAGAGGATTGTTATGCCAAAATTAGAATCTGCGACACACCCCTTTGTTCACCTGCATTTGCATACCCAGTACAGCCTGTTGGACGGAGCCATTCAACTGAAAGCGCTGTTTACACGGGTGAAAGAATACAACATGGACGCGGTGGCCATTACCGATCATGGCACCATGTTCGGGGTGGTCGACTTTTACGAAAAGGCCCGCGCCGCCGGGGTGAAGCCGATTATTGGCTGCGAGTGCTACGTGGCGCCGCGGGGGATTCGGTATAAAACACCTGAAGACCGCAAAAAAACAGCCCATTTGATCCTTTTGGCCGAGACCATGGAAGGGTATCAAAACCTTTGTAAACTGGCCACCATTGCCCAGTTGGAGGGGTTTTACAGCCGCCCCCGGGTGGATAAAGATCTGCTCCGAAGGTATCATAAGGGCCTGATCGCCATGTCGGCCTGCCTCCAGGGTGAGGTACCAAAGCTTATCCGTAATGGCGATTTAAAAGCCGCTGACGCCGCGGCAAAAGAGCATGTGGATATTTTTGGCCCGGATCACTTTTTCCTTGAAGTGCAAAACAACGGGATGCTTTTACAGGATAAAATCAATGAGGGCCTTTTGGATATGCACCAACGGTTGGGCATTCCCATGGTGGCCAGCAACGATTGTCACTATCTGGATGCAGCAGATGTCAAAGCCCATGAAGTTCTGCTCTGCATTCAGACCAACAAAACGATCCATGACGCGAGCCGGTTTAAATTTTCCACTGAAGATTTGTATTTTAAACCGGGCGAGAAGATGGCCGCTGAATTGGGCCGTTTCCCCGGCGCCATTGATCATACCCGTTGGATCGCAGATCGGTGTAATGTGGAACTGGACACCCAAACGTTCCATTTTCCCCAGTTCGAAACACCAAGGGGCAAAAGCGAAGCGGAATGTTTTGAGGAAGAGACCCGGAAGGGGTTTGCCAAAGTGATGGCGGCGATTAAAGAGAAGCGCCCGGAGGTGGATGAGGCCGCCTACAATGAGCGCCTCGAGTATGAGTTGAAAGTCATCATTGAGATGGATTTTGCCGGCTACTTTTTAATTGTGGCCGATTTTATTCGCTATGCCAAGGACAATAGAATCCCGGTGGGGCCAGGTCGGGGATCGGCCGCGGGCAGCCTGGTGGCCTATTCTTTAGGGATTACCGGTCTTGATCCCATTGCCTATGACCTGCTTTTTGAACGTTTTTTAAATCCGGGCCGTAAAAGTATGCCTGATATTGATGTTGATTTTTGCATCAATGGACGAGAGAAGGTCTTCGATTACGTAGTGGAAAAGTATGGCGGCGGCGATTACGTCTCCCAGATCATTACTTATGGTTCCATGAAAGCCAAGGCGGTAATTCGCGATGTGGCGCGGGCCTTGGCCATTCCGCTGTCTGAAGCCGACACCATCGCCAAATTAGTCCCCGATAAATTGGGGATCACATTGGCCGAGGCCCTTGACCAAGAGCCGAAGCTGCGCCAAAAGGCCAATGAAAATCCTGATATTCAAGAGTTGCTGGATATCGCCCTCACCCTGGAGGGGCTCAATCGGCACGCGTCCACCCACGCAGCCGGGGTGGTGATCGCCGACAAACCGCTTCGGGAATATCTGCCCCTCTATCGTGGGAAAAAGGGCGAGGTCATTACCCAATTCGATATGAATTGCGTTGAAAAGATCGGATTGGTGAAGTTTGATTTCCTGGGCCTCCGTAACCTGACGGTTATCGACAACACCTTGGGTCTTGTAGAAAGGCAGGGGCGTCCGAGACCCGATCCGGAAGATCTTGACTTGAACGACCCGGCCACTTTTCAATTGCTGGGCAATGCCGATACAACCGGCGTGTTTCAATTGGAATCGGATGGGATGAAAGGGCTGTTGGCCCGGATGAAACCCAGCCATATCAACGATATTATCGCCCTGGTGGCCCTTTACAGGCCAGGCCCTCTGGACAGCGGGATGTCCAATGAGTACGTGGACCGCAAGCTGGGTAACAAAAAAGTTGTTTATCTCATTCCCGAGCTGGAGCCGATCCTGAAAAACACCTACGGCGTGATTGTCTACCAGGAGCAGATCATGCGGATTGTGGTGGATATGGCCGGTTACTCCATGTCCGAGGCGGACGATTTTCGTAAGGCCATGGGCAAAAAAAAGATGGAACTGATTGATGCCAATGAGGCCAAATTCATTGACGGGGCCGTGGCCAATGGGGTTCCCGAAAATAAAGCGCATGCACTCTTTGACCTGATGAAGACCTTCGGCCGTTACGGGTTTAATAAATCACACAGCGCCGCCTATGCCATGGTGGCCTACCAAACGGCATATCTGAAAGCGCACTATCCGGTGGAATTTTTGGCCGCCCTTTTTAACAGTGAGATTCATCTGACCGACAAAGTGGTCAAGTTGATGTCCGAATGCCGCGAACGGGGGATTGAAGTACTTCCGCCGGATATCAATGCCAGCGATAAAATGTTCACCGTGGTGGACAGCAACATCCGTTTCGGTCTCCTGGCCGTCAAAAACATCGGTGAGGGGCCCATTGACTCAATCCTTGCCATACGTGAAGAGAAAGAGATTCAATCGGTTTTTGATTTTTGTGAGCGGGTCGATCTGGGTAAAGCCAACAAGCGGGTGCTGGAAAGTCTCATAAAATGCGGCGCATTTGATTGTCTGGGTCAGACCCGCGCATCGTTGACGGCGGTGCTGGAAACCGCCATGGATCACGGTGCCTGCGTCCAGCGGGAACGCAATACCCCTCAAATGAACCTCTTTGCTAACGGCGATGACAACGTCGCAACCATCAACCCGCCGGTCATGCCGCAATTACCCGAGTGGGACGACGCCACCCGTCTGGCGCATGAAAAAGAGGTGCTTGGATTTTATATTAGCGGACATCCACTGGCTAACTATCAGCATATATTAGACAAATTCACGGATACGGGCATATTGGGCCTGGCGGGTAAAAAAGACGGCCAAAGGCTCCGTGTGGGCGGTGTCATCACCCATGTTAAAAATATCATCACCAAAAAAAGGGGTGAGTCCATGGCCCGGATCACCCTGGAAGGGTTGGACGGTTCTGTACAGGTGACCGTTTTCCCCAAACTGTTTCCACAAGTTGAGCCCTTCCTTACAGTTGAGAATCGGATTTTAGTGGAGGGTAATCTTCAAAGGGAAGAAAAGAACACCGGTATCCTAGCCACGGATGTAATTCCCGTGGAGGCGGCCGAAGAGCATTGGACCGCCACAATACACTTTAAAATCGATCTTGCCGTAGCCGATTCTCTAACACTGACAGCGCTATATGAGGCCCTTAAGTCACACCCCGGTGATTGCAAGGGATTCTTGCATCTGGGGGATCCCGATACAGGAACCACGATCATTGCCATTGGCGAGAGATTACATCTAAAAGCCAGTCAGGCCCTGCGGCGGGCAGTGGCGCTGATTTTAGGGGAACAGGCCGTTTTTACCGTTTGCAAACCGGCTCAAAGCAATGGGAACCGAAACGGCCGACGGTATTTTCAACGCGGGGCTGGATGAAGTAAAGTATTGGGTGCTCAGGTGGGGCCGGGACGCAACCGTTTTTGCGCCCGAAGCACTGCGATTGGCTGTTTTGGACGAAGCGCATCAGATGGCGAAACAATCGGCCTGATTTACGCGGGGATCGGTAAAAAGCGCTGGACCTCCTGATGAATGACGCCATAGAGATCTTCATCAGAGCCATAAATATCAATGATCTCCTTGGCATTGATCAATTTTTCAATGACGTAAGCGGTCACATAGATGCTGATGGGGTGGGGGTTGGGGACCAAGGTGCGGATAGGGGCAATTAAAAAATCCACATCAAAATCATCCGCGTAAATCAACTGTTCCAGGCATTTTTCAAACTGCTCTTCCAGCCAGTTCTTATTGGTGGTTTCGATCAGGTCGGCTTCCACCAGCTTCATTGCGATGGCGCTGCTCAAAGGCTCCTGGCAATCACGGATACCGTTGATGGCCCTACGGCGGGCGTGTTCCTTGGATGATTCGATCCGGGAAAGGATGCTTGCTTCACGGGTATGGGTTCGAAAAACTTTTGCCATTCGGCCTCCGGGTTTTATATAAACGTCCAATCCGGCATCGCGGGATCCACAAAGCCTGAAGACCCGAAAACAGATGCTGCTGGATACGGTCCTTGAGAGATATACTATTAGGAAAATAATGTTGATGACGCAAGTGAAAATGTAAATGCAAACATAAAAAACTGATCTCCTTTCCAAGTTTTCAGGAGCGAAATATTACCGAATCGCCACAATTTGAATTTGCGGGGTTTTGGAACCGTTCCAATGATTCCACGCGGCTTTAAACGCCATTTGATTGAAATGATCGGGTGTTTTAAGCGTCGGCGGATTGAACCAGATCGCCTGAAAAAAGGTTCCGGCGGGCAGCTCCTTTTGATGCAGCGTCAGCCGTAAATGGTTTTTGCCGATCACAGCATGCCCGATAACGCGGACATTATCGCACACAAAAAGCGGTTCAGGATTAGCTGTCCCAAAGGGGGCCATCCGGCCCAAGAGATCTAAAAACGATGGTGTGATCTTGTGTAAATCAAGGTGTCCGTCAATGGTGATTTCCCGTGTGTTCTTGGCCTTTATTTGTTGCCGGGCTTCCGTCAGAAGAGAATCTGTAAACGGATCGATATGTTCGGGCGCCAGTTGGAGCCCGGCGGCCAGGGCGTGACCGCCAAAACCCAGCAGATGCTGTTTACAAAGGGAAATCAGCTTATGAATATCGACGCCGGGAATACTCCGGGCCGATCCTTTGGCAATGCCGCTGCGGGTGCTCAGCAAAATTGCCGGACGGTGATACCGCCGAACCGCCCTGGCGGCGGCAATCCCCAAAACCCCCTCATGCCAGTGGGGCCTCTGGAGAACAAGGATCGGATCATCCAGTAAATCGGGATGGTCCGCTATTTGGCGCCGCACCTCTTCAACCACTTTATTTTCTGTGGCGCGCCGTTTTTTATTTAACCGCTCCAAATCTCCGGCGATATTCAACGCGGTTGATTCGTCGCCAACGGCCAAAAGCCGGAATGCGCTGCGGGCATGGCCCATGCGGCCTGCGGCGTTGATCCGGGGCGCTAATCGAAATGCAATGGCTTGACCGTCGACGGTTGCGGAGTCAACCCCGGCCAACCGCATGAGCGCCCGTAAGCCGGGCCGCGGTGCACGTTTCAAAACGCCAATTCCGACACGGACCAATAGACGATTTTCATTGATCAAAGGAACCATATCGGCCATGGTTCCCAGCGCCACCAGATCGCACGCCTCTTTCAGGTTTGGTTCCGGCCGTTGCGGGGTCCAAAATCCAATGCGGCGAAGATGCTTGCGCAAATTGAGAAGAAGGTAAAAGGCGACTCCCACGCCCGCCAGATAGGATAGATGGGCGGTGCAACCTTTTTGTTTCGGGTTGATTACGGCCAGTGACGCGGGGGGCGGGTCCGGCACTTCATGGTGGTCGGTTACAATTACATCCACCCCTTTTTCTTGCGCAAGGGAAATAGCCGCATGGCTGCCGACACCGCAATCAACAGTGATGATCAAGGTTGCCGCATTGGATAAAACCACCGCTTTGATCTGCTCCGGTTGAATGCCATATCCCTCATCCATACGGTGGGGGATGTAGGCCCTAACCGACGCGCCGCACTGTTTTAAAAATGACCAGATCAAGGTGGTGCTGGTGACACCGTCCACATCGTAGTCGCCAAACACCTGGATTGTTTCGTTGTTTAAAAGCGCCCGGGTGATGCGATGCGTCGCTTTGTCGATATCTTTTAATGCTGACGGCGGTGTCAGCTGTTCAAAAGAAGGGTCTAAGAACCGACGGCACTGATCGGCTGTGGTAAGGTTTCGATTGATAAATAGAGCGGCAATGCTCGATGGCAGCTTGAGCAATTTGGCCAGCGCTTGAACCGCGTCGGGGTCCGGCTGTTGAACCTGCCAAATGGACGTCATGGGTGTTGCCTGATGATTGTTGGAAACCTTTTTATCCCAAGATCCGTGATGAATCACCTCCTGCCTATCTGAATCAACGAGATTTTTCAACCTTTTGGACTACTTTCCGTATGATTCATCGCGAATCTTGGGTACGATTTTATTATTTACAAAAAACAGGGTTTGGGGTACTTTGCTTTGCTAATGTCCCATTTGGGGAATGGGAGAAACACCCTCGCCTTCAGGCGAAGGCTGTAGCAGGCCCGCAGGGTCAAAAGCGGATATCCTCCGACCAAGGGCGAAGGTTTTGCGTTTTTCTTTCATAAACTGCCGTCGCTTACAAGCGAGGCTCTTTTATGGCGGCTGCGCCGGCCGGATGTCATTCGGCCGGCCTGTTGCAGGCAGGTCGAGCGCACGTAGCCGCCGAAGCCACCGCCTTTAGGCGGTTGCGAATTCACTTTAAATGTATACAAGATTTTACTATCTATATGGGCCAAACCCGGCCGAAACACCTTTATAAGGAGTGGATGTATGGCAAAGAAAATGAAAACCCTCGATGGAAACACCGCCGCTGCGCATGTGGCATATGCCATGAGCGATGTCGCAACGATCTATCCCATTACGCCGTCCTCCCCCATAGGAGAGATCTGCGATGAGTGGGCCGCCAACGGCTTAAAGAACATCTTCGGCCAGCCGATGTTGGTTCGCCAGATGCAGTCCGAAGCCGGCGCCGCCGCTTCGGTGCATGGATCGCTGGCGGCGGGCGCTCTGACATCCACCTTTACCGCATCCCAGGGGCTGTTGCTGATGATCCCCAACATGTACAAGATGTCCGGAGAACTCTTGCCCGGCGTGATCCACGTGACCGCCCGGGCCATTGCCGCTCATGCGCTTTCCATCTTTGGAGATCATCAGGATGTTATGGCGGTCCGTCAAACCGGCTTTGCCATTTTGGGTTCTTCCTCGGTCCAGGAAGCCCAGGACTTGGGTCTGGTGGCGCATCTGGCGGCCATCGAGTCCAGCGTGCCCTTTCTCCACTTTCTGGACGGCTTCCGCACTTCCCACGAAATTCAGAAAATCGAGATGATTGACTATGCCGATATGGCCAAGTTGGTCAACATGGATGCGGTCAATGCTTTCCGCGCCCGTGGCGTCAATCCGGAACGCCCGGAACTGCGCGGTACGGCCCAAAACCCCGATATCTATTTTCAAGGACGGGAGGCGGCCAACGCCTATTATTTGAAAGCCCCGGATATTGTGGCCGATTACCTGGCCAAAGTCAGCGAACTGACAGGCCGTCAATACAATCTTTTTGATTATGTTGGCCATCCCGATGCTGAGCGGGTTATTATCTCCATGGGATCATCGTGTGAAACCATTGAAGAAACCGTCAACCACCTCAACGACCAGGGTGAAGCTGTGGGGCTGGTCAAAGTTCGCCTGTTCCGCCCCTTTGCCCCCGATTATCTGATCAAGGTCATTCCGCAATCGGCGAAAATCATCACTGTTTTAGACCGAACCAAAGAACCCGGCGCCCTCGGTGATCCGCTCTACCAGGATGTCTGCACGGCCTTCATGGAAAACGGCGTGGGCATGAAAACCATCAACGGCCGTTACGGGCTTGGTTCCAAGGAGTTTACCCCAAGCATGGTCAAGTCGGTTTTTGACAACATGGTCGTCCAAACCCCCAAGAATCATTTTACGGTGGGAATCACCGATGACGTAACCGACACCTCGCTGCCCGTGGAGAGTGGTCTGGAAGCGACACCCCCGGGAACCGTCCAGTGCAAATTCTGGGGAATTGGGGCCGATGGAACCGTGGGCGCCAACAAAAGCGCCATCAAAATTATTGGCGATAATACCGACATGTACGCCCAGGCCTACTTTGCCTACGACTCCAAGAAGTCAGGCGGTGTGACCATCTCTCATTTGCGGTTCGGCCAATCGCCCATCCAGGCAACCTACCTGATAGATGCGGCCGATTATATCGCCTGCCACAAATCGAGCTATGTCGATATTTACGATGTGCTGGAAGGCATCAAACCCGGCGGAACCTTTTGCCTCAACTCTAACTGGTCCCTGGAAGAGATGGAGAGCAAGCTGCCCGGGCATGTCAAACGCACCATCGCCCGAAAGGAGTTGAAATTTTATAATATCGACGCCGTTGCCATCGCATCGGAAGTGGGTTTGGGCGGCCGTATCAACATGATCATGCAAACCGCCTTTTTCAAATTGGCCAATGTGATTCCGGTGGATGAGGCCATTGCCTACCTGAAAGATCAAATCAACCAGCTATTTGGCCGTAAAGGCGATCACATTGTGAAAATGAATGTGGATGCCGTGGACAAGACCCTGGATCATTTGGTGGCCGTGGATTACCCCGCCTCCTGGGCCGATGCGGAGTTGGGCGATGACAAAGCCGCCAAAGAGGTTCCCCAATGGGTGACCGAGGTGATGCAGCCCATTAACTCGGCCAAAGGTGACACCCTGCCGGTCAGCGCCTTTAACCCGGATGGAATTTTCCCTGTGGCCACCACCCGGTACGAAAAACGGGGGGTGGCCATCATGGCGCCGGAATGGGTTGAAGAGAATTGCATCCAATGCAACCAGTGCGCCATGGTCTGTCCCCATGCGGCCATCCGTCCGGTGCTGACTACCGACGAGGAACTGGAAAAAGCGCCGGAAACCTTTACCGCCAAAAAGGCGTTGGGCAAGGATCTCAAAGGACTTCAATTCAGAATTCAGGTTCATACACTGGATTGCCTGGGCTGCGGCAACTGTGCCGATATCTGCCCGGCCAAGAAACCGGCGTTATTAATGAAACCACTGGAGACCCAAACCGAACTCCAGGTTCCCAACGCAGCCTATAGTCTTACTTTGCCTGTGCGCGATAATCTGATGAAACGCACCTCGGTAAAGGGGAGCCAGTTTGTACAGCCGCTGCTTGAGTTTTCCGGCGCCTGTGCGGGTTGTGGTGAAACCCCTTACGCCAAACTGCTCACCCAGCTCTACGGCGAACGGATGATTATCGGCAATGCGACGGGCTGTTCATCCATCTGGGGCGGATCGGCCCCATCGGCGCCCTACTGCGTCGACAAAGATGGTTTTGGTCCCACCTGGGGCAATTCGCTATTTGAAGACCCGGCCGAGTTCACTTACGGCATGTTGCTGGGGCAGCTACAACAGCGCGATAAACTGGTTGATCTGGTGACCGAGGCGACTGACACCGATATTCCCGAGGACTTGAAAAAAGCTTTCACAGGCTGGCTGGAAAATCGTAAGGATGCCGTGTTATCCCGTGAGTATGGTGATCAACTGAAAGCGATGTTGCCTACATTTAACGACAACCCTCTATTGACGCAGATCAACAGCTACGCATCGCTTTTTACTAAAAAATCTTATTGGATCTTCTGTGGCGATGGCGCAGCCTATGATATCGCCTTTGGTGGTATTGACCATGTATTGGCGTCCGGGGAGGATATCAATGTCATGGTTTTCGACACCGAGGTCTACTCCAATACCGGTGGACAATCATCCAAAGCGACCCCCACCGGATCGGTGGCGAAATTTGCTACGTCCGGGAAAAAGACGGCGAAAAAAGATATGGGCGCCATGGTCATGTCTTACGGTTATGTCTATGTAGCCAACATCGCCATGGGCTCGAACAAACAACAGACTCTCAAGGCAATGGTTGAGGCTGAAAGCTATGATGGGCCGTCGCTAATCATGGCTTACGCTTCCTGCATCAATCATGGCATTATGGCGGGGATGGGCAAAAGCCAAAAAGAGATGGATCTGGCGGTTAAATCGGGTTACTGGCCGCTCTATCGCTATAACCCGAATCTGGCGGACGAAGGCGAAAATCCATTTGTCCTGGAATCCAAAGAACCCGACGGAACATTGCAGCAATTCCTGGCCGGAGAGATCCGCTATGCCAGCCTGAAAAAATCATTCCCCGATGAATTTGACCGACTCACCGTTCAACTGGAAAAAGAATACACTGCCCGTTATCGGCGTTTAAAGCGACTGGCGGACATGAGCTATGAGCCCGTTGATGTGGATCCGGCCAATACTGAGATTAAAGAAGGCGATGCTGAGCCGGTCTGTACGCTTTCCGGAACCGCTGAGCATAGCGGCGGCATGGACGAAGCGTGTGATGACGGCCGGGCAGGCGGCAAGTAGATCATTATGAGACCTTTGCAGGACATCTATTTTTGTTCACGTTCAAGGAAGGCGAAAAATGGAACCGGATAAATATATTGAATATTTCGGGGATACCATTTTGAGCCGGACGTTGAAATCGGGCCAAAAGGGGTGTTATGCAAAGGTCTCGGAAAGAAAAGCCCCAAAACGCTTTGTCTGCAGGGCTTCGGGAATTTTACCGGACGTTGTCGGAAGGTGATGTGGTGGAGCTGAGGGGGCTCGAACCCCTGACCTCATGACTGCCAGTCATGCGCTCTCCCAACTGAGCTACAGCCCCGATCATGTTTAATGTGTAACGGGCGAATCATTAACGAAAATATGAAAGGGTGTCAATCGATATTTGGCTCTACCTTTGAATTTAACCCGGTTGGTAAATGATAATTCAGATCGGTAATCACTTTCCGATCTTCTCGAAGGCTTCCTTGACCAGCAACAGCTAACAGTCAAAGGGTCGGTTTAGCCGGCTGCCGGGTAAGGCTTTCCGATGGTAGGTTGCTTGCAAGCCGATGGGCTGGTTTCTATAAATCGAGCACGTTCCATTGGCGGCGCATAGACATTTACGTGGTGGGCCCAAATCGGTCTTATTAGTTTTTGGTGTTTCTCCGGAGCGAATATGATAAAAGCAGCGGTGATCGGCGCCACCGGATATGCCGGGGCGGAATTGGTACGGCTACTGACGGGACATCCAGAAGTTGAGCTGTCAACACTATGCTCACGACAATACGCGCAGAAACCGTTCAGTGAGGTCTATCCGGCGTTTGCGGGAACTGTGGATCGGGTGTGCGAAGCCGTGGATGTGGAGCACATAGCTGAAAAAGCCGACGTGGTGTTTACGGCACTGCCCCATAAAATTCCCATGGAAATCGTGCCGCGATTGTTGCATCAGGGCCTGCGGGTTATCGATCTCTCCGCTGATTTTCGTTTTAAAGATGCAAAGACGTATGAAGCGTACTATGAGCCCCATCTGGCCAAGGACCTTCTGGAAAAAGCGGTTTACGGCCTGAGCGAAATCTATGGCGATAAAATTCGCGGCGCTGATTTGATCGGCAATCCGGGATGTTACCCTACTTGCAGCATGTTACCATTGATCCCGTTGATCAAAGCCGGTTTGATTGACCCTGACACCTTCATCATAGATGCCAAATCGGGTGTCAGCGGGGCGGGGCGGGGCCTCTCTTTGGCGACCCAATTTTGTCAAGTTAACGATTCATTTAAAGCATACAAGGTAAGCGCTCATCGCCATACGCCCGAAATTGAAGCGATTTTATCCGAAACGGCGGGTCGGCCGGTCGTCGTCGGTTTTACGCCCCACCTGGTCCCCATGTCCCGGGGGATGCTTTGTACCATCTATGCCGAAATGGATGATGACATTGATGAAACAAGGGTCCGGGAATGCTTGGTAGACGCATACGCCAAAAGTCCCTTTGTGCGTATTATGCAGCCGGCAACCTTCCCTGAAACATTGCAGGTCAAAGGAACCAATTATTGTGACATCGGTTTTACTATCGATGCCCGCGTGGGTCGCATTAAATTGATTTCAGTGATTGATAATCTGGTGAAAGGGGCCGCGGGTCAAGCTGTTCAAAATTTTAATTTGATGTTTGATGCTAAAGAAACAGCGGGGCTGGACGGGGTTTCATGGCCCATATAGCGCACTATTGCAGGGATTTGTTGACATCCCCGATGCATTTTATTATGAAAACCGACAACCATTGTGTTCAAAATACTTAACGAAAGGGCGCGCCATGTCAGCCAAATTGATCAAAGGGACCGAGATTCGGGAAGAAATTCTAAAAGAAATTGAGAATGAAGTCGCCGATATTAAGGCAAAGCATAATCAAGTGCCGGGTTTGGTAACGATCCTGGTGGGTGAAAATCCTGCTTCGATTTCCTATATCACCCTGAAGATCAAAACGGCCCATCGCGTCGGGTTTAAAGAGGTACAAGACAGCCGGCCGGTGGATATCAGTGAAGAAGATCTGCTGGTGCTGATTGACAAATACAACAAAGATGAGTCCATTCATGGCATTTTGGTGCAGCTCCCTTTGCCCAAACATATTGACGACAAAAAAGTGCTCAACGCCATTGACCCTGATAAAGATGTGGATGGATTCCATCCGGTTAATGTCGGGCGCTTGATGATCGGCGGCGACGAAGTGAAATTTCCACCCTGCACACCGGCGGGCATCCAGGAGATGATCGTCCGGGCGGGCGTGGAGACCAGCGGCGCCGAAGTGGTAGTGGTGGGTCGTTCCAATATCGTAGGCAAACCCATCGCCAATATGATGTTTCAAAAAGGCCCCGGCGCCAACTCCACAGTGACGGTGGTACACACTCGAACCCAAGATTTAGCCGCCCACTGTAAACGCGCCGATATCCTGATTGTGGCCGCCGGGGTTCCCGATTTGGTTAAACCGGAGTGGATTAAGCCCGGCGCCTGCGTGATTGATGTGGGTGTCAACCGGGTGGGTGAAAAAATCAGCGAAAAAACCGGCAAAAAGATTGCGATTCTCAAGGGTGATGTCGACTTTGACACCGCCAAAGAGATTGCCGGCAGCATTACTCCGGTTCCGGGTGGGGTCGGTCCTATGACGATTACCATGCTGATGCACAACACCTTAAAATCGCTGAAATTCAAGCTGGGGATCGCCTGATCGCAACTATTTTTCCCGGCGTCACTGCAAAAAAATGCCCCAAGTTCCGTGATTACCAATGGAATAAGAAGTGCAAGAGATTGAAAAACCTCGTTGATTCAGGTAGACAGGAGGTGAAGGATCAACCCGCAACCCTCACCAGCGAGGTGAAAACAATGATAAGACAAACAGGCTACCCCTTCAAAATGTGCGAAACTTTTTATACGTTACCAAGTATTCCCATTTGCCGGCGGTTTATTATTCCGATAATCCATTTATCAGGGTGAATAGGGTGACAATTTTGGTTGTGACTCTGATGAACATTTCATGCCGTTGCGGGTGCCTTTGGGCATTTAGTTCGGTTTTTAACTTGACCAGGGGTGCGTAATGACGTACGTTGCTGGCAGAGGTAAATTATGACGACGTTAAATGCCACGGAAGCCAGAGCTAAGCTCTATCGTTTGATTGATCTGGCTGCAGTGACACATCAACCGATTACAATTACCGGAAAAAGAGGGAATGCAGTATTGCTGGCGGAAGAAGACTGGAACGCCATCAATGAAACCCTCTATCTCCTGTCTGTTCCTGGTATGCGCGAATCGATCCGTGAAGGATTGGCAACTGATCTGAATGCGTGTGACACGGAACTTGATTGGTGATGTGGGAAATCTATTACACCGGACAATCCCAAAAAGACGCCAGGAAAATAGCATCGGCCGGCCTGAAACAGAAAGCCCAGGAACTGTTAGCCATATTAAAGATCAACCCTTTTTCAGAATCCGCCTCCTTATGAAAAGTTGATCGGGGACTTGGCAGGCACCTATTCTCGCAGGATTAATATCAAGCACCGACTGGTCTATCAGGTTATTAAAGAGAAAAAGGCGGTTAAGGTATTAAGAATGTGGTCTCACTATGAGTCGATTTAGAAGGCCCTGAACCAACCCAGGCCACCATGGGGCTGCTTTTAGTTCGTGCTGATTTAGCATATAAATTTCTTTTGGCAAGCCTTTAATGTCACCTCCCTAACAGTGAAGATGGTTGTTCGATTTTCATATGATCTAAAAATTCCCGTGGGGACAACACCTGGATTTTACCGCAGGTAGATTTAGGGAAATGTTTTTTGTTTCCGGTAACGATGGCTGTTGAAAAGGAAACCACCGCTGTCTGTAGATAGATAGCATCATCTGGATCGGGTAGGGAAAAGGCTGCGGGGTGTTCGAGGTGCACCTTTATTCCAAGGGTGTTCAGTGTTTCTATGATCGCTTGCTGTTTGTGGCGGATTGCGGACAGCTTCACCTTTTCAAAGGTGGCTTCTATCTCTTTGCTTATTGCCTTCGAATAAAAAACCTCGTGGTTTAGAAAGGCCTCTCTAAGCACCGCCTGACAAGTTGCACTTCCTAAAGCGGCCGACACAAATACGTTACAGTCGATTACAATGCGCATGTAATTGCCTAAGAAACTCTTTTAGACTTACGATCTTTACGAGCTGCCTTTACGATTTTAAGAGCTTCTTTCATTATTTCAGAATCGGTTTTATCTAAATAGGGGTCTCCTTTGGTTTTCTTTTTTAGCGCCTTTTCCAGTTTGGCAATAATTGGTTTGCGGTCCGCCACCACTTGAGGCTTTAGCAAAATCCCCTCTTTGGATATCGTCGCCTCCAGCATATCCCCAATATCTAATTCGACCTGCTCACGAATCGTTGCCGGAATCGTAACCTGGTATTTCTGCTTGACCTTAACCAACGGCATTTCGGTATCTCCAGTTAGCATGGATAGAAAGTTGAAGAGTTAGAAAGTATAACCACTGTATGGATTTAATAGGGCCTTGTCAATTTGAAGATTCCAATTGAGAGGGTTTGTGTATCTTCGATTACACAAGCTGAACTTCTTTTCGGCGTCGCCAAGATGCCTGACGCAAAAAAACTACCCGTACTGGTAAAAGACTTTTTGCTTCATGTTGAAATTATGGATTGGGGCTCCAAAGCGGCTGCTGAATATGCCGATTTACGGTTTTTTTGTGAAAATAACGGAACCCCTCTTGGATCCATGGACATGTTGATTGCGGCCCATTCCATCGCTGTCGGCGCTTGTTTGGTTACCAATGAGCCAATTTCAAAACGATTTAGTAAATTCGGTATCGATACCCAATGTAGTGCCATGATCTTTGATAATTGACAAGAATTAAGCCCAAAAAGTGTCGAAAGTGATCAAATGTTCAAA
>Ga0056123_1000011_pt1 | contig 46558 bp, 46 predicted proteins | sample WorMetHEROISLAND_3_FD_71122 | JGI IMG/M metagenome (GOLD analysis project Ga0056123, IMG submission 71122) | Marine gutless worms symbiont microbial communities from Max Planck institute for Marine Microbiology, Germany - Olavius sp. 3 HERON ISLAND ...
AAGAAAGTCACCGGTGGCGTCCGCTGACGGCATCTGCTCCAGCTTCAACAGATCACGAAGGCCGTCATCCTTTCTGATTTGCCGTAAATCTTCCAGGCTCCCGCCACCGCCGTTTTGCATGAGCATCAGCGGGAACAGGTGCTTGCCGGGGGCATAGCCTGCGCCGGGTTTTGGCGGATGTCGATCCAGCTTTTTCAACAGACCCAAACCCATGGCACATTCACCCGACAGGGCCGGTCCCGCATGGGGGGTAATCAGGTCGTTTGTCTTTTCAAGCTTGAAAGGCAGTACGGTTTGTCTTATCATTGTTTTCACCTCGTTGGTGAGGGTTGTGTGTTGATCAATTACCTTCTATCTACCTGAATCAACGAGGTTTTTCAACCTTTTTCGTTATAAATCCCTTGTCAATCGCGGATCTGGGGGTGATCCGCTGACACCTTACTATGATTGACGTTAAGTGTCCGGTTTGGTATTTTGCCATTTTATCCTGACTATTTATTTGTGCTTTTTGTAAACAACGGATACTTGATTTTGACCATCATTAGGTGCATTAGGACACACCGTGCAATATTTTCGCAACTGGTTCAACCAACGCTTTTCAGATCCCCAGGTGATTATACTCTTTTTCCTGTTAGTTATCGGGACGCTGATCATCCTCACCCTGGGAAAGCTGTTAGCGCCGGTGTTGGCCGGTATTGTCATCGCCTATCTATTGGAAGGGATTGTTGTTTTTTTTCAACGGCTTCGAACGCCACGAATGATTGCGGTGCTGCTGGTGTTTACCGCCTTTTTAACGGCCCTGTTTTTTCTACTGTTCAGCTTAATGCCTAAAATATCCACCCAGATCGGCGGCATTTTAGCGGACCTACCGGCCATTGCCGCCGCCGGCCAGCAACAACTCATCCAACTACCCGAAAAATATCCTGATTTCATCTCACCGGAACAAATTACCGATTTTACCCGGTACCTCCAAACGGAGATCGGCCGCATGGGGCAACGTATCCTCAGTTTTTCAGTGGCGTCGGTGAGGGGTATTTTTAGTTTCATTATCTACCTGGTGTTATTACCGTTTATGGTTTTTTTCTTTTTAAAGGATAAAAAGGTCATTCTCGACTGGGTCAACGATCTTTTACCCGAAGATCGTGATTTGAGCCGACAAGTGTGGCGTCAGGTGGATTTACAAATCGGCAATTATATCCGCGGTAAGTTTTGGGAGATCCTCATCATTTGGGGCATTTCATACGTCGTTTTTCTTTTTTTAGGTCTTGACTATGCCATGCTGATCAGTCTGTTGGTGGGATTATCGGTATTGGTGCCTTATATCGGTGTAACAGTCACCACCTTACCCGTAGCCATGATGGGCTTTTTCCAGTGGGGTCTTTCCTCCGAGTTTATCTATCTTTTGATCGCCTACGGTATTATTCAACTGTTTGACGGCAATATTGTAGCCCCACTGCTGCTGGCCGATGTGGTTAACCTCCACCCCATTGCGATTATCGTATCAGTGGTCCTATTTGGCGGATTGTGGGGCTTTTGGGGTGTCTTTTTCGCCATTCCCTTGGCGACCCTTGTGGAAGCGGTGCTAAAGGTGTGGCAAAATGCTCAGGGACACGCTGACCTGGCGGAAATAGATGCTGAAATTAAAGGAGAACCTGGTGAGCGTACTTGAATCCGACTGTCATTGGCATTTGGCCCTGCGATGGTTTGGATCTTCAATTTATCAATACTTATCATTGAAAGGAGAGCGAAAATGAGCGCAACCGAAACCACTCAACAAAAGCCGCTCTGGTTGCTGATCGAAGAAAACATCCTGGACCTGGATTCCAGTGAACTCTCCGGGGGAGACCCTGAAGGTGTCATTCAACGGGTGGCACACGAACTGGACAATACAGGATACAATGTCTCCCGCCACGGAGGCAACATGCTCAAATTGCGATGGGCTTTGGGCAAAGCGCGAACCGTCGGCAAGCCCATGCTGCAGGATCTCGATGGCGCCGTTTCCGCACTGACCCTGGATGGGTTGACCGATCTTTATGGCGCCGCCACCAATCTTTTGGACGATGTCGGTAAAACCTGGCCGGAACTGAAAGGCCCGGCGTACCGTTCGGATGTGGTTGAGATGATTGAGGCCAAAAAGCTCGACCTGATGATTGCCAAAGCCAAAGAAACGGACGGTGATCAAGGTATTCGTTATCTGCTCGAGGAAAACGTTAAAGGTGAAGTGATTGTCGCGGCACTGGGGATTAGTGAGGAAAAATTAAACGAAGTCATCAATCTGATCGCAAAGGAGAAGGCCGAACGGGAACGTGTTGCCGGCTTGCTGGAAAAGGTGGCAAACAAGAGCAGCGAAGAGAAAATCAAGTATCTGCTCGACAACAATGTGACCGAGCCCCTGATCGTGGAGATGGCCGAAGTCGATCAGGGCGCAATCGATGCAGTCAAGAAAGCCATGGAAGAGGAATTAAAGGAGCAGCAGCGGTTGGCGGAAGAGGAGGCCGCCCGTAAAAAGGCCGAGGCGGCCGGCCCCGCCTTGGAGGATATCTCCAATGAGGATATGCGAGATCATATTGAAGCCATCCGCGAAATCATGGAATTCAGCGATGTGGAAAAAGAGATCCGCACGATGTGCGAACAAAGCGCCATTCCCCAATGCCTGATAGACATCGCCGTTTCAGAGCCCGGCAAACTGGACGAGCTTGAAAAGAAGGCCGAGGGTTGATAATAGACAGCAATAAAACGCCCCTCCTTTTCAAGGAGGGGTGGCGCTGGGCGGCGGGATGGTTTAAGAAATTGATTTTTCCCATAAATCCCGTTTTTTTACTTCACCATCAAATCCAGACCTAATCCATTCGTCAAGCAGAGTAATAGTATTTTTTGGAGTGACGACGATCTTGCCATCGCTTCTTTTTTTCTCTTTCCATGGCAATATCACGATCTTTAAAAAAATTTTTGTCTATGTTGTCGGACAGTATTTTGTCTAATAATTTGATAAATTCGATGTATTCATTTCTTGTAGGCCGTATGAGTAGCCCATTCATGATCCATCAATGCCTGTATTGTGACCCCATTGTAATCACCTGATGTTAGATACAACGGACAATAGCCATGCGGAGAGATCGCTCATAGTAAATGGTCTTTTTAAAAAATATTCAGATCTGTCTCGTAACTATGATCGAGGTGCAAAACTAAAGCAAACCCATCAACCCAACCTCAACCCCGCCAACCACTTGGCCGCACCACGCACCTCAACACCGTCGGGAAAGGTTCTTTCCCTGTTTATATCTTTGACGATCTGAATCTTTTTAATGTCTGGAAAGTAGCGCCCGAAATGGGAAAAATGGCGCGAGGGGCGATTATCGGCCAGCTTTACCTCAAGCAGCAGAAACGGTGTGTTCTCTTTGATCACCAAAAAATCGATCTCCTTGCCCTCCTTGGTGCGGGCGTAGTGCAAGTTCACCGTCTCGCCGTAGCAATCCTCATGAAAATGAGCCTCTTTTAAAATGGCGCAAGCGGTGAGATTTTCGAGTCTGACACTCTCATCACCGATCACCTGGCCGGTGTCGTAAAAGTAGATTTTAGGCGCCTTGATCAGTGAGCGGGCGACATTTTTATGATAGGGCGTCACCCGGAAAATAACATACATATTCTCCAGAATGGTCAGCCACCGTTTGATGGTTTTATCCGAGCAGAGAAGGTCTTCAGCCAATGATTTATAGGAGACCGGCGAGCCGACCCGTTTTCGCAGCAACTGGATCAGCGTCTCCATGGAACTGATTTGCCGGACACTCTCCAGGTCAAGCAGATCCTGGCGCAAAATGATATCCAGATGCGACCGTTTCCAACGATTATAGAAGCGTTTGCTGCCATTTAAAAAAGGTTCGGGGAAACCGCCCACTTCCATGAGGGTGGCAAGGGCGCCATTCAACGCTTTAGGCTTTAAAATAGTTCCAATTTCTTTAAGGTCCAGCGGGTGAAGGCGATACTGAAAAAAACGGCCGGCTAAAGAGTCGCCGACCTTTTTATAGGTGTCCAGCTTGGCGCTGCCGGCCACCAGGATCGCCGGCGGTCGTTTCTCCGTATCGTATACCCCTTTGAGCCACGCCTTCCACTGTTTCATTTTGTGCAGTTCGTCAAATATGACCAACTCTTTGGAACGATCCCAGCTTTTTTCGGAAATCTCGATACGATGGTCCAAATTGTCGAAGTTTAGGTAGCCGTACTTTTTGGAGAGCATCATTGACAATGTCGTTTTCCCGCTCTGGCGCGGCCCGGTCAGCAGCACGATTTTATTGGGCAAATCAGCAACAATGTATTTTTCAAGCATTCGTTTCATGCCGACTAAAATAACCCCTATTCCGAAAAAGTCAAGTCTAATTCGGAGTAGGCCCCGAAAAAGTCAAAATTGGACGGTCGGCGAATCAACGGGAGGGCGTCACCATTCAGGCAACATTAAGGGCCTGGCCGTTGTGGGAAGGGGTGATTTCGAGCAGAAAATCGGCGGCTTTTTCCGCCCACTCGTCCGGCGAAGGGGCCTTTTGGGCGCCATCGCCCCAGCAGGATCGCAGCACAGCGGTGTTGATGACGCCCGGATTGACCGTCACGGCGGCCAGACCTGCGGGCAGATCCTGCGCCAACGCGCGTGTGAGTCCCTCAATGGCGAATTTGGAGGCGCAGTAGGGCGCTACTTCAGGAGCGGTGGAGCGGCCCCATCCCGAGCTGATATTCACCACAATTCCACGGCCGTTTTGGATCATAACCGGTAAAAAAGCACGGATGATATTAGCCGGGCCGCTGACATTGACCCCTATCAACGTGTCGAATTCCGTCGCTGAAATTTCCCACAAAGGCGCATTTTGATTGATGACACCGGCATTATTGATGAGAAGGTCCGGAGATTGACCTGTTTGAGTCAAGCTTTGGGCCCAGACTGAGACTTGGGTCCAGTCGGAGACATCCACCTGCTTGAAAACATGCGGCGCCGGATATTGCAGTGACAATTGGGTGAGTTCATGCTTGCTCCTGCCGCATCCCCACAAAATGTGCCCCTTGGCGATCATCCGGTGGGTGAGGGCATGTCCCAATCCGGTGGTGACGCCGGTGATTAAAATGGTTCGCTGGCTTTCCATAAAAGCTTTCCGATCAGGTCTCGGCTAAAAAAAGATCAACCCGGAGGCCTCTTGCCGGCCGGATCGAAATGAATGTCCGAATATTACAGCAGATCGGCGACGGCCGCGCGTTCTTCCTGGAGTTCCTTTTCAGTGGCAGTCATCATTTCCCGGGCGAAATCACTGGTCTCCAACCCGGAAACCTCTTGCCACGCTCCGTTTTCACACGTAAGAGGCAAGGCATAGATCAGATCCGGATCAATACCATAGCTGTTGCCTTTGCTGTAAACACCCATGCTGACCCAGCCACCGTTGGTTCCCAATGCCCAATCACGCACATGGTCAACTGCGGCGGATGCAGCGGATGCCGCGCTGGAAGCACCGCGAGCTTTGATAATAGCGGCGCCGCGTTGCTGTACGGTGGGAATGAATTCCTTTACGTACCAATCGTTGTCCACTTCTTCCTTTACCGGAGAACCGTCCACGGTCGCAAAGCCGATGTCGGGAAATTGGGTTGATGAGTGGTTGCCCCACACAATCATTTTTTCCACATTGCTTGGATGGTTGCCGGTTTTGGCTGCGATTTGCGACAAGGAGCGATTCTGATCCAGACGCATCATGGCCGAAAAATTCTTCGGGTTGATCGCCGGAGCATTTTTCATGGCGATGTAGCAGTTGGTGTTTGCCGGGTTGCCTACTACCAGGACCTTGACGTTGGGATTGGCAAAATCATTGAGGGCTTTCCCCTGGGCGGTAAAAATGGCGCCGTTGGCCTTGAGAAGATCGGAGCGTTCCATCCCGGGCCCCCGGGGGCGGGCACCAACGAGCAATGCATATTCCGTATTTTTAAAGGCGACTTCCGGATCATCGGTGGGGATGATGCCGGCCACCAACGGAAAAGCACAATCGTTGAGTTCCATGACCACGCCTTCCAGGGCGCCCATTGCCGGAGGGATTTCCAGCAACTGGAGGATGACCGGCTGATCTTTGCCGAGCATGTCCCCCGCTGCGATGCGGAAGATGAGGGAGTAACTGATTTGACCGGCCGCACCGGTAACGGCTACACGTACTGGGTTTTTCATGCTGATCTCCTGCTAGGTTTGGGTTAAAGGGAAAACGACAACTATCATAAACCTCGCTACTTTTTTTAATAGATTCCCCCAGGAAGCCCGGGGTACTTACTGTTACAGACCTGCGGTCTGACCTGATTTCGCTACGTCGCTTCACTCGCAGCTCATAGCAGGATCGGCTCATTCATCCACGGGTACACCCGTGGCACTCTATCTTCGACCGCATAAAACATTATTATATATACAAAAATTCAGATTATGCAAAAGAAAGTTTGGTTTTTCGGCCATATTCCGATTCGTGAGGGAATGATTGACAAAGGCGGTGCGGAAAGGCTAACACCATAGCCATTTCAAAAAACAACCTGATTTTGAAAGGAACATTGCCATGATCGGGGCCATACTTCAAACCGATTTTCCAGAACTCAAACTTTTAGCAAGGGGAAAAGTACGCGATATTTACAACCTGGACGATGCGCTGTTACTGGTGGCCACCGACCGCTTATCAGCCTTTGATGTGGTGCTGCCCAACCCGATTCCTGACAAAGGGAAGGTTCTTAATCAAATCTCACTCTTTTGGTTCGATGCCATGAAAGACCTTGTGCCCAACCATATTTTAGCCACGGACGTGGCTGATTTCCCAAAGGCATGTCAGCCTTACGCCGATCAATTAAGACACCGCAGCATGCTGGTGAAAAAAAGCCAACCCTTGGCCGTTGAGTGCGTGGTGCGCGGCTATATTTCCGGATCCGGATGGAAATCCTACCAAAAAGACAGCACGGTTTGCGGGATTAGGTTACCCGATGGTCTGGCCGAGTCTCAGCAGCTCCCGGAACCGATCTTCACCCCTTCCACCAAAGCCGAAAAGGGCGAACATGACGAAAATGTCAGTTTTGGTAAGGCCGCTGAAATTGTTGGAAAAGAGGTGGCCGAAAAGGTGCGTGACCTCAGTTTGGCCATTTATAAAAAAGGCTCCGAACTAGCGGCGAAAAAGGGGATTATTATCGCCGACACCAAATTTGAGTTTGGTTTTTGGGGTGATGCGTTGATTTTGATTGATGAAGTGCTGACACCGGACTCTTCGCGCTTTTGGCCCAAAGAGACCTATCAGCCCGGCGGCGCCCAAAAGAGCTTTGATAAGCAGTTTGTCCGCGACTATCTCAACACCCTGGACTGGGATAAAATCGCACCGGGTCCTAATCTGCCGGAAGAGGTTATTTCCGTCACGCGGGAGAAGTACTTAGAGGCGTTGCGGCTGCTGGCGCCGGACTATCTATTTTAGATGCCTTTGCAATTTAGCACAGAAATTGTTTTGCTGTCCGCTATCGATATGGCGGACAGCCAATTTAGGATCAGTGACTCACGTTCGCTCACACCGTTAATCGATTCTATTCAGGCGGTGGGATTGTTGGTGCCGCCGCTGGTCATCCCGATGGATGGAGATCGCTATCGGATCGTTTCCGGTTTTGCACGAATTGCCGCGTGTCAAAAACTGGCCGTGGAGGATCTATTGGTGCGAATTGCCGCAGCCGATACGTCAGCAACGGAACTCATCAGGGCCGCGGTCTCTGAAAACGCCTTGGCCCGGGAACTCACGGTGATGGAAAAAGCGCGGGTTGTGATGTTGCTACAAAAAGGGTATCCCGATCCAAAAGCCTTAACTGATGTGGTTCAATCATTGGGGATTGCTGAAAGCCCCGAACTGGTTGCCAAATTATCACGCTTGGCGCACCTGCCTGTTTTTATTCAACAGGCGGTTGAAAAAGGCGTGGTGGGTTTGGCCATGGCGTTGGCTATGGGGCGGTTGGAATCAGACGCAGCCCAACGACTGATACAGCTTTATCAAATGTTACGGCTGGGGTTAAACCGTCAACGGGAAGTATTGACCCTGATCCAGGAGATTGCCAAGAGAGAATCGTTGCCCATCACCGCGGTGTTGGACGCAGATGAGATCTCAGCGGCGATTCATGGCGCCGCCGAGGATCGCGCCCGACGCAGATCTCTATTTTTAAACTATCTCAAAAAGCGGCGCTATCCAGTACTGACCCAAAAAGAAGAGCTCTTTAGTCAACTGAGGCAAAGGTTAAAACTGGGCCCCAAGGTGCAAATCAATCCGCCGCCCTATTTTGAGGGCGGCACCTATCAATTGGTTTTAGGGTTTGATTCACTGGATGAGCTGGATCAGCGGTATCGAAAAGTGGGAGAAATCAAGTTAGATTCCAACCTTATAAAATGGTTGGGATAAAGGCAGGGTGGATGGATGGACCGCCAAGACCCTTCCGACAGGAAAAGCCTACTTTAGCTTTGACATGGGAATGATCACCAGTTCCATAAAGGCGTATACTAAAAAGAATACCGTGATCAAAGCCACTGTGACCAGATAGATTCTGTTGGCCTGATGCCAACGCGCATCCTTGGGATCATAAAATACCTTGCGAACACATTTGGTGCACCAATCCGACGGCTTTTCAAGGGTAAGGATATTTCCACATTTGCATTGAACATCCTTGGGGGGCGGTTTTTTGGCTTGTACCATCAATTTATCTCCATCACGGATAGCCGCGACTACACACGTACGCTATCTGGTGATAGTGGAGCGGTTACCGGGTTATACTTTATATGGTGTAATTATCTGCGCGGTCCTGGTTTATCGGGTTTATTCTCAGGGAATAGCATATGCGGATTTTCGTGCCGGACTTTAAAGAATTCGGCTGACTCTTTGCAAAAGAGATAATAGGTCGACGAGATAAACAACAAAACAATCACAATCATCACGCCTGCTAAAAGCGGCTTTGTTTTATAGGCGAGGCCGATCCACATCAAATAATATAAAAAGGCGATGGCGTTACCCATGGCGCCGAGCCATTTGGCCCAAGGACGTTGAAGCGCTAAAAAGAAGCAGATCAAGGCGCCTATTCCCACATGGCGGTAGAATAGATTCTGGGGAAAGCCGTTGGGGCTATTTTTAAAGTAGAATCCAAAAAAGGCCCAATGCCCCATCCAGGCGGCAATGGTAAAACCAATGCTTTTTTGAACACCCGGGGGCAGGTCGGCCCATTTTTTGACATTGCTGAACATGACACCTCCATCCATCCTGTCAATGGATCAAAATGTGAGCGAGTTAAAACCGTTTGTATATGGAATAGGCTGGAAAGGCAAGTCACGAAAATCTTGAAGAGAAAGCAGACCATAAGGTTTGAGTAAAATAATGTTTCTGTTCCTTGATTTCGTTCCTCAATCAAAACTACAGGCTGTATCATTTCTGAGTTGCCGTAAATCCTCCAAACCGCGGCCGCCGCCGTTGCACATGAAAGCAGATACCCGCCGGGGGCATCGTCCGCGCCACTGCCGGGCTTTGGCAGGTGTATGTCCAAGTTTTTCAATCCTTTCCCACCGCTACCCTTCCTTTAATTGCGGAATCGCGGTTTTGGGATTTAATACCAGACTTGACAGATATGAAAAGCCGTCTTAATGTTGATCGTAAGAAGGCAAACCATTTGTCTTCTGTTTGTTCAACCTCCTTCAACCTAAGGGCAGCTCTATCGGGGCTGCCCTTTCTTGTCATTCAACTGATGTTTTCAATGGCTGCTTAGAACTCTTGTGGATGCTGTTTTTGCTTTAAAAATCGAATCTGATTCGATAAAATAAGCAACCATCAAAATATGCTTCGGGCATCCATAAAGCGTTGATCAAGGGAGGTACAATGAACCTCAAACGGCTGTTGACCATGGTTTTGGTTGTGCTGCTCCTGTTATCAACCGGATGCGCGGTTAACAGCACCGGTCCCACCGACACGGGCTGCGCCATTACCGAAATCGAATGGAAAATCACCCGTAAGGCCGAGTTGGCGGCCTTTAAATGTCAGCACAGTGAAACAACAGGTCCGCCTGCGCTTTTATTTACCGCTAATGTTCAAAACAATACCCTCAAACCGTTACGCTATCGTTTGAGTGTGGTGATACCTGATTTAAAAAAGGCCATCGGCCATCTGGTTCCCCGTAAAGGGGTTCCACCTGTGGTCAATCCGGGTGAAACGGAGCAGGTGACCCTCGTTTTCCAAGATACCACCCAATGGCCGGAAAAGGCCGAAGTGACCTTGATCGTGCTGCCGGAACAGCCGGAGCCTCCTGCGAAGTAACTATCCGGGATTTTTCTTCAGCCTATTCGATTTATAAGGCCTTTGCCGTTCATTGTGTCTCTAAACACGCGCTCGCCAAAAAATAGCAAGGCATTGGTGCATAATTTATTTGACTTTGCCATCGAATCGTGCTTTTTCCGCATTTTTAGCCAATCCCGTCACAACTGAACTTTATTTATAGGGAGGATACGGTGGAACCGGAAACGATCCTTTACAGAAAAAAGAATCAAGTCGCCGTGATCAGGCTTAACCGGCCCAAGGTACTCAATGCCATGAACAGGCAACTCTGGATCGATTTAAACACCGCTTTGGCCGATGCCCAGGAAGATGATACTGTTCGTGCGGTAATTGTGACCGGTGAGGGCCGGGCTTTTTCCACCGGCGCCGATTTAAAAGACGCCAAAGACCGCTCTTTGCAAGATTACCGGATCTACCTTGAGCATCTGCAAGAGACCTCTTTGCAGATCATCCGCTTTGAAAAGCCGCTCATTGCGGCCATTAATGGCTACGCCCTGGGTTCGGGCTATGAATTGGCCTTGGCCTGCGATATTCGCATCGCAGCCAAAGATGCCAAAATTGGCTTTCCGGAAGCCAAGGTGACCTCTTCGGTCACCGGGGGCGCTTTTCGTCTGCTGCCGGATCTGGTGGGGCCGGGAAAGGCGGCGGAACTGCTCTTTACCGCGCAATACGTTGATGGTGCTGAAGCGGCGCGGGTCGGTTTGGTCAATGACGCTGTAGAGGCTGATCAGTTGATGGAAAGCGCCATGCAAATGGCCGAACAAGTTGCCCAAAACGCCCCCTTTGCCATCAAGATGATCAAAAAGGGGCTGCGCATGGCTCAAGGTGAGGCAAGCCTTGCAGCGATCATGGATTTTGAAGTGGAAGGGTGTCTGGCCTGTGTCTCCACAAAAGAACGGCAGGCATCGTTAGATCAATTTGCAGCCCGCAAAGAATAGGGGTCCCATATGTCATTGGAACGTATCCTGGACGCCAAGTCAGTCGCCATTGTGGGTGCATCGAAAAATGTCACCAAACGTGGCTACCAGGCGGTCCGCACCCTGTTGGATGAAAAATACGAAGGGGCCATCTACCCGGTCAATCCCAAAGAGAAAGCAGTGCTGAGCTTGAAATGTTACCCCAAAGTGGCCGCCATTTCCGAACCGGTGGATCTGGCCCTCATCGCGACCCCCGCTAAAGCCGTGCCCATGGTGCTGGAAGATTGCGGCGCCAAAGGGGTGGCCGGCGCAGTGGTGCTGGCCGGTGGGTTCAGCGAAGCCGGTCTTGAGGGTAAAGCCCTTGAACAAGAGATAGTGGCTGTGGCCCAAAAATACAATATCCGCATCATCGGCCCCAACACCTCTGGCGCCCTTAATTTTAAGAGCCATATGAATCTGGTGGGGATTAAAAATGCACCCGGAGGCGATATTGCGCTTTTAACCCAAAGCGGCAATATGGCTTTGACCCTGATTACCGAGGCGTCGGTCAAAAGCGACAAGGGGTTTACCTATTATGTAGGCGTGGGCAATGAGGCCGATCTCAATTTTCACGAATACCTGGACTATTTTCGCCAAGACCCCGACACGAAGGCGATCTTGATGTATGTGGAAGGCTTGCGCAAGGGTCGTGCATTTTTGCAATCGGCCCATCTCACTACCGCCAAAAAGCCGGTGATTCTCTTTAAAAGCGGGCGTTCTTCCACGGGCAAACGGTCGGCCGGCTCCCATACCGGCGCCCTGGCCGGCGATGCCAAGGTGGCCAAAAGCGTCTTTGAGCAGGCCGGGATAACGGTCATTGAAAATTCCGATGAGCTTTTTCCCGCGGCCGAAGCGCTCTCCTGTTTGCCGCCCATTTCTAACAACCGCATTGCCATATTAGCCGATGGCGGTGGTCACGCCACCATTGCGGCGGACAAATTGAGTGACTTGGGCGTTGAGTTACCAGAGCTTGCCGAAAAGACCCAGGGCATGCTACGTGAAATCCTGCCCACCGCAGCATCGGTACCCAATCCGGTGGATGTGGCCGGCGGTACCGATTCCGACCCGCTGCTCTTTGCAAAGTGTGCCGAGATCATGCTGGCCGATCCCAATGTGGGCGGTCTGCTCATCGTCGGCCTTTTTGGCGGCTATGGCATCCGTTTTGCCGAGGAATTGACGGTGATTGAAGAGGATGCCGCCCATCAAATAGGCAAGATGGTGCAAATAACCCAAAAACCCATTGTGCTGCACAGCCTCTTTACCTCGCTGTCGCCGCACCCCATTGAACTGATGCGCTATTACGGTATTCCGATCTTTGACTCCTTGGACATCGCTTGCAGTTGTATCGATGTTTTATCCCGTTACGGGAACCATCTGGCCAAACAAGCCGCCATTCCCGCCTTTGCGCTGGATTGGGGTAAGGGTGCTGTGGATAAGGCTCAACAAATGATCGTTGCCGCTGGCAAAGAGGAGCGCTCGGTATTACTGGAGCCCGAAGGCAAAAAGCTTTTGCAATGGCACGGTGCGGCAACATTTAAGGATGTGTTGGCCGCCTCGGCGGATGAAGCGGCGAAGGCGGTTGCTGGCCTTGATCGGCCCGTAGCCATGAAGATCGTATCGCCGGATATTTTGCATAAAAGCGATGCGGGTGGGGTGATGCTCAACATCAAAACCGCCGAAGCGGCTGAAAAGGCCTACCACCGAATCATGGCGACGGCCAAAGAATACAAGGTCGACGCGGATATCCGCGGCATATTGATATCACCCATGGCCGAGAGCGGCGTGGAGGTGATCATCGGCACCAAAATGGATGATCAGTTCGGGCCGGTCATCATGTTCGGCGTCGGCGGTGTGTTTGTGGAGGTGTTCAAAGATGTAGTGTTTCAACTATTACCGCTCACAGCGGAAAGCGCCGCGCAAATGATCGACAGCATTCAGTCAGCGTCCATTTTAAACGGCCTTCGCGGCAATCCGCCCGCGGACAAAGCGGCGTTGGTGCAGTTACTGCTCAAAGTGTCGGAGATCATTGAGGCCTATCCCGCGATCATTGAGATGGATCTCAATCCGGTGATTGTTCATACAACGGGTGTTTCTGTGGTGGATGCCAGGGTGATTTTAGGAGATTAACCTCATTTGAATGAAACTATAACCCAGGCGTCGATTGCCGCATCATACTCATTTTTTCAGATCCTTTGAAGAACAAGCGCTGTTTAAAATTCCACCCGGTTAAGGTCGTGGGTGATTGATGGATCGGTCTAAAATTAAGATTGAAATGACGGCGTGCGAGGTAATTGCTAAAACGCATATCCAGTTTGGTATTATCAATACTATCAGCGGTATAAAAAATGAACCCGGCACCCGCAGTGGCGTAGGGTTTATCTTGGTCAGCCCATACCGCAGGCGCCAAACTTATCATCCCCAAAAACCAGTAGTAGAATTTTTGTTTTAGATGTATTGCAATCATTCTCATTGTAAACATCCGGTATTAAAGCGTATGCCGCCATTCAGGTAATGGGTTGATCATCGTGATGACGTATGGTTACAGCCCGCTGGAAGACGATACAAAAATCGGCGGGGTGGATTTCGGATCAGGTATTGTCGTCAGTTTCCGGTTCAGATGGTTGCAGCAGGGGAAATTTAAAGAAATCAACGCCCTCTTCCTTTAAGGTTTTTTCCTCTTCAGGGGAACTGCTACCCCGAATGTTCCTTGCTTCAGTGACGCCATAATGCATCTTAAGGGCCTCTTTGGCAAACTCGGCGCCCACATCATCAAATTTTGATTCGATGATCTGGGACATTTCCCGCATAGCCTTGACCATCACTTTTTGTTTTCGATCCGAAGTGCTTGACGGAACAGGTGTTTTAACTGCGAAGGTCGACAGTGTGCGGGCAATATACGTGTCGCCGCACTGGGGGCAGGCAATGAGCGCTTTTTCACATTGCGCCTCAAAATCGTTGTGGCTGTCAAACCAGCCTTCAAAGGTGTGCCCATTGGCACAGGTAAGATCAAACGTGATCATAATCCTTCATCGCACGATTTATCATTTTTACATATTGGTCCAATGTTACTATACTCATTAAACAAATATTATAACGCGTTGTAGATAAAAGCAATACTTGAAAAATCGATTCGCACACGATAATCTATACTTTTTTAATTGGTTACGTTAGGTGTTTCAGAAAAGGAGTCTCGCTATTTATCGATTTTATTGTGATAATAGATGGTTCGCATCTTTTGGATCGTTTGGGCCGTGGAGATGTTCGTGAAATTACGATGGAAAGGTAATAATTATGGAACATCGAAGCGATTTTTTAGTCATCGGCAGTGGGGTTGCAGGGCTCAGCTTTGCTTTAAAAGTCGCCGAACACGGTTCGGTGGCGCTGATCACCAAGAAAGACCTGATGGACAGCAACACCGCCCTGGCCCAAGGCGGCATTGCCTCCGTGTTCAGTCAAATTGATTCCTTTGAACTGCACATTGAAGACACCTTGAAATCGGGAGATGGGTTGTGTAACCCCGACGTGGCGGCTCAAGTGGTCAAAGGCGGTCCGGCCCGAATTCGGGAGCTGATGGCGCTGGGGGTGCAGTTCAACGTCAACGCCGAAAACGCCGATGATTCACCGGCGCTGGATTTAACCAAGGAGGGCGGTCATTCCCGCAGCCGGATTGTCCACGCTCAGGATATGACGGGAAGGGAATTGGTTCGGGCGTTGTTGGAACATGTCAAGGCGCATCCCAATATTACTATTTTTACCGAGCACATCGCCATTGACTTGATCACCTATTCCACCCGTTTGCAAAGAGGAGTGGTGACCACTTCGCACCAGGAGCTCTGCTGCGGGGCCTACGTGCTTGATCGCCGAGCCGATCAGGTTGCTACTTTCCGGTCGCAAATCACTTTGATTGCTGCGGGTGGTGCGGGAAAAGCATACCTCTACACGAGTAACCCCGATGTGGCCACCGGCGATGGTATTGCCATGGGTTATCGGGCTGGCGCTTCCATCGCCAACATGGAATTTGTGCAGTTTCATCCCACCTGCCTTTTTCATCCCGAAGCCAAAAATTTTCTCATTTCCGAAGCGGTCCGGGGCGAAGGCGGAATTTTGCTGGATGTTCACGGGAACCGCTTCATGGAAAAACATGCCCCTGAAAAAGAGTTGGCCTGCCGTGATGTGGTAGCGCGGGCCATTGATGCGGAGCTTAAGCGGAGCGGCGAAGATTGTGTCTTTTTAGATATCAACCATAAAAGCGAAGCGTTTGTCAAAAAACGGTTTCCCAACCTGGTGGCAAATTGCCTGACCTTTGGTTTTGATATGACCCGCGAACCGATTCCGGTGGTGCCGGCGGCTCATTACATGTGTGGCGGGATATTGGTGGACCACGACGGGGGGACCGATATCCGCCGGTTATACGCAGTGGGCGAATCATCTTGCAGCGGACTGCATGGCGCCAACCGATTGGCCAGCAATTCATTGATTGAAGCACTTGTCTATGCCGAACGTGCGGTTTCCAAAGCCGTTGACGAGCTGAAAAGCATGGATCGGGCCGCCACGCCCGAAGTACCGCTATGGGATGAGATGGGAACCGTCAACAGTGACGAGCAGATTATGGTCGCTCACAACTGGGATGAAATCCGGCGCTTGATGTGGAACTACGTGGGCATTGTTCGCTCCAACAAACGCCTCAGCCGGGCGGATCGCCGTATTAAAATGATCCAAAAAGAGATTCGTGAGTATTACTGGGATTTTCGCGTTTCAGCCGATTTGATCGAGTTGCGCAACATCGCCACAGTGGCTGAACTGATTGTCAAATGCGCCCGGCAGCGCAAGGAGAGCCGGGGTTTGCATTACACAATCAACTATCCCAAACATGACGACAATCGATTTTTGAAAGATACCGTGGTCCGTCGCCCGATTACCGCCTGATCAAAGATGAGCCCTGGATGGACCGGTTTTGCGTTGACAAGGACCTATTTGGCATTAATTTTTGAGACCACGGAATGATCACTTGGCACCTGAATCCTCATGTTTAGATGTTGACTGATTCAGAGCGATTTAGAGCCGAGCGTAATGAAAAAGAGATGGCAAAAAGGCGGCAAGCGTATCCATGACGACCAAACAGGATTATTATACACTTTTGGGTGTTGACCGCAATGTCTCCGAAAGTGAATTGAAAAAAGCCTACCGCAAACAGGCTCTCAAGTATCATCCGGATAAAAATCCGGGAGATAAAGGGGCCGAAGATCAATTTAAGGCTGCGGCGGAAGCGTATGATGTCCTGCGTGACCCGCAAAAGCGCCAGATTTACGACCAGTTCGGCCACCAGGGGCTGGAAGGGTCCGGTTTTTCCGGGTTTAACGGGTTTGAGGATATCTTTTCCAGTTTCGGTGGTATTTTTGAAGATCTGTTCGGTTCCCGCGGTGGGGGTCGCAGCCGCCGTCACCGGGGTGCAGACTTGCGCTACGATCTGCAGCTCTCCTTTCTAGAGGCGGCCTTTGGCAAAGAGACCGATCTCAAAATTGAGAAGATGGACACCTGCACCACCTGTGAAGGCGGCGGTAGTGAGACGGGTCATTATCCGGAAACATGTCCCGACTGCCAGGGCGCCGGTCAGGTGAGCCGCAGCCAGGGTTTTTTTACTGTGCGAACCACCTGCCCCTCCTGCCGGGGTCAGGGGGAGCGCATCACCCATCCCTGCAACAACTGCAGAGGCAGCGGCCAAATTAAAACAGCCAAAACCGTTGCAGTTACGATTCCGGCCGGGGTGGATAACGGTTCGCGACTGCGGTTGAACGGCGAGGGTGAAGGTGGTCTCTACGGCGGTCCTCCAGGAGATCTTTACGTATTTATCCACGTTAAACCCCATGATTTTTTCCAACGGGATGATTGCGACATCGCTTGCCAAATACCCATCTCGTTTATCCAGGCTGCGCTGGGTGATGAAATTCAGGTGCCCACCTTAAATGGCGAAAAGACCTTGACGATCCCCAAAGGCACCCAGCCGGGAGCGTTGTTTCGGTTTCGTGGAGAAGGGGTCCCTTCATTACGCAACGGCCGACGGGGGGATCTACTGATTCAGGTGGATATGAAAATACCCACCCATCTTACTAAAAAGCAGATGGCGCTGCTCAATGAGTTCCAGGAATTGGAAGACGGCAAAATTACCCACAAGCTGAAAAAGATGCTCAAAGGCGACCAGGCCGCCGGGGTGTCGGGTTGATCAAGCCTTCCCATCCTTCATTTGATAAAAACCCGATTAACTTGAGGACCCGATGTTTGAATTAAAAGTGGTCAGCAAATTCAGCGCCGCCCATCAACTGCAGATGGTGGGTGAAAAATGTGAAAATCTGCACGGTCACAATTGGAAGGTGGAAGTCCATGTGGCCGGGCAAAACCTCGATAAAGGCGGTGTGCTGGTCGATTTTGGCGTTCTCAAAAAGCATGTGCGTGATATTATGGCCGTGCTGGACCATAAGTTCATCAACGATCTGCCCATGTTTCATGATGGCAATCCGCCCTCTTCGGAAAACATGGCCGTCTATGTCGCCCATGAGATGGAAAAGCGCCTGAATGTGCCGGGGGTGCGTGTTTCCAAGGTTTCGACCTGGGAGACGGAGACGTCCTGCGCGACCTACCTGCCGGATTCCAGACAGTAAAACGAAACTTATTCCCTTAGTGGTCATCATTGCGAGGAGCGGATGTAGGGGCGGGTCTCCGTGCCCGTCCGTGGGGCGGCCACAGAGCGTTGCCCATACCTGGTTCGCAATGACGTTTTGTTTTTTTGATCGTTTAACCCGAAATTAGGGCAAAACGCTTTTACATTACCCGGATATGCGCCATCAACTCGTCGCGGGTGACGATGGTGTAAACATCAGGCGCCTCTTTTTGGATGTTTGCAATGCCGCCTTCCTGGCGGTCTACCAAAATCACCGCTGCCAACACCTCCAGCCCTTCAGATCGCGCCCGCTGAATCGCCTTGATGGCAGAGCCGCCTGTGGTGGCCACGTCGTCAATGATGACCACTTTATTCCCTGGCGCCAAATCGCCTTCCACCCAGTTGACGATGCCGTGGTCTTTCCGGGTTTTCCGGATTGAAAAGGCCTTGAATGGTTTGTTTTGCAAATTGGATGCAAAGGCGGCCGCAACGGCAATGGGGTCAGCCCCAAAGGTCATGCCGCCGATGGCGTTGATCTCCAGATGGGACACCGCCTCAAACACCAGGTGGCCGACGAGAAACATCCCTTCCGGGTGTAAGGTAACCGGCTTGCAATTGACGTAGTAGCGGCTTTTACGCCCGGAAACCAGTTTAAATGAGGGCTCTTCGCTGTATTGAAACGATTTTTCACACAATAGCCGGATCAGGTCTTGTTTCATCGGTGCTCCTGTCAGGTTATTTACGTATATGAACCACCACCGTCGGTAAATAAAAAGCCTAAAAACACCACCGGAACCAATAAAATGTGCCATTGGTGGAACTGTTCCATACAAAAAACATTGACTCCCACTGAAGGGAAGAAGCCAATTGAAGGAATTTCAGTGGGAGCCAAGGAGCATCAGGAAAACCCTGGCAGGCACTCCCAAGCATCGGTTCTCTTATAGCAACAACCTTCGCTGGTGACAACCGGTGAAGGGGAATTGACATATAACCGCTGCGTATGTCATTTTGATTGTATGTATTCAATCGAAATTATATTTAATGTGTCGTTATCCGGCGGATTGAAGGAGTTTCTGCATGAGCGGGAAAATCACCCTGGCAAATAGCAATCAGCTCAATGTTCCCAATCACCCCATCATTCCCTTTATCGAGGGCGACGGCACCGGCCCCGACATCTGGCACGCCGCCCAAACAGTGTTTGACGGGGCCGTAAAAGTGGCCTACGGCGACGACCGCCGAATCGACTGGCTGGAAATTTTGGCCGGGGAAAAGGCCTTTCACCAGACCGGGGAATGGCTGCCCGACGCCACCGTCGAGACCATCAGATTGCACCGCGTAGCCATCAAGGGGCCGCTGACCACACCCGTGGGGAAAGGGATTCGCAGTATTAACGTGGCGTTGCGGCAGATTTTAGACCTTTACGCCTGCGTGCGCCCTGTTAAGTATATCCCTGGAATCCCCAGCCCCATGAAATACCCTGAACAGGTGGATATGATCGTTTTCCGAGAAAATACCGAAGATCTCTACGCCGGAATCGAGTGGGAAGCGAAGAGCAGCGGCGCAGCCAAGGTGATTGATCTGGTCAAGGCAGAGACCGGCCGGGAGTTGCGGCCCGATTCGGGGATCGGCATCAAGCCTATCAGCCGTACAGGCAGCCGCCGCTTGGTGAAAAAGGCCATTGAGTTTGCTTTGGCCCGGAAAAAGCCCAGTGTCACCCTGGTTCACAAGGGCAATATCATGAAATTTACCGAAGGCGCCTTCCGTAGTTGGGGGTATGAACTGGCCAACGAAGAATACCAGAACAGTTTGATGACTGAAGCGGATGCGTGGGAACACCATAACGGCCAAACACCAGCGGGCCGGGTAATGATCAAGGATCGCATCGCCGATGCCATGTTTCAACAGATTTTGCTGCGCCCCGCCGAATATAGTGTTTTGGCCATGCCCAACTTGAACGGCGATTATATCTCCGACGCCCTGGCCGCCATGGTGGGCGGCCTGGGGCTGGCACCAGGAGCCAATATCGGTGACGGCTGCGCCATCTTTGAGGCGACCCACGGCACAGCACCCAAATATACCGGACAAGACAAGGTCAATCCCGGATCGGTGATTCTTTCCGGGGCGATGATGTTTGAGCATCTGGGCTGGAACGAGGCGGCCACACTAATCCGCGACAGCGTGGTGAAAACCATCGGCCAAAAAACGGTCACCTACGATCTGGCCCGCCAGATGGAAGGGGTCGTGCAGTTGTCTTGTTCGGGGTTTGGTGCAGCGGTGGTTAAAAATATGACAGCGTCGTAAATGGCGTTGCAAAAAAGAGTTATCTACGCGGTTGCTCAGGTTTGCCGGATTCGCGATACACTGCTTGTATAACCTCGACCTGGCAAACCGTAACGTCTTGTATTGGATAAATTACGGCTTGACAAGTATTGCGCAACTAAATAATAGTTGCATTTATTGGTTATGTAATTAACCTTTATGACACAGGCAGATAAATTACTTAAAAAGTTATTGTCCGTTCCCGTTCCATCTGATTTCACATGGCCGGAGCTTTTGAGGTTATTAAAAAGGCTTGGATATGAGCCAATAAAGCGCAGTGGGAAAACTGGCGGAGGAAAAAGATGCTTTCGGAATAAACGAACTGGACACAAAATCAATACTCACAAACCACATTCCGGGAATAGATTGAAAAAATATGTAGTGAATGATGTAAAAAAAGCATTGAAAGATCAGGGGATCATCGACTGATGGATAAATTCATGGAATACAAAGGATATCTTGGCTCGATTGAGGTAAGCATGGACGATGGGTGCCTTCACGGAAAAATCCGGTATATAGATGATCTGGTTACATTTGAAGGGCAAACAACGAAAGAGTTGCGACGGGCCTTTGAAGAGCAGGTTGATGATTATCTGTTGATGTGTGAAGAAATCGGAGATGAGCCTAACAAGCCTTATAGCGGGACCTTTAATATTCGCATTGGTTCTGATCTGCACAAAGAAGTGGCGATGCTTGCCATGCGCACCAACCGATCAATCAACGCGGTTATTAAAGGAGCCGTCACATCCCATTTACAGGGCCTAAAGCGTCAAGCACCCCAACGTGTCCATGTGCACCTGCAGGTAACATCAAGGGCAAGGGTTGTTCAGGAGCGGGATATACTTAGAGATCCAGAGCCAATAGGCGTTTGGCGACTTGAAGATTCGCGCGTCCGGGCAATAGCTGGAGGGAGGCCGTAAAAGATGGCAGTACCTAAAGCGCTAAGGGATATCAACTATCTCGGATACACCATAAGACGAAAGTCGTTCGAGCTTGTCAAGCTGGTAAATTTAGGTGGTGACGAGAAAGGTTATTTAAAGAAAGGAACCGATGTTGATATTGAATTTGCGCACAAGAAGAAACCGGATGAAGACCCGGATATTCTTATTTACAAGGTGCATCACGACACAAGGGCAATGTTACAAACAGGAAGCGAGCAGTCTGAAGACGACCCTGTTATTTTTAAAATAAACATCGGTGTAGAGATGATATATGAAACGCCGCCGCTTGATAGTGACAAGCAGAAAAAGCTGAAAGCGCACGGTTGGTATTTCAAGGGTTGCGCCGAGCCAATAATGCAAATGATACTATCTGAATTGTTGACAGATACCGGTTACAAAATGCGGTGACTCTCACCTCTCGCGGCCCTTTTCATGCCCTGTAAAGAGTGCATGTGACCATGCGTAGCATTCCCCGCCCATATAGACCTGCCGCTACCGACTACCGGGACATTGTGTCTCGAAATATTGGGGAGTGATAATGAAAAAAAACGACTTTTTAAAAATAATCGAAGTCAACGGCGAGCAGCTTGCCATATACGATATCAACCGTTTGGAAGTCAATGGAATTGCCAGGGTCAGCCATCTCCCTTTTTCCATCAAAATCCTGGTGGAAAACCTGCTGCGCAAACTGGACGGCTTTGTGGTCCAGGAAGATGACTTGAAAGCCATCGCTAATTGGCAAAAAAAGTACACCCGCCCCGTTGAAATCCCACACCATCCGGCCCGGGTACTGATGCAGGACTTTACCGGAGTTCCGGCGGTGGTTGATCTGGCCGCCATGCGCGACGCCATGGCCGCCATGGGCGGCGATCCCGAAATGATCAACCCCCTGGTTCCGGTGGATCTTGTGGTGGACCATTCCGTTCAAGTGGATCGTTACGGCACCCCCGACGCTCTCGAATACAATGTTCAAAGAGAGTATGAACGAAACGGGGAGCGCTACGAGCTGTTGAAATGGGCTCAAAAGAGCTTTGCAGACTTTAAAGTGGTGCCACCCCGTTCGGGGATCTGCCATCAGGTCAATCTGGAGCATCTAGGTCAGACGATTATCACCCAAGAGATTGACGGCCAACTGGTTGCCTTTCCTGATTCACTGGTAGGCACCGATTCCCACACCACCATGATCAACGGCATCGGCGTTATGGGCTGGGGCGTCGGCGGGATCGAGGCCGAAGCGGTCATGTTGGGTCAACCCTACTACATGGCCATTCCCGAAGTGGTGGGGGTGTGTTTGGTGGGTCAATTAAACCCTGGTGTTACCGCTACGGATTTGGTGCTGCGTATCACCGAGCTGCTCAGGGCCCAAAAAGTAGTGGAAAAATTTGTGGAGTTTTTCGGCCCCGGTATGACCCGACTGTCGGTAACCGACCGGGCCACCATCGCCAATATGAGCCCCGAGTACGGCGCCACCATGGGTTTTTTCCCTGTGGATGGCAAGACCGTTGACTACCTGCAAATGACGGGCCGTAAAAAGCGGGCAACCATTGTGGATGCCTGCTGTCGTACACTGGGGCTCCTTTACGACGGAGACAGCAATCCCGAATATTCTGAAGTAGTGGAGCTGGACCTGGCCACCGTGGGCCCGGCCATCTCCGGTCCGGCTCGGCCCCAAGACCGCATCCCCTTGCAGCAGGTAAAAGAGACCTTTGCCAAGATCATCGGTTGTGAATACGAGGCTGTCAACGACCCTATAGAGACCTCCCGGTTTTTCAATGAGTCGGGCTGCCGGTCACGCCGGGTGAAAAAATGTGTGCCGGTCAATCAGCGCACTTTTCAATTAGAACAAGACGGAGAGGTCAAAGAGGTCGGTGACGGCAGCATTGTGATTGCCGCCATCACATCCTGTACCAACACCTCCAATCCGTCGGTGCTTTTGGGTGCCGGGCTGGTGGCTAAAAAGGCCGTTGAAAAGGGGCTGACGGTTCCCGGCCATGTCAAAACCTCATTGGCACCCGGTTCCAAGGTAGTCACCCGTTATCTGAACAATGCCGGGTTGACCCCCTATTTGGAAAAGCTTGGGTTTCATACAGCAGCCTTTGGCTGCACCACCTGCATCGGCAACTCAGGGCCGTTAGATCCGGCTATTGAACAGCTCATCAGGGAGCACGATCTCAATGTGATTGCTGTATTGTCAGGCAACCGCAATTTCGAGGCAAGGATTCATCAGTTGATCAAATCCAATTTTTTGGCCTCGCCCATGCTGGTGGTGGCCTTTGCCCTGGCCGGACGCATCGATATTGATCTGGCCACGGAGCCGCTCGGTTTTACCCCCGATGGTGAGCCGGTTTATCTGCTGGATCTCTGGCCGGAAAATGAGGATATCAACGATCTGGTCCAAAAGCATGTAAAAGAAAGCCTTTTTAAAGAGGAGTATGGGCGCATATTTGAAGGCGACCAGTTCTGGCAGGATTTGCAGGTAACCGAAAGCACTACCTTTGCCTGGAATCCGGACTCAACCTACATCAAGCGGCCGCCTTACTTTGAGGGCTTTACCCGTGAGTCTGCCCCGGTTGCAGATATCGATAATGCCAAAGCGCTGCTGTTGCTCGGCGATACCGTTACCACCGATCACATCTCGCCGGCCGGAGCCATTGCCCTCGATTACCCAGCAGGAAAACATCTCCTGGAAAAAGGGGTGGCGCAGGTTGATTTTAACTCCTATGGTTCCCGTCGCGGCAACCATGAGGTGATGATGCGCGGCACCTTTGGTAACATCCGCATTAAAAACCTGTTAGTGGCGCCTAAAGAGGGCAGCTTTACCCTCAAATTCCCCGAAAAAGAGGATGTCTTTATCTTTGACGCGGCCATGGCCTATACCAAGGCCAAAACGCCGCTGTTGGTGTTGGGCGGTAAGGAATACGGCACCGGTTCCTCGCGGGATTGGGCCGCCAAGGGAACCAGTTTACTCGGTGTTCGTGCGGTGATCACCCGATCTTTTGAACGGATTCACCGCAGCAACCTGGTAGGTATGGGCGTGTTGCCGTTAGTTTTCAGGGAAGGAGAAGACGCTGCAACCTTAGGGTTGGACGGCTCGGAAACCCTCACCATCAAAGGGCTGGCCGACATAGGCCCCCGCAGTGTGTTGACGGTCACGGCCACCCATCCCGGCGGCAAAACCACCGGGTTTGAGGTGGTCTCCCGTCTCGATACCGAGGTGGAGGTGGCCTACTTTCAAAACGGTGGAATTTTGCCCTATGTGCTGCGCCGGATGTTGGGGTAAGAGAGACGCGTTAAACGGGCATTGACAAAGTTGCAGTTGTGGGCGGGCAACGCCTCTTTTTTGCCGCGAAACCGGCCGCTTCAATTGCGTTGACGGGAGCGGTGTCTTTCTTACCCTTGGAATACTTGTGCAGGTTGAGGATTTTCCCGTCTTCGTCCACGGCAATAGTGAAGAATTTTTCCTGGGTGGACCTGCGGATGTCCTTTACGAGCGCCGCGGCTTCTCCGGCGTCTCTAAGGTGGGTGGGTCCTCGCCGGATTCGTCCGGTTGCGACGAATACGGTGGAACGGGGGTGCCCGCCATGTAACCCCAGTGCGTCATCCCCCCCTGGGGGCAAAACAGACCTGGCATTATTACGTCCCCGTCCGGTCGCATGGGATACTCTACGGACCGGACCGAAGGTTGCGGATGCTTTTTGCTTTTGCCTTGGGATGGCATTTAATTCAGCCTCATTAAATAGTTTGCCTTGGGCAGGGTCGCCAAGCAGGCTTCTTTGCTCTGCGACCGCCGAAAACCTTTGGTCAGGATCAATCTTGCCGAAGCTCTTTTCAAAAAGGTCATCGGCGGACGGCGGCGCGAACATCTTGGCCTGGCCCTTTGTATCAATATTGGCACCGGCGGCGAAGCTGTCAAGCCGCTTTTTGATTTCGTCAATCGGCCTTGTCGCCCCGGAGCCGGTCCGGTCGAGGCTCGCGTCCGCCACAGCCTTCAGGTGGCCCATGATGTCCCCGGCAGCCTTTTTCCCGTAGCGGGCAGCCGCAGCGCCGCCGCGCCACACAACAAGCGCTCTCCTTGACGCTCAACAGTCGCGGTAGTGTCCGGAATTTTTCGGAAGCACCAGCTAACTGGCGAAGAGTAGCTGGATGCAAGAGCCGTACAATGAAGGAGTAACGAACCACATTGACCCCGAGTCATGTGGGCATGCCGGTAACGAGACCTTTGCATAACACCCTTTTGGTCCAATTCCGGCGTCCGGCTCAAAATGTAAGCATCGGGTCGGAGGAGGTCAGTGACCTCCGCCCGCCCACAGAACCGTGCGTACGGGCCCGTACACGGCTCCTCATGCTGCCTTTATCCATCGACTCAACTCTTCGTCCATGAACAGATCCGCCTGTCGCATCTCACTTTCCTTTGCCTTGCCACTTCATCGAATCCGCGCGTCCTTTGCGCTCACCGAACATATACCTGTTCGTTCAAAGGATGTTCCTGTGGCTGATCTCATGGCATCCGTTTCTCGAGTAACCATGCCGGTCACACCTCTGATAACGTTATCTGTTTTGAAAATATTCCGCCACCGCTTTGGCCAAAGCGTGGGCCATCCCCTCCACCGTTTCCAAAGCCGCCTGATCCGCCTGTTGAATCTTTTCGATACGACCGAAATGTTGCAATAGCAGCTTCCGCCGCTTGGGGCCGATGCCGGGAATTTCCTCCAAGGCGGAAACCAGGGCGATTTTTTCACGACGCTTGCGCTGAAAACCGATGGCGTGGTTGTGGGTGGCGTCCCGAAGCCGCATTAAAAGCAATAAGACTTCGCCGTAACGGTTCAAGTTGGCCGGATTGACACGGTTGGGCAAATACACCTTGTCGGTTTTATCGCCTTGCTTCGCATCCTTTTTGGCCAGACCGATCACATCAAGTTTGCCTGTCAACCCCAACCGCTCCAACACGACCAAGGCGACATTAAGCTGTCCCTTGCCCCCATCCACCACCACCAGATCGGGAAACGGCTGATCTTGCGTATCTTTATGAAACCGCCGCGAAAGCACCTCCCACATGGCCGCGTAATCGTCATTGCCCACTTTTTGCCGGATTTTATAGGTGCGGTAACCCTCCGGAAAAGGGTGTCCCTTTGCAAACACCGCCTTGGCGGCCACCATCGACTGGCCGCTTAAATTGGAATTGTCAAAGCACTCGATCCTAAGCGGCAGCCGTTTCAGCTTCAACGCTTTTTGCAGGTCGGTCAATAGGGCCAGATCGGCCGTCTCTCGATTCAAGCGGTTTCGCAATTCAACCTGGGCATTCTTTTGAGCCATCTCAATCAAACGCACCTTAAAGCCCCGCCGGGGATATATCAACGTCACCTTGCGTCCGGTAATTTCCGACAGCCATCCTTCAATGGCTGCCTCACTCTCTAACCGAACCGATAGCACGATTTCACCGGGAGTAAACGGGCTATCCTCATAGTTTTGACGTATAAAAGCTTCTGCAATGGCCGATTTATCGGAATGCGGGGCCGCATAGCCAAAATGACGGGAACTGCGCAGATAGCCGTTGCGAATTGAGAGCACCGTCACCAGTGCACGTTCGCTTTCTTCATCTACAGCCACGCCCAACACATCCCGGTCTTTAAAATCGGTGGTGACGGCCACCTGCTTTTCCAATGTCATTTCCAGGGCAAAAAGCTTATCGCGCAATTTGGCCGCCTGCTCAAAGTCCTGTTGGTCCGCCGCCGTCTTCATCTCCTGGCGTACCTGACGGATCAGTTGCGGGGTGCGTCCGTTTAAAAAGAGAGTTACCTCACGGATGATCCCGTCATACTCTTTTTTGGATACGGGCAGACAGCACGGTCCCAAACAGGCATCCATCTGGTAATGCAGGCAGGGTCGCGTGCGGGTGGCGAAATCGCGATTTTTACATTTTCGCAACTTAAAGGTTTTATTGACAAACCGTAGGGTTTGCTTCACAGCGCCGCCCGAGGAAAAGGGGCCGAAATAACGCACTTTTTTTTTATTGGTTTTGCGTACAAAAAGCAGATTGGGATAGGCGTGGGTGAGGTCCAGGCAGAGCGACGGATAGCGCTTACCGTCTTTGAGCATCACGTTGTAACGGGGTTTGTGACGCTTGATCAGGGTGTTCTCAAGAATCAAGGCCTCTTGTTCGGTGGCCGTCAACACCACATCAAAATCGTGAGTCCGGCTGACGAGTATGTTGATTTTATAATCGTTTTTATTGTGGCGCCGGTTAAAATAGGAGGCCAGCCGTTTTTTCAGACTCAACGCCTTGCCGACATAGAGAATCGTTCCGTCGGCATCTTTCATCAGATAGACACCTGGCCCTGTGGCGGTATCGTGCACCTTGGCTTGCAACAATTCACGTTGTTTGAACGATTGATCCATCGCCATCAGCCCCGATAAAGCATCTGCTCACGAATCGATTGAATCCGGTCTCGCAAGTTCGCGGCACGTTCAAAGGCCAACTCCCGGGCGGCTGCCAGCATCTCTTTTTCCAACTTCGCAACCACTTCGGCCGGATCGGCATCTTCTCCGTATTGGACAAGGGTTTCCGCCGCCAGGGCCGGAACCGGTTCTTTATCTTCCAATGCCTCAAAAATGGTCACCACCTCTTTCCGGATGGATTCCGGGACAATCCCCTGCTCCTTGTTAAACGCCATTTGAATATTACGGCGACGGCTTGTCTCATCCATGGCCCGGCGCATGGAATTTGTGATACGGTCGGCGTAGAGCAGGACGGTTCCGTTGACATTGCGCGCGGCACGGCCAAAGGTTTGGATCAACGAACGGGTGGAACGTAAAAAGCCCTCTTTATCGGCATCCAATATCGCCACCAAAGAGACCTCGGGGATATCAAGACCTTCCCGCAACAGGTTAATCCCGATCAGCACATCAAAGAGTTCTTTACGTAAATCCTGAATAATATCCATCCGCTCCAACGTGGTGATATCGGAATGGAGATAGCGGACCCGCACATCCATATCGCCGTAATAGTCGGTCAGATCCTCGGCCATCCGTTTGGTCAACGTAGTGACCAGCACCCGCTCGTTTTTGGCCGTCCGCTTACGGATTTCCCCATAAAGATCATCCACTTGGCTGCCGGCCGGGCGGATGATGACTTCAGGGTCGATGAGACCGGTTGGACGAACAACCAACTCTGCTACATTTTCGCCGCTATTTTGCAGCTCGTATTCAGCCGGTGTAGCCGACACAAAAATCACCTGCCCCATCCGCGCTTCGGTCTCATGAAACTGCAAAGGTCGGTTATCCAACGCCGACGGCAGCCGGAAGCCATACTCCACCAGTGTCTCTTTACGGGAACGGTCCCCTTTGTACATGGCCCGAAGCTGGGGCACACCGATGTGGCTCTCATCGATAAACATCAGAAAATCTTGGGGAAAATAGTCGAGCAACGTGGGCGGCGGCTCACCCGCCTTGCGTCCGGTGAGATGGCGGGAATAATTTTCGATGCCGTTACAGTATCCCAGCTCTCGGATCATCTCCAAATCAAAGTCGGTCCGCTGTTCCAGCCGTTGCGCCTCCAGCAGTTTATCCGCCGCCCGGAACCAGGCCAGGCGTTCCTTCAACTCCGCTTTGATGGTCTCAAGGGCACGCCGGATGGTCCGCTGATGGGTCACATAATGGCTGGCAGGGAAAATATCCGCCTCCCGCAACGGCCTGAGGGCCGTGCCCACCAAGGGATCCACTTCCCAGAGCCCTTCGATCTCATCGCCAAAGAAATCGACTCGAATGGCCCGGGAATCTTCATAGGCGGGAATGATTTCCACCCGATCCCCCCGGACCCTAAAAACACCGCGATAAAAATCAATGTCATTGCGGCTGTACTGCATGTCCACCAGATCCCGGAGCAACTTGTCCCGGGAAAGCGCCTGCCCCAGTTTCACATGTACACGCATGGCCAGATAATCTTCCGGCGCGCCCAAACCGAAAATGCATGAGACGCTGGCCACGACCAACGTATCTCTGCGTGTGAGAACACTCATGGTGGCCGAATGGCGCATCTTGTCGATCAGCTCATTGATGGAAGAGTCTTTTTCGATGTAGGTGTCGGTGGTGGGAATATAAGCTTCGGGTTGATAATAATCATAGTAACTGACAAAATACTCAACGGCGTTGTCGGGAAAGAGCTGTTTAAACTCATGGTAAAGCTGGGCTGCAAGGGTTTTATTGGGCGCCAGCACTAACGCCGGGCGATTGACCGCCTCGATCACTTTGGCCATGGTATAGGTTTTACCCGAGCCGGTGACGCCGAGCAGCGTGTGCATGCGCTCCCCCGCCTCCAATTGCTTTTTCAGCGTGGCAATGGCGGCGGGTTGATCACCCTTCGGCTCAAATTCGGAAACAATGGCAAAACTACCCATTTGCAAACAGACCTACTCATCCCAGTTTCAAATATAAAATCGATCACGCGCCCGCCATAATAGCATAAACCTAAGCGCGGAACGAATCTTGATTAATCAGCGGCGTTGTTTTTCGATGGAGGTTGCACAGGCGCCGACGGCAGTACAGACGGTAATGGGTTCTTCAACCAGGTCGGCGGCGGAATCATGATATCGTTACGGGATACGATCACCTTGCGCGCGGTAAATTCCATTTTGCGGGAGGTTTTACCGAAGGCAATGATCTCACCTTCGGCTTCAATGTAGTCGCCCGCAAAGACCGAAGCCAAAAAGCACACATCCGCATAGCCGACAAAGCGACCCTCATCACCGTCATGCCGGATGAGGAACTCTGCGGCGATATCACCCAAAAGATGCAATAGATGAGCGCCGTCCACCAACTCACCGCCGTAGAGGGCATCCTTGGCGCTCATGCGCGTGCGTGAAATTGCTTTGTGCATTTGGACTTCTGCCGCCGGGACTAAACGCTGGAAGCAACCTTCCAGTGGGTGCCATCGGGACGGTCCTCTATAAGAACACCCATCTCCTGGAGTTGATTCCGGATACGATCGGCCTCGGCCCAATTCATTTGAACCCGAGCGTCGATGCGTTCCCGGATTAGCTGTTCAATGTGTTCGGCATCCAGCGCGCCTTCCGAAACGGCCTGTTTCTTTTTGTGGGCCAGATAATCCGCCGGGGGCTGCCGCATTAGCCCAAGCACCATCCCCATTTGCATCAACGCACCGTGGATGGCTTTCAATTGACGCCGGATTTCGCTATTGGGCCGTGCGCCGCTTCCATCAAGCAGCCGGTTGGCGCCGCGCACCGTTTCGAAGATCAGCCCAATGGCCAAAGCGGTGTTAAAATCATCATCCATAGCCTTTTGAAAACGCGTCATCAGATCGTTTTGGGCATCAACGGTGTGATTGTTCCTTCCCGCGGCCGTCTCAATACGGTTCAAGGTGACGTAAATCTTTTCCAGGCCGTTTTCCGCCTCAATCATATTCTGGTCGGTAAAATCGATGGGGCTTCGATAGTGGTTGGAGAGCAAAAAGAGCCGCAGCACTTCGCCCGGATAGCTCTTTAAGAGATTTTTCACGAGCAAGGTGTTCCCCAAGGATTTGGACATCTTCTCCTGGTCGATATTGACAAATCCGTTGTGCATCCAGAGCTTGGCAAACCTATTGCCCGTCAACCCCTCGGATTGAGCGATCTCATTTTCATGATGCGGAAAGATCAGATCCTTTCCACCGCCGTGGATATCGAAAGTTTCGCCAAGAAGATGAGAACTCATGGCTGAACATTCGATGTGCCAACCGGGTCGACCATTACCCCAAGGGCTTTCCCAGAAGGGCTCACCCGGTTTGGCTGCTTTCCAGAGGGCAAAATCCTGAGGATTTATTTTGCGGGCATCCACCTCCACCCGCGCCCCCGCATCCATATCTTCCAGTTTGCGGCCCGACAGTTTACCGTATTCGTCAAAGCCGTCAACCGCATAAAATACATCGTTGTCCGCCACATAGGCATGCCCTTTTTCAATGAGCCTCTGGATAAACCGGATCATATGATCAATGTGCTCAGTGGCCCGCGGCTCAAAAGTGGGACGATCAACACCCAGGGCATCCATATCTTCGTGAAAGCGGGCAATGTATTTTTCAGCCAGTACGTCGGGCGCCATTTTCTGTTCGTTGGCCCGGCTAATGATCTTGTCATCCACGTCGGTAAAATTGCGGACGTAAGTGACATCCAACCCTCTGAATCTGAGGTAGCGAACCACCACATCAAATACCACCACCGACCGGGCATGGCCAATGTGACTCTCATCGTATACCGTGGGGCCGCACACATAAATTTTGGCGCTGCCGGGCTTGATGGGTCTAAAAGTCTCTTTTTGACGGGTCAAAGTATTATAGATTCGCACGATACGCTTCTCGTTCAATGAACAGCTTTACGTTGGCTGGATCAACGCCACGCACAGGGCGGCCATGGCCTCGCCTTTACCGATCACCCCTATTTTTTCTGTGGTTGTGGCCTTTATGTTAATACACGCCACAGGAATCGCAATCGTTTCGGCAATCACCGTTTCCATTTGGGGGATATACGGTGCTAATTTAGGTTCCTGGGCCACGATCGTGGCGTCCAGGTTCCCCACACCAAAACCCTTACTTTTTATCATTGTGACTGTTTGGGAAAGCAATTTGGGACCGGCAATGTCCTTGTAAGCTGCGTCACTGTCAGGAAAGCGCCGCCCGATATCCCCCATCCCCGCCGCGCCCAGCAAGGCGTCACAAGCAGCATGGATCAGTACATCGGCGTCTGAATGGCCCAGCAATCCTTTATCGTGGGAAACCTTCACTCCACCCAGCATCAACGGCCGACCCGATACCAGCCGGTGGAGGTCGTAGCCGACACCGATTCTCATGACAGCGGCCCTTGGCGAAGTCTCAAGAAACGGCACCGACGCCTAAGCAAAAAGGCCCATATACAAGGCGTTTGAAGTTTTCTGAGGCCCAGATAATACATATTTGACATACCGTGGCTCAATAAAACCACAACAGCGCCGTAGCCGGGTCTTTTTGAAACGCCATTATGCTTTCTCGACCCGCACATGCCAAGGCTCGTAACGTACCCCCAGCATATTGTCACGGGTATAGCGGATTTTATAGTAATCCAACTGATGAACCTTTTGATAAACGGAAGAACTGGTAAACTTGGAAGTGAAATTATTTAGACCGTATCCCACCTGTCCTACATCAAAATCGCTGATACCGTGAAAAGAATACCCGGGTGGTGCCAGAGAACGCGACACCCTGGAAAGGTTGCCCTTGGTTTTCACTGCCTTTTTAAGGAAAAGGTGGAACTGCTTTACGAGATTGCGCACCCCGGACGTCAGCACCAGATGGTTGCCCACGTCGGCACGCATCCGCCGATATAGCTTTTCCGCCTCTCCCCGGAAAAGATAGTTGTCTGTGCCTTGAATTTTCACTATCTCTTTGCGATTCACACGGTGGGTCATTTCACCCAACGGTTTTATGCCGTAGAAACCATAATCCGTAGCCGGCCGGTGGAAAAGACGCTCCAGAAAATCAATCTCGGCTTGAGTAAACGGGCCACCCACAAGGCTGTGGGTTCGGGCCACATTGAGCGCCTCGTTAAAGCCAATGAGATAAAAATTACTGTGTCCGACGATTTTGTGAACACCATCCAGCCGGTTTTTCACCTGCTGGAGTAATAGTAATTCTTCCGGTGTCACCCAAATGTCATCGGGGTGCGATTTATCAAAATTGCGCATTTTATCGCGGTAATCTTCCAGGGAGGTCTTGACCTGAGTCGTACCCAGGGCCACCGAAAAGCGCCGTTTGCCAAGCAGTTTTTCGGCCAACACCTTTTTCACGGTTCCGGGAAGCAACGTTGCCAAAGGCATAACCGCTCCGGCAACCAACAGGCTGCGAACAAATTGACGCCGGTCGGTGCGATTGGAATATCTATTTTGGTAAAACGCCATTTTGTCACCATTGATAACTTTTTGGTCCACTTTACATACACTGATACAGCCAATTCGTCAACATCTTGTATGGTCAAAGCCCGTTAGCCACAATCCGATGGTGTGCTGAAAACGGTCTTACCGGTTGTCGAAACATAGCATGATCACTTTTGAGAATTCTGCTCACAGGATAGATGAAATCGAGGCAATAGCCCAAATGGTTAGCAGACAATCGGCATTGCCGATGCCATGGGCGCCTACGACGGATCCTCAACAAATATCACTTTCACAGGTTCCGTGATGACCCTTGCCCTGTGCCGATGTTTCTCGCCACAAGGGATAAACACGCCGTCACCTGCCTTATACTGCTCTGTTGCGGATTTGAACGCGATCTCAATTTCGCCCTCCAGAATAAGACCGCAATGCCCCCTGGAACACCAATGGGGAGACATGTTTTGGGTATACTCTATTAAGCGCAGTTGTTTATCGCCATATCGAACGCTTTTGCAACGCACGCCTTTGATGGGCGTTTCCCATGCCAGTTGATCGAAATCAATCTTGTACTGCAGCATATCCATCTTTGGGTATCATTTATGGTAACGTGGTCAGATAGGCATCTTCAGCCATCAGCCACAGCTCTTCCATACGGTACATATGCCAGTAATCGTGCATCAGCAGATGCCGCACTAAAATGTAAAAGGAGTATTGGTCGTACTCCGGATGAGTCGCCAGCCTTTTCCAGACAGAATTGTCGGCATCTTTTAAAAGGGCCAGTTGCTTTGCACGATAATTTGCAAACTGAGCCAGCGCATCTTCCATGGCCATTGTTGCAGGCGTCTCCGGCTCATCCTCGTCATCACCCGGGATGTAGGGCACAAATCCAGGATGTTCTTTATTTGTAAAGCGCTCCAACCGACCCAGCAGCATCGGCTGCACCTCGGCCAAATGGCTGACGTGTTCGGCAATGGTCCAACACTTTGCCCCCCGACGCAGGTCCAGCCGATCTGCCGGAATTGATTGGACAAACCGGGACAATATCATTGGAATTTGTCCCAGCCCTGTTAATAGTTCGGCTCTTTCCGGTACCATCTTATACTCTTTCTCCCTAAACATTCACAGTTGCCACTGCCACAGCCTTTTGGGCATGGATGGCCGCTGTATCAAAAAGGGGCGCCCGGGTATCCTCCGGCTGAACCAGCAGGCCGACTTCCGTACACCCCAGAATGACCGCCTGGGCCCCCTGATCGACAAGCTGCGCGATGATTCGCAGATAGTCGGATCTGGACGAAGATTCTATTTTACCCAAGCAGAGCTCGTTAAAAATCACATCGTGGACTATTTGGCGATCTTTCTTATTGGGAACGAGAACCTCCAGCCCATATTTTTCCCTCAAGCGACCTTTGTAAAAATCATGCTCCATGGTGAAAGCGGTTCCCAAAAGGCCCGCGGTCTTAATCCCCTGCTCAGTCAGCCTCTCCGCTGTTGCGTCGGCGATATGAATTACGGGAATATGAACGGCGGCTTCAATCGCCCCAAAAACCTTGTGCATGGTGTTGGTGCAGATCAGCAAAAAATCCGCCCCGGCCGTTTCGATCTTTTGAGCAGCCCTGGAAAGTTCTTGAGCGACAGTTCCCCAATCGCCTTTTTGCATCAGCTTTTCGATGGGGCCAAAATCAACACTAACCATGGCAATTTTGGCCGAATGCAACCCACCCAGCTTTTCTTTCACGTCTTCATTAAGACTACGATAATACTCTACCGTGCTTTCCCAACTCATACCGCCTAATAAACCGATGGTTTTCATATGACTCCTCGTCATCTCATGTGGATTTGCCAACATCGCCTAACGGAGCGGCGATAAGGTAGATCATGGCAATAAAGGGATATCTGCTTCGATAGCCCAGGGCTCTGAACCGGGCCGCCTGAAACAGGCTGTTGAGGCCCTCTAACCTGGCGTTGGTATACAATGAACGCCACCGGTCAAGAACCCGAATCTTATACTTTTCGACGGCCTCCAGCGCTTTTTCAACCGGCGCCAATAAGGGGTTTCCCCCAACCAATCCCCTGGCGAATATGCTTGATACTCAATTCCACATGTTATATCGAGGAGCCCAATATCAACTACCTTTCAGGGGTCTTGGACAGCATCGATTCAAAATGGCGACCAGAATTTCAAAGATAGACATCCCAAAACCCATGCCTTACAATATCTAAAAAACGTGAATTCAGCTCACAAGTGCAATGGTTGGTAGTATAGGTGCCCAGGTTGACGTATGGCCAAAGAATACCTCATTGGGCGTTTTATGCAAATTGATTTTATTCTTTCACTCTTTGACCCGGTTCTATAAAATTGTGGCAGCTAAATGACGTCACATCGGAATAAAGTGGTTTTGCTGTCCCGTTACCCCACGCCGGGAACCACCAAAACCCGCCTGATTCCCATTTTAGGGCCATGGGGTGCGGCGGCGTTGCAACAAGCCATGACCCGGCGGATCGCCAACCAAATTGAAGCCCTGGGGAAAATGCAACCGCTGGCCGCTGAAATTTGTTATTCCGGTGGTGATCTGGATAGGAGCCGGCAATGGTTGGGAAGCGCTTTTAACTATCGGCCCCAAGGAGACGGAGATTTGGGGCGGCGCATGGCCCGTGTGGTAAAAAGAGCCGATAAAGAGAACGTTCGCCGGTTGATTATGGTGGGCGCTGATATTCCACAGCTCAATCAAGCAGTTTTGCGACACGCCTTTGAACTATTGGATCAACATCCATTGGTCTTGGGGCCGACCAAGGACGGCGGTTACTATCTGATGGGGCTGGATGTAAGCACCGAATTTGAAAAATTGATGCCGCTTTTTGAAGGTATCCCATGGGGAAACGACCGGGTTTTGGCTCAAACCGTTGCCGCAGCAGATAAAGCGGGTCTAACGTCAGCCTTTACCAAAGTGCTGCAAGATGTGGATCGCGCAGACGATATTGCGGTTTGGCGTAACATTTGGAAAAACCGCCCGCTGACCAGCGCCTCGATCAGCGTTATTATCCCCACTTTTAACGAAGAGCGGCACATCGGCCGAACGATTGCTGCTGCCCAAACTGTTGATGATGTCGAGATCATTGCGGTAGACGGCGGAAGCGGTGACCGGACCGTGATCATTGCCGAAGCTTTGGGTGCAATAACGCTGGCGTGTCCGCCATCCAAAGCGCGTCAAATGAATCTGGCCGCCGAAAAAGCCGCAGGACGTATTCTCTGTTTCTTACACGCCGACACCACGCTGCCTGATAATTACCCCCGCTTGATACGCCAAACCCTGGCCCGGTCCGGGGTCAGTGCCGGCGCCTTTTCGTTTTGCACGAATGTTGACTCAGCCGCATTTAAAAGAGTGGCGGCGGGCGCCAATTGGCGATCGAGAACTTTTCAGTTACCCTACGGGGATCAGGCCCTTTTCATGACCAAAACATTTTTTGAGCAGGTGGGCGGCTATCCTGAAATCCCCATTATGGAGGATGTGGCGTTGGTTTTGCGATTGCAAAAAAAGGGGCGGGTTGTTACTTTGCCCGACGTCGTGGCCACGTCGGCCCGGCGCTGGCGCCATTTGGGGGCGGTTAAAACAACTTTAATGAATCAAGCGATCTTGGCTGCTTATTTTGCCAAAGTGCCCCCTACGCAATTAGCCCGCTGGTATCAGCGTAGTCGATATCGATGATGAAACAACTGACGATTGTCCATACGGAAAGTCACCGTCAGTGGGGCGGCCAGGAGATGCGGGTGTTTCATGAAATCTGCTGGATGGCCGAACAAGGCCATCGTGTGATGCTTGTGACGCCGGGGTCCTCCCCCTTGTATGAAGCGGCTTCGAAAGCGGGCTTGGAACGTTATCCGGCGGCATTTAAAAACACGTCGCTGGCAAAAGATTATCTCTCTTTGCGCCGTTTGCTCAAAAAAATGAAACCGGAAGTGTTAAATACTCATGGAAACCTGGATGCCAAGGTTGGGTTAAGCGCGGCTTGGGGACTCTATCTCCCTTGCGTGATCCGCTCTCGACACCATCCATCGCCGGTTAAAAACAATTTCTACAACCAATGGCTTTACGGCCCCATGTGCAACTATATTTTTACCACCGCTGAAAAGACAACACGGCGGTTGATCTACGGTCTGTCCCTTCCCGCTGACAAAGTGGTCACGATACCCAGCGGGATTGTACCGCCGGAACAACTCAAGCTGCGAACCATGGCCCGAAAAAGGATTTGCACCCAACTGGGGGTTGATCAACAGAGCCGTTTTGTAGGTTATGTGGGTCGCATTGCCAAAGCCAAGGGCGTGTTTGACCTGTTAGCGGCTTTTGGTTCAATTTACGCTCGTTGCGAAAACACCCATCTGGTGATGGTGGGCGCGGGCGGTGTGACAAAATTAATAAAAGAGAAGGCGCGGGAACAGGGTATTGGCGACAGGGTTCACCTCCCCGGTTTTCAGTTCAATCCCTGGCCCTATTTTCGTGCCTTTGATTGTTATGTGCATGTTACCCACAATGATGGCGTTCCCCAGTCTGTTTTACAGGCCATGTATGCGCAAACACCGGTCATTGCAACGGATATCGGCGGGATTCCCGATGTCGTTTTGCCCAACCGTACCGGAATGCTGCTTCCGCCGCGCAACCCGACGGCGGTAGCCTCGGCCATTCATAAGATTTTGACCAAACCCGATACCGCTCAAGCGTGGGTAGAGACCGCCTATGAAATGGTTTGCAAAAACCACCTGCTGGATACTATGGGCCAGAAAATCTTGTCAATCTATGATCGCCAAATAAACGGTTAATAGCTTTCGAGCATTTCCGGGGCAAGTGGTCTTAACCGAATGTCCAACTCGCTATTAAAATGGGTTTTTACCGTTTCGCGGACATCAGCCACAACGGTGATTGCTTTAGCGTGATCCGCCAGACGAGTAACGCCAACTCCTTCCAAACCACATGGATTGATCCATTGAAACGGTTCCAGGTCTAGGTTCACATTAAAGGCAAAACCGTGAAAAGAGACCCCGTTGCGGAGAGCGATGCCAATACTGCCCATTTTATCATCTTCCAGCCAGACGCCGCGGTTGCGGTTATCTTGGGTCAGCTCAACACCCCACTGTCGGGCGGTTTTTTGCATGATGATTTCCAGGGCGGTAACGTAATCGGTGACGGTGAGTTTGCGGCTGCGTAGATGGATGATGGGATAACCTACCAATTGGCCCGGCCCGTGGTAGGTGATATCGCCGCCCCGTTCCACATGGACCAGGTCCACCATTTTTTGTTTAAGGAATTCTTCGGAAACACAAAGGTGATCTTTTCCACCCCGACGTCCCAAGGTAAAGACAGGCGGATGCTCCAGAAGCAGTAATATGTCCCGCGTTAGCCGACCGTCGATCCGGGCGGCCACCAAGCGGTGCTGTAATTTAAGGGCGTTACGGTAATCGATTCGCCTTAGCTCAACACAATCCATAACGGGTTCGGCGGGCATCAATCGTCCGTTAGCAGGGCTTTGGCCAGGTTGAGATCGTAGGCCGTATGGGTGTCAAATGGGCCTTGATAGATCTTTTGAGCGGCGATAATGGCATCGTAGGGCACCCAGCCGTGCTCGACCCACAAATCGGGCTGATCCCGGTTCCAAAGGCGGAAACAGATGCCGTCTTCATTTTTTTGAACATAGACCCGTACCTTTGGGTTACCCGGATAAGGGTAATAGTAATGGCCGAGGTTATCTTTCATTTCCGGAACCCTATAAATTTTAGGGGTCTAAATGTTGTGTGTGACGCTCAAACGGGTCAAAGGAGAAAGTCCTGGCTCAACGCTCCAACTTATCCCAAAAATCCTGTCCGCCCTGATCGCGGGGTGAGGCGTATTCTGAATTTTGGTACACCCCGGTATGACCACCCATTCGTCGTAGTCGGGCAATGCGCTCGGCCAACGGCGGATGGGTTGAAAACAGGGACAGCATGCCGCCGCCCGCGAGCGGATTGACAATAAACATATGGGCCGTGGCCGGGTTGGCGTCATGCATGGGGAGGCGCCCTGACGCCGCACCCAGTTTTTCCAGCGCCCTGGCCAACCCTTCGGGACTGCCCGCCACCTTTGCGCCCGTGGTATCGGCCAAATACTCCCTGGATCGGGAGACGGCCGTCTGAATTACCATTGCGCCCATGGGAGCCAGCATCGACATTAAAAGCGCGCCAATACCGCCGCCGCGGTTGTCATCGCCGCCGCGGCCCAAAACCGCGCCCCAACGGGCCATGCTGGCCAGCATCATGATGGCGCCGGCCATGGTGGCGGCGATAGTACCGATCAGGATGTCACGGTTTTTCACATGGGCCAGCTCGTGGGCCAGCACACCCCGCACCTCTTCTGGACCCATCAGGTCAAGCAGCCCCTCAGTAACAGCCACCACCGCGTTTTCCGGGTCACGGCCCGTGGCAAAGGCGTTAGGCGATTTTTTAGGGATCAGATAGACTTTAGGCATGGGCAGTTCGGCATTTTTCGCCAGATCGGAAACCATCTGGTAAAGCTCCGGCGCCTGGGCAGGGGTTACCTCCTCGGCGCGGTACATTTTCAAGACGATTTTATGTGAAAACCAGTAACTGAAAAAGTTCATGGCGCCGGCAAAGATCAGTGCGGTCAGCATCCCTTGCCGCCCGCCCGCCAGGTTACCCAGAAACATCAGCAGTGCGGTCATTCCGGCCAAAAGAATTGTTGTGCGGAATTGATTACCCATCTTGTACCTCTCTTTTCCTGGTTTCTATATGCTTGTCAACACATGGTATCAAATCAGCCGGGAGGGGATGGGACATCCACCACCTCAAAAGAACGGCCTGTAGCCGCCAAGAATTGTTCGACACTCTTTTTGGAAAAAACAAGGGTACTCGTATTGACCATGGGGTGAAACTGAAACGTTGCCGCGGTCTCCCATAAAGTTTCATCAATGAGCACTTCCACGGCGCCCTCGGGATCATTGATGACCGCCAGTAATGTAACCGCTCCGGGAGTGACGCCCAAAAAGCGCTGCAACCGGTCCGGTGAGCCAAAACTGATCCGCCCGATTCCGGTGGATTTTCCCAAAGTCTTAAGATCCAGGCGTTTTTCACCGGGCATCACCACCAAAAAATGCCGCTTGCCCCTACCATCGCGTAAAAAGAGGTTTTTAATACTGACCGCCGGTACATCGGGTAACAGCCGATTGACATCCTCCACAGTATAGACCGGAGGATGGTCAAATCGCTTATAATCAATTTGGTATTCATCTAAAAATGAGATCAGCGCTTTTTCGTCCATATCCCGAGCTGTTGCCATAAATTGATGTCTCCACTTCCAAAGTGATTATTTTACCTAAATTTATACTGTCAACATCACTATTGCAAAACAATGCGGTCAGGTCAATTTGATCTTACTGTTAAAGAAGTTGTTTCCATGATTTAAATCAGTTATATGCCTATCAGGATGGATCAAACAGCCAAAGAGCGTCGCCGTCAACGACTGCGCTTTGGAATCAAATGCGTATGGGTAAAAAGAGTAGGAGCATCCGTATGTCCACCAACAAAATTGTTTCAGCCGATGAGGCGGTGCTGCTGATCAGCGACAATGCTACCGTCGCCACGGGTGGTTTTGTGGGAACGGGATTTCCCGAAGAGTTGGCCATTGCATTGGAAAATCGTTTTTGCAAGCAGCAAACACCCCGGAACCTGACCTTGATCTACGCTGCCGGCCAGGGCGATGGCGGCGAGCGGGGGCTGAATCACTTGGGTTATGAAGGTCTTGTGGGCCGGGTTATCGGTGGCCATTGGGGGTTGGTGCCGAAGCTGCAAAAGCTGGCCCTGGATGAAAAAATCCTGGGCTACAATTTGCCCCAGGGGGTCATCTCGCATATGTACCGGGATATCGCCGCGGGAAAGCCGCGAACCATCACCTCCATTGGTTTGGAAACCTTTGTGGACCCCCGTTTGGGTGGCGGAAAAATCAATCGTACCACCATCGAGGATATTGTGGAGCTGGTGGAATTTGACGGACACAAGTATCTTGCCTACAAAACGTTTCCTGTCCATGTGGCGCTGTTACGGGGTACCACCGCCGATACCGACGGCAATATTACCATGGAAAAAGAGGCGTTGACTCTGGAGGCCCAAGCCATGGCCATGGCGGCTAAAAATTCCGGGGGGATTGTGATCGTGCAGGTTGAGCGCATCACCCAGAAAGGGACCCTCAACGCCCGCCAGGTCAAAATTCCCGGAATTTTGGTGGACCGGGTGGTGGTTTCCAACCCTGAAAATCATTGGCAAACCTTTGCCGAGCAGTACAATCCCTCTTTTAGCTGCGATATCAAAGCGCCGCTGCTATCCATGGCGCCCATGCCGCTGAACCACCGTAAGGTGATTGCCCGGCGCTGTGCCTTTGAATTGACGGCCAACGCCATTGTCAACTTGGGGATCGGCATGCCCGAAGGGGTGACGTCGGTGGCCAATGAGGAAAAAATATTAGATCTAATGACCTTAACGGCCGAACCGGGAGTGATCGGTGGGCTGCCCGCCGGCGGGCTCAATTTCGGTGCGGCCAGCAATACCGAGGCGGTGATTGACCAGCCCGCGCAGTTTGATTTTTACGATGGCGGTGGGCTGGATATCGCCTTTTTAGGATTGGCCCAAGCCGATGAAAAGGGCGATTTGAATGTGAGTAAATTTGGTCCCAAAATCGCCGGGGCGGGCGGGTTTATCAACATCAGCCAAAGCGCCAAGGTGGTGGTATTTTGCGGCACCTTCACCACGGGTGGTCTGAAGACAGCCACGGCTGACGGGCGGTTGATCATCGAAACAGAAGGACGGGTGCAAAAGTTCGTCAAAGAGGTGGAGCACGTAACCTTCAGCGGCCGCCGGGCCCGTAAAACCGGTCAGCCGGTACTCTATGTGACCGAGCGGTGTGTCTTTACATTGACGGAAAACGGCATGGAGCTGATCGAAATCGCACCGGGCGTGGATATGGAAAAGGATATTTTAACCCAAATGGCCTTCACGCCGATGATCCATGAGCCGCCCAAAATGATGGACGCCCGCATTTTTGCCCCGGAACCCATGGGAATTGCGGACGAGATCTAAATCGGTTAAAAGGGAATAGAAGTTTACGGTGCTGATCCGGTTTTTAAAATTGTTACTACTTCAACCGGCTTTGGGATCAGTTTTTGGGCCAGCATCATCTCTTTCGTTTGCTCCCAGGCGGACACATCGATTTTTCCCAGCGGCGCCTTTGGGTCGGGCCAGACCATCTCCTTAGTCAGGATGTACTGCTCTGTAAGCAGCTCTTTTGAAGTGTCGCGATCATATTGGGCCACGATGGTGAGCGCCTCTTTTTGGTTCTCAGGCAGAAAAGCATCCTGCCAGGCATTTAACAAGGCTTGGGTAAGCGGGTGACCAACTCCGGCGTTGTATCCATGGTTTTTTGCGAGGTGATCTGATACCGATAACAAACAGTGCCGTCAGGATATTGGCCAGGTCGCTCTGGTAGAGCGCTACACGGATACTGTAACCGATCCCCGCGCTGGCCGCAATGAATTCGGCCACAATGGTTCCGGCCATGGTCAATGTAGCGCTGCCGGAGATGACGGTGACAAATTTGCCCAGATTTTCAAAAGCGCGGATATTCACTTCCAGTTGCTAGCGCATGCGGCCGGTGGCGCGGTAAAAGTGTTCAATGGTATCGATGGGTTCTCCTAAAATTCCCAAAACGGATAAGAGCGGCGCGAAATAGCAGATCATGGCGGCAATGAGCAATCGCGATAAAAAGCCGTCCCCCAGTAATATGAAGATAATGGGTGCCAGTGCCACTATGGGGTAGGCTTGTATATTGTAAGCGGCCACTTTGACAAACGATCCCAACCACCCGGCCTGACGTCCCGCGGTCCCTACAAAAAGGGCCATGATAATCGAAGCCACCTGACCGATGACGGCCACGGATAAGGTGTCCAGCACATCTAAAAAGTAGCGTTTACATTCGTTTGCAGCCACACGGATCACCTCGACCGGACCTGGAATCACATAGTCCGACAGCCCCAGGCCATACTTGATGCCAAAAAGCAAAAGCAGCCCACCGGTAAAAATCAGTAAAAACTGAACGATCCGCCTAAGCAGCATGATTCATCACCTTGAGCAGCACCTGATCCATGGCTGTCGGCTCCAGAGGTTGATCTTTTTTTAGATCAAGACCGGTCACCGGGTTGAGCTGGGGAGCTTTGGTGGCGTCCCGCAACACCCAAATATCATGGCAGCAGGTGGCCACCTCCACAAGGTTGTGGGAAATATAGAGATTTCAGGGTATTGGTAAATCGATCCTTTTTGTGATAGCGTTTTGACCTGGGTCATTGGAGAACATGTCGAACCAATTGAGAGGAAACCCATGAGTGCATCAGCCACACGGGTTGACGGTTTTAAATTTTTACCCCCAAAATTATCGGCCTGGATCAAAACCTTTATCCCGGAGAGCTATGAAGGCGACATTCCTTTTACGCCCCTTGAAAAACCACTCAACGAGGTGCGCCTGGCGCTGGTAACCAGTGCCGGGATCAGCGCCAAACAGGATCCACCCTTTGACATGGAGCGGGAAAAAGAGGAACCGGGCAACGGTGATCCTTCATCGCGGATGATCCCCGCCAATGTTTTGGCAGACGGCTTTGAGGTTAACCATTTGCACATTAATACCCGCCATATTCTTGAAGATATCAATGTGATCCTGCCACTTGACCGGATGGATGAACTGGCCAAAGAAGGGATAATTGGCGCATTGGCCCCAACAGCCTACTCTTTTTACGGGTTCCAATGGTACCGGCGTGGCTTTCTGGAAGAGGGGGTCGCACCAATGATCGAGCAAATGCAAAAGGAGGGGGTGGACGCGGTTTTGCTCACCCCGGCCTGACCGTTTTGCTGCTGGTCCGTGGGGCTGGCCGCGCGGAAAATGGAGGCAAACGGATTGTCCACCATCGTGTTAACGCCCACCCCGGAGTTTCACAATGATGTGGGGATTCCCCGCCAGGCAGCCATCGGATTCCCCTTTGGCCGGATTGTCGGTCCGGTTGGGGAAAAAGCAACGCAACTGGCCGTGCTGCGGGAAGCGCTGACCGTTCTGGTCAAATCCAAAACACCGGGTGCGATTGGGCACCTGCCCTTTGAATGGCCCGAGGATCCCAAAGCGACCGATTGGCAGCCGCCTGAAATCAGCCCGATTATCAAACAGAATTTGGAGGCGATTAAGAAGATAAAGATCTAAATTAGACCGGGTTCGATCTATGCTCAGGCTGGTGCTGACGCTTGGCCATATTCGGTCACAAGGCTTTGTATTAGATTTTTAACCGAGGTGATGCGGTCTACCCGCCAGGCATTGGATCCGGCAAAGGCAAAGCCGTAGTTGAATTTCCCCTTTTTGGCGTTACCCAGGGCCAGGGCAATACAGTACCGGCTCTTTTCCCGTTGGCACGATTTGATGCAGTGGTACGGGCATTTAAAACCATTGACATGGTTTTTTTTCACGCGATCTAAAAATGGATTGCGCACCGCCCGGCCGGGCAGCCCCACCGGGCTCTCGACAATCACCACATCTTCTTTGCGGGCATTAATAATCGCCTGCTTAAAACCCTCATCGGCATCGCACTCGTCTGTGGCGACAAATCGGGTTCCCATCTGGACGCCGGCTGCACCCAGTTTTAAAAAGCGGCTGATGTCCCGGCCGTCATAAATGCCTCCCGCGGCAATCACGGGGATGGCCTGACCGTGCGCTTTTTCAAATGGTTTCACTGCCTCAATCACATCGGCGGCGATTTTTTCCAGAGTAAATGCCGGATCGTCAATCTGTTGCGGTGTAAAGCCTAAATGTCCGCCGGCTTTGGGTCCCTCCACCACAAAGGCGTCGGGCAATACATTGTATTTGTTCAGCCATTTTTTACACAGCAACAGGGCTGCGCGGCCCGAAGAGACAATCGGTACCAGCTTGGTGTCACAGCTTGCGGGCCGGTATGCGGGAAGATCCAGGGGCAGCCCCGCTCCGGAAAAGATAATATCGATCCGCTCGGCAATGGCGGTCCGGACCATCTCGCCGAAATTGGTCAGCGCCACCATGACATTGACCCCCAAGACACCGGAGGTCATTTTTTGGGCCTTGCGAATCTCGTCCCGTAGGACCCGGATGTTAGCGGCATCGCTGTTTTTGGCAATATCCCTTTCGTGAATGCCCGGCATGGCCGCCGATAATACCCCGATGCCGCCTTCATTGGCCACCGCCGCCGCCAAATTGGACATGGAAATCCCTACCCCCATGCCGCCTTGAATAATGGGCAGACGGCTGACGAGTTTTCCTATTTTCAGTTTGGGTAAAGCCTTGATCGGCATCGCCAATACTCCCCAAATAGATGATTTTAACGTTTTTTAGCTAATTTTTTGAAATTAGAGTCTGATCTCTAAAGGTGGGAGAAAAAAAAGACAAGATATCCATTGACCATTTTACAAACCTTTTACAAAAAGATGGAATCCTTTTTAAGCCGCTGATCTTTTAATTTCCAGGGGGGGTGTCAAACCCGGGCCCAGTGTGAATATCTCTTTTGATTGCATGAACATCCTCCCGTCGTCTTTAGTGAATGCATTGTTCATGGCTGATAAACAATTCCACCTGTTATGTCGGGGACCCAAAGTTTGGTAAACTCTTAGATCCTCATCGGCTTAAAAGAAAGGCCCCCAAACCCCATACGACACCCAAGGCCGCATGGATCAATAAACCCAAAAGCAATCAATTAGAGTTTGATTTATTGATTGACACATTCCGTATGGTTTTATGTGCGAGGTGTTTATTGAAAAATACAAGTGCTGTAATAGGAATTACAGCGGAAAAGAGATAATTCCCCTTGAAGGTTATTGAGATTAACAAGGCAACTGCAGTGGCAAAGCATAAAAAGGCTGAATAACGCCTTATAATGTCGTTGGAGCCATGAGAGGTTCCAATAAACCCAGAGGGAGTAAAGAGGGAGGTAATCACACCAACCACCAGCATATAAATCAGCACTCCGACTTCTTTATAATTATAAAATTGCTCTAATATTTCAATCCAGCCCATCACCACGGAAATACCGCCGGTAATCAGGTAGAGACTGGAACTCAGAATTAAGCGGTTGATTGGTTCCTTTCGACTAAAGAAAATAACCAACTGAACAATGGCCAATGCGCCCCCTAACAAAAAAGCATGCAACCAGCGTATCTTAGATGGCGCGCCGCCCCAAAAGGCATAGCCAACAAAAGAAGCTAGTGGTAGAAAACGGAATATAAAAGCGATCCAGTTAATACTTATGCGATTATTCATGCGAGCCAATTTCAAAACGATTTAGTAAATTCGGTATCGATACCCAATGTAGTGCCATGATCTTTGATAATTGACAAGAATTAAGCCCAAAAAGTGTCGAAAGTGATCAAATGTTCAAAAA
>Ga0056123_1000013_pt1 | contig 41698 bp, 39 predicted proteins | sample WorMetHEROISLAND_3_FD_71122 | JGI IMG/M metagenome (GOLD analysis project Ga0056123, IMG submission 71122) | Marine gutless worms symbiont microbial communities from Max Planck institute for Marine Microbiology, Germany - Olavius sp. 3 HERON ISLAND ...
GCAGGGCCAGTCCCGCATGGGGGGTAATCAGGTCGTTTGTCTTTTCAAGCTTGAAAGGCAGTACGGTTTGTCTTATCATTGTTTTCACCTCGTTGGTGAGGGGTTGCGGGTTATTTGATTACCTCCTATCTACCTGAATCAACGAGGTTTTTCAACCTTTTTCGTTATAAATCCCTTGTCAATCGCGGATTTTGGGGGCATCACCTTATCAAACGACACGGGTAAAATACAAGCCGGCATGGCTATATTGAGGTATATTAAATCTCAATTATAACAATAAGATATAAAAATATTGCTCTTTTCAAGCTGTTTGGCCTGGCACCATAATTTGCTAAAAAACCCCAAGCAACTGTTGCACAATCGCTTGCACAAAAATCCACCAGCCTGCGAATCTCCTGTATATTATTGATATTATTTTGTTTTTATCACCTCAGGGCTTGCACTTAACCAACGCATCGCTTCTTACCCAATCAAATCGCAATTTATCCTTGACAAACGGACCACATTTAATTACTAAACAGTTCACTTTATAAAAGTGATTGAAAAATTTATTTTTATTTTAAATTCAATTAGTTAAGGAAATCACTCATGGCTGTTCCCAAGCGCAAGACATCCAAGTCGAAAAGGGACATGCGGCGGTCGCACTATAAAACCAACGCTCCGGCGGTAACCGAATGCCCCGAATGTGGTGAAGCGCGCCAACCCCATCACGTCTGCCCCGGTTGCGGCAGCTACCGCGGCCGGACTGTAATAAAGACGGACGAAGAGTAACGCAGGGAGTTGAATGAATGACGGAAAACAGACCAACGGAGCTGTACGGCCTGGATACCGAGTCCCGCCAAATGGTTGTGAATGTCGTTCGCCAGTTGCGCAAAAGATTGCTTACCAAAGAAAAAGTGCTGGAATTTGACGAAAAGGAGTTTTTTCCGGAAAAAGAGATTCGTCAAATGCTGGGACCCGATATCGGCCTGCAACTGATGTTTATCCCCGAAGCTTACGGCGGCATGGGCGGCGGTGCGCGGGATTGTTGTGCCGTGACCCGCGAAATGTGCAAAATCTGCCTGGGTGTGGGCACCGCCTTTTTTGCCATTCAGCTGGGCGCCGACCCGCTGATGGTGGGGGGCACCGAGGAGCAAAAAGCCAAATGGCTGGGTGCTATTGCCGAGGGTAACACCCTGGTGGCGTACGCCGTCACCGAGCCGGGCGCCGGCAGTAATCTGGCGGCGCTCAAAACCAAAGCCGACCCTGTTTGTAACGACGATGGGTCAATTCAAGGATATCAAATCAACGGCGCCAAGCAGTTCATCTCCACCGGCGGCTACGCCGACTATGTCACGATTTTAGCCAACACCCCCGAAGGCCCCTCCTTTTTTGTTCTGGAAAAGGGGACCGAAGGTTTTCACCAAGGTAAAGGGGAGATCAAACACGGCATCCGGGCGTCTAACACTTCCGCTCTAACCGTTGAAGACGCCTTTGTGCCTGTTGAAAACCTCATCGGCGGCGTTCCCGGCCAAGGTCTCAAGCAGGCCAATAAAGTGTTTGGTTATACCCGCCTGATGGTGGGCGCCATGGCCCTGGGCGCGGGTGAAGCCGCCCTTGAGATTGCCATTCCCTACGCCAAAGAGCGCATCCAGTTTGGAACGCCCCTGGCGGAAAAACAGGGCTATACCCACAAGCTGATCGTCCCCCACGTGGTGCGGCTAAAGGCCGCCGCCACCTATATTGATGAGGTGGCCCATCGGATTGATGGTGGTGAGCTGGATCTGCAGGTGGAGGGTTCCATCGCCAAATACTTTGCCTCGGAATCGGCCAACAATGCCGCCGATGACGCCATGCAGGCTTTGGGCGGCTATGGCTACATCTGCGAATATGAAGTGGAAAAGATCAAGCGTGATGTGAAAATCACCTGCATTTACGAGGGAACCAGCGAAATTCAGCAAAACATTATCAGCACCTTCCGCTGGAAAACCACCCGTAAAACCAAAGGCGGCTATTATCAGACAATTGCTGCCAACCTTGGAAAACTTGCCGAAACAGTCCCTGACTGCGGCCTGGTGGTCTTTGAAGAAGCGGTTCGCCTGGTGAATCGGCTGATCAACGAGATGCACACACGGCGTCTGACGCGCCGGCAGCATTTGATGTTTCTGTTGGCCGATATGGTCACTCACGTGGAAGTAGGCGCGGCCCTAGCTAAAAGGGCGGCCACGGACGGCGACCAGGACGGCTTGAAATGCGCCGCGAGAATCTTTTCCCATGACACAGCCAAACTGGTCGCTGATGGTGTGCGCCAGATTGCCCTGGGCTCCGGCGGTTTTAGCACCGACGAAGCGGCCTCTTTAATGACCGAGCCCATGTTTAGCGCCTACAATGACAGTTGCCAAAATCTGATGGCCGATATGGATACCATGGCTGCCATCATTTTCAAGGACGGTTTTACATTCTGATCCATCAGTTGGAGACGACCATTTATTTACACTTAATCCGGGAGGAACGAATGTCTATCGAAGATAAAATGAAACTAATTGTGGCGGAAAAATTGAGCGTCGATGTGAGCGAGGTGATTCCGGAAGCGGCCTTTGTGGATGATCTGGGTGCCGATTCTCTGGATCTTGTGGAATTGATTATGTCCATGGAAGAAGAGTTTGACGTCGAAATTTCCGATGACGACGCTGAAAAACTGGTGACCGTTAAAGACGCCATCGATTACATCAACAACTTATAAATCAATGCTGCTGTTCAATCAATTGCGCAGCATCTACTGAAAAAAGAGAGGCTGCAATGAAACGACGGGTTGTCATAACAGGGTTGGGGCTGGTGACGCCGGTGGGAATCGGTGTTGACGAATCTTGGTCGGCGCTGTGCGCCGGAAAATCGGGAATCGCTCCCATCACCCGTTTTGATGCCTCCGGTTACGCTACACAAATCGCCGGCGAAGTCAAAGGGTTTAACCCTGAAGATTTTTTAGCCAAAAAGGACGCCAAACGGCTGGAGCATTTTATTCAATACGCATTGGCCGCCACCCGGATGGCCATGGAAGATTCCCAATTGGTGATTGATGACTCCAATGGCGATCGCATCGGCGTGATTACCGGATGCGGTTTGGGCGGTTTGGCGCTGTTGGAGAAAAACTGTCGCATCTTGGAAACCCGGGGGCCCCGGCGGGTAACGCCGTTTTTGATCCCCATGCTCATCGGCAATATGGCCGCGGGGATGATCTCCATCCATTTTGGCGCCAAGGGCCCCAACGCCTCCCTTGCCACGGCCTGCGCCGCCGGCGCCCATGCGGTGGGCGACTCTTTTAGGATGATCCAATCGGGCAAAGCCGACGCCATGATCACCGGCGGGGTGGAGTCGGTGATTACCCGCAGTTGTGTGGCCGGGTTTGGCGCCATGAAAGCGCTATCGATCCGCAACGATGAGCCGCAAAAGGCGTCGCGGCCCTTTGATAAGGACCGGGACGGCTTTGTAGTGGGCGAAGGCTCCGGGATTCTCGTCATGGAACCGCTGGAGGCGGCGCTGGAACGCGGCGCTCATATTTACGGCGAGATGGTGGGCTTCGGGATGAGTGGTGACGGGTACCACATGACGGCCCCGCCGCCCGACGGCGAAGGCGCGGCCCGCTGTATGCAGGATGCGCTGGATGACGCCGAAATTAAACCGGAAGAGATCGGCTATATCAATGCCCATGGAACCTCAACACCCTTAAATGATCTTTACGAAACCCGCGCTTTGAAAACCGTTTTCAAAGAACACGCACCCAAGGTACCCATCAGCTCCACCAAATCAATGACCGGCCATCTTTTGGGTGGGGCCGGCGGGATTGAGACCGCCTTTACCGCCCTGGCAGCCTATCATCAAACGATCCCGCCCACCATCAACTTGGACAATCCGGACGAAGAGTGCGATCTCGATTATGTGCCGCATACAGCACGACAGTCTAGAATTGAATATGCTATGACCAACTCTTTTGGGTTTGGCGGAACCAATGCTTCGTTAGTGATTCAAGCGTATCAACCTTAATTGGTAACCGATTGAGGGCGTCCATGGGGCGCCCCGTTTTTAACATTGCAAAAATTATACGGTAGAAACGTATAACTTGGTTGGCAGCTTTACGCTGCACTTCTATTCCATTGGCAATCGCGGAGCTTGGGGACAAAAAGGCCCCTTTAACCGGTCGGGCCATTATGGTAGAAATCAAACCGCTGCAAAACTGTCTGCTTTGGATAACAGATGACAATTTGGTTGCTAAGATGAAAAGAGCTCCTGAGGAGAAGACGATGATGGATGAAAAAAGGATTGCTATCGGTTGCGACCATGCAGCGTTCGCGCTAAAAGAGATCTTAAAGACGAACTTGATTCAGGCTGGATTTGACGTTGAAGACGCGGGTACCCACGGAACAGCCTCGGTCCACTACCCCGATTTTGGGCAAAGCGTGGCGCGGTCGGTTTCCGATGGAACCATTCCAAGGGGCATTTTACTGTGCGGCACCGGATTGGGGATGTCCATGGTGGCCAACCGCTTTCCCCATGTGCGTGCGGCGCTGTGTAACGATCTTTTTTCCGCCGTCATGAGCCGCCGCCACAACAATGCCAACATTTTGATCATGGGCGCCCGGGTCATCGGCGATATTTTGGCGCTGGAGATTCTGGAAACCTGGCTCAACACTCCTTTTGACGGCGACCGCCACCAGTTCCGGCTGAATCTTTTTGATCATACACCGTAATCCCTTTACGAATCTTCGATCCGGCCCGGCGCCACGCGACCTCTTTGTCGTGATATTTCCCCTGCAGGTTTGCCGCCCTATCTACTGATTTTTATAGACATTTTTTAGATGATCGGTTAAATTGGCGGACTTGCAAGCTGAAAACAGCCGGTTCCCAAGGTAGATAAGACCGGTACAACGCGCAATAAAATAGTTCGGCAGGCCCAATGGTACTGAACATACCGGATAAACGGCCTTCATGGCCCGATTATTTTATGGATATTACCAACCTGGTAGCCCGGCGAACCACCTGCAGCCGCCGCATGGTGGGTGCGGTGATCGTCAAAGAGAAACGCATTTTGGCCACCGGGTACAACGGTGCGCCCGGCAGTATCCGCCACTGTAGCGCAACCGGATGTCTACGCGAACAGTTGAAGGTGCCGTCCGGTGAACGCCATGAACTCTGCCGTGGGATTCACGCAGAACAAAATGCCATTATACAGGCAGCGCTGCACGGCGTCTCCATAAAAGGCGCCTTTCTTTTTTGCACCACCCAGCCGTGCAGCATCTGCTGTAAGATGATTATCAACGCGGGGATTCGCAAAGTCTATTATCAGGATGGTTATGCCGACCCCATGGCCGTTGAAATGTTTGCCGAAGCCGGAATCAAAGTGATCCACTACCCATCCCCTTCAGACGACGAAACGCCATGAAGTGCCCCTATTGCGCTGAAATAGACAACAAGGTGATTGATTCGCGTTTAAGCAAGGATTCTCTGGTGATCCGCCGCCGCCGGGAATGTGTAAGCTGCAGCCAACGCTTTACCACCTATGAGCATATTGAAGAGATTCCCATCATGATTGTGAAAAAGGATGGCCGACGGGAACCTTTTTCCAAAGAGAAGATTCGCAAAGGGATTATTCGTGCCTGCGAAAAACGAAATATCAGTATCGATACCATTGATCAGTTTGTGGCGGATCTGGAACGCGATTTGCGTGAAGAGGGGCAAAAAGAGTTTTCGGCCGAACTGGTGGGTGAAAAGGTAATGGCCCGGTTGCATCAATTGGATGATGTGGCCTATGTCCGTTTTGCCTCGGTCTACCGGGAATTTAAGGATGTGAATGATTTTTTGGACGAATTGAAAAATCTGTTACGCAAATAAGATGGACGAGCACAAGGATCGCCACTACATGCGTCAAGCCTTGGAACTGGCCGAAAAAGGTGCGGGCTTCGCCTCCCCCAACCCCATGGTGGGCGCCGTCATTGTTCGCAAGGGAGAAGTGGTGGGTACGGGGTTTCACAAACGCTTCGGATCGGCTCACGCCGAGGTCAACGCCATTGCGGCGGCCGGTGAAAAGACACGCGGGGCGGACCTATACGTCACCTTGGAGCCTTGCAACCACACAGGTAAAACCGGCCCGTGTACCCAGGCGATTTTAGTGGCCGGCATCACCCGGGCCGTGATTGCCATGCCGGACCCCAACCCTGATGTGACCGGCGGCGGTACCGCTTTTTTACGGTCACAGGGTATTATAGTGGAAACCGGGGTGGAGCGCCGGGCCGCCGAGCGGTTAAACGAGGCCTTTATCCATTTTATTCGCACCAAACGACCCTTTGTGACGGCCAAATGTGCCACCACCCTGGACGGCCGGATTGCGACCGCAAACGGTGATTCCAAATGGGTCACCGGACCCGAAGCGCGGGCTGAGGTCCACGAATTGCGCCATCGCCATGACGCCATTATAGTAGGGATCAATACGGTTTTGACCGACAACCCCCGTTTGACCACCCGGCGGGAGGGTCAACCGGGACAAGACCCCATACGGGTGATTATCGATCCTGACGCTCGGCTGCCTGAAACGGCCAAAATGTTGACCCAGCCGTCCGACGCCGAAACATGGGTTTTGATCAATGAGAAGACCGAACCGGCCAAACAAAAAAAATTATTGACCGTCGGTGTCAGGCTGTTACCCCTTGCCACCACCCATGGGCGGTTTGACATGACTGAGGTGATGGTCATGTTGGGGGAAAACAACATTTCTTCGGTACTGATGGAAGGCGGCGGTGCTGTTTTGGGCTCGGCCTTGCGCGAAGGGATTGTACAAAAAATCGCCTTTTTTTACGCCCCCAAGCTACTGGGCGGCGATGACGGTATTCCCATTTGCCGGGGCCGTGGTGCGGAGATGATGGCCGATGCCATGGAGATTGATGATTTAACTGTTCGCTCATTGGGTTCGGATATCTTGATGGAAGGTTATCTATAAATGGATCGTTCAAGCCTCCGGATGATGAATAAAAGTTTATAAAACAGATGTTTACCGGAATAATTGAAAAATTGGGTGTTATCCGCCAAATCCAACCGGCCGGCGGCGGCAAGCGAATTTCGGTGGAGACGGGGCTGGACCTTTCCGAAACCGCCATTGGCGACAGTGTCGCCGTCAACGGCGCCTGCCTTACCGTTGTGTCAAAGACCGGCCCACAATTTATAGCGGACCTGAGCCCGGAAACGGTGCTCAAAACCACCTTTTCCACCAAGAAAGTGGGCGACCGGGTCAATGTGGAGCGGGCCATGCGCCTTTCGGACCGTATCAACGGCCATCTTGTTACCGGTCATATCGACGGCGTAGGCGCGGTTTCGGCCCGGAGAGAGGATGCCAGCGCCCTTGTGATGGACATCACGGTGCCGCCTGAATTGGCCAGGTATATGATCACCAAAGGGTCGGTGGCGGTGGATGGGATCAGCCTGACCATCAACCGGCGCGACAATGATTCTTTTGGGATTACAATTATCCCTCACACGGCCCAATTGACCACCATCGGGTTTTGCGCCGTGGGAGATGCGGTGAACATCGAAACGGATATTTTAGGTAAATATGTCTCCCGGCTGCTTACAGAGGGTAAAAAGAAAGCATCGGACGGAGGCGATTTAGGGTTGGAAACATTGGCCAAACATGGTTTCCTTTAATACTGAAAGATACTTGGCAGTATCCGCCAAAACCAATAGACGGGAAGCCGGGCCGGTTTGAGATTTTATGTGAACGCATTCGCGCCCCAACGTTAATCGAATGGATTCAAGCGTTGGGAGAACAGTGATCTGAACTTTTAAAAACCACTCCGGTTCTAATGAGATGTTTAATTTTTGTTGCGGCCGCTTGTGGTGGCGGGTGTTCATAAAAAGAAGTCGATCATAGCGTCATGCCAATGATTAGTATTGAAAAAGCGATTGAAGATATTCGTAACGGTAAGATGGTCATCCTGGTGGATGATGAAGGCCGGGAGAATGAAGGCGATCTCACCGTTGCCGCCGAAAAGGTGACCCCCGAATTGATCAACTTTATGGCCAAGTACGGCCGGGGATTGATCTGCCTGTCGCTTACCGGGAATATGTGTGATCAGCTGGGCCTGCCGATGATGGTGGACCAAAACAGCTCGCCTTTTCAAACGGGGTTTACCGTCTCTATCGAAGCGCGCCATGGGGTCACCACGGGTATTTCGGCGGCGGACCGCGCCACCACGATCCTGGCCGCCGTGGCCGATGACGCCAAACCGTCGGATCTGGTGCGTCCGGGTCATATTTTTCCGTTGCGCGCCAAAGAAGGGGGCGTCATCGTCCGTTCCGGCCAGACGGAAGGTTCGGTGGATCTGGCCCGTTTGGCCGGATTAACACCCGCCGGAGTGATCTGTGAAATCATGGATGACGACGGCACCATGGCCCGGATGCCTTCGCTTGAGAAATTCAGTGCCAAACACGACATCGGGATCTGCACGGTGGCTGATCTCATCGAATACCGCATGCGCGCCGAATCCTTTGTCCGCCGCGCCGTAGAAGCCAAAGTACCAACGGCCCATGCGGGTGAGTTTAAGGTAATTGTATATGAAAATGATCTTGAAGATATTCAGCATATTGCACTGATTAAGGGGGTTATTGACCCGGAAAAACCACTGCTGATTCGGGTTCATTCGGAATGTCTGACAGGTGATATTTTCGGCTCTTTACGCTGCGATTGCGGTGATCAGTTGGACCAGGCCATGTGCATGATTGACGACGAGGGCAACGGAATCATCCTCTACGTACGCCAAGAAGGCCGCGGCATTGGATTGGCAAACAAACTCAAGGCCTACAACTTGCAGGATGAAGGCCTTGATACGGTGAAGGCCAACGAACGGCTGGGATTCAAACCCGATATCCGTAATTACGGCATCGGCGCCCAGGCCTTGGTGGATTTGGGTGTTCGTAAAATGCGGCTTTTAACCAACACCCCCAAAAAACTGGTGGGTGTCCAAGGGTACGGCCTGGAGGTGGTGGAACAGGTGCCGATTCAGGTGGCGTCCAACGAGTTTAACCGCTGCTATCTGGAGTGTAAGCAGTTGAAAACGGGTCATTTGTTGGGTTTGACATAATTAAAAGAGAATGGAGAGAGTTGAAGGAGAGATGTATGCCAAATATCATTGAAGCGCCATTATCGGCCGAAAAAAAACGGTTTGCCATCATCGCCAGCCGGTTCAATGATTTTATCACGGAACGGTTGATCGGTGGTGCCGTGGACGCATTGACCCGTTCGGGCGCCAAGGAAGATAACGTGGATATTATAAAGGTGCCCGGTGCTTTTGAAATTCCCCTGATCGCCAAAAAACTGGTCGATACGGGCGGTTACGATGCTGTGCTCTGTTTGGGCGCCATTATCCGCGGCGCCACACCCCATTTTGATTATGTCAGTGCCGAGGCCAGTAAAGGCATTGCCAAGGTGGGGTTGGATGCCAAAATTCCGGTTATCTTTGGCGTTATCACCGCCGATACCATTGAGCAGGCCGTGGAGCGCGCAGGGACCAAAGCGGGGAACAAGGGTTGGGATGCGGCCATAGCCGCCATTGAGATGGCGAATCTGGTTCAGTTGATTGATAAAAAGTAGCGACAGGAAGTTTTCAAATGGGTATTCGCCGCCGCGCGCGCGAAACCGCCATGCAGGCGCTCTACTATATTGATTTTCGCAATGGCGCCCACCCGCGTTTGGTTGATTTTTTGGAATCGGTTCCCGTGGCGGCCAAGGCAAAAGATTATTTCGAGACACTACTAAACGGTGTGTTGGCGGCCGGGCCTCAGGTGGATGCCATCATTGAGCGTTTTTCCAACAATTGGCGCGTCAACCGTATGTCCGGGGTGGACCGTAATGTATTGCGCATCGCTCTTTACGAAATGCTCTGCCGGGATGATGTCCCCGTCAAGGTGATCATCAACGAGGCGGTTGAAATCGGCAAAAAATACGGCGGAGAAGAGTCGGGAAGCTTTATCAATGGCATTTTGGACGCTGTCCACAACGCCCATAAAAAAGGGGCCATCAAGACGCCGGCACTAACCGCCCCAGACAACGCTTTTGTAACAGATGAAACCGCCGGCCCAAAAGCGCAGCAGTCGACCGCATCTGACCAAAAACCGGCCCGCCGGTCGATATCTGTGGCGCCAGGGGTGAGGAGACGTCAGGTGAAACGCACTATTTCCAATGAAGGAGAAAGAAATGATCCATCGTAAGGTAAGATTGACGGAAGAGGAAATCCCCAAACAGTGGTACAATATTTGCGCCGATATCAAATTGAATCCGCCTTTGGGACCTGACGGAAACCCGGTTTCACCGGACATGCTGGCGCCGGTATTTCCCATGAATCTTATTGAGCAGGAGGTAAGTCAAGAGCGTTGGATCGATATTCCCGAACCGGTCCTCGATATTTTACGCATCTGGCGTCCGGCCCCTTTAGTGAGAGCCCGCAACCTGGAAAAAGCCTTGGACACACCGGCCCGCATCTATTTTAAGGATGAGAGCGCCAGCCCGCCTGGCAGCCACAAGCCCAATACCGCCGTCCCGCAGGCTTACTACAACAAAGAGTTCGGAATTGAACGGATGACAACGGAAACCGGCGCTGGCCAGTGGGGCAGCGCCCTTTCCTTTGCCTGCGCCCATTTTGGCATCGAGTGCAAGGTTTTTATGGTACGGGTCAGTTTTGATCAAAAACCCTACCGCAAATCGATGATGCAGGTGTGGGGCGGCGATGTGGTTCCCAGCCCCGGCCCTGATACAAAAGCCGGCCAGGCCGCTTTGGAAAGAGACCCGGACACACCGGGCAGCTTGGGCATCGCCATCAGTGAAGCCATTGAGGCGGCGGTCAGCGACACCTCGGGCAAGACCCGCTACTCTCTCGGCAGCGTACTCAACCATGTGATGCTGCATCAGACCATCATTGGACTGGAAGCCCAAAAACAGATGGAAAAAATCGGCGAATATCCCGATGTGGTGATCGGCTGCGCCGGCGGCGGCAGCAACTTCGCCGGCCTCGCCTTTCCTTTTGTCCATGACAAAATCAACGGCAAGGAGATCGAGTGCTATCCGGTGGAGCCGGCCGCCTGCCCGACCCTGACCCGGGCGCCCTTTGTCTACGATCATGGCGATACCGCCGGTTACACCCCCTTGATGCCCATGCACAGCCTGGGGCACATGTTTGTACCGCCCCCCGTCCATGCCGGCGGGTTGCGCTATCACGGCATGGCCCCCACCGTCAGCCAGCTGGTGGTGGATGGTCTGATCACCCCCCGTTCCGTAACCCAGGTGGATGCCCTAAAAGCGGGGGTGCTGGCGGCGCGGGCGGAGGGGATTATTCCCGCTCCGGAAACCACCCACGCGTTGGCCTGCGTACTTGAAGAGGCCCAAAAGGTGAAGGAGGATGGCGAAGAAAAAGTAATCCTTTTCAATTGGAGCGGTCATGGCCTGTTGGATCTGGGCGCCTACGACCAATATTTTTCCGGCAACCTGACCAACTATCAATTGACCGATGAAGAGATCGCCAAGTCCGAAGAGGTCTTTGACCGGTTTCCCAAACCCGAGATGTTTAACTCGTAATGACGACGCAACCATCACTGCCCGAAAGCAGATCGCGCCGCTGTCCGCGTTTGGGCAGTGAGATCACCTTTGAATACTGTTTAAAATACGCTTCGGAAGAGGGCCCTTGTTGTAAGGTCTGCGACTGCTGGTGGGAGCGGTTTGACGTGGTGGCCTATCTCAACCGGGCCCTCGGTTCCGAGGCGGTGAAAAATTTGCAAGCATCGCAACCACCGTCCAAAGCGACCCGCCTTGTGGAACTGATCGAGCAGGCCCGGACTCGCTGTGGCATTTTGCCATCTGATAGTAAGGTCTCGCATAAAGAGACGTAAGCAAAACAGATGACGTGGTTAAAGGAGGAATGATAAAAAGTCTTCATGAGCCGTGAATTGAGTTATGCTGATCGAAACGAAACCGTTTTGGACAGCAAGGCTACTGTTCGACATGCTTACTGGTCCAAGAGACCGCAAAGGAGTAGTATGATCGTTGAAAAATTGGAAGTCGGTCCCATCATGGCCAACTGTTTTGTCGCCGGATGCGAGAAGACGAAAAAATGCGCCGTTATCGATCCGGGTGATGAAGACAAGCGAATTTTAGCCGCCGTTGCAAAATACGGTTTGGAAGTGGCGGTGATTATCAACACCCACGGTCATTTTGACCATGTGGGGGCCAATGCGCCGGTCAAAAAAGCGACGGGTGCACCGTTGATGATCCACGCCCTGGATGAACCGTGGTTATCCTTTGTTGCGGAAAGCGCCTCCCGCTGGGGACTCTCTGGAGAAGATTCACCCAAGCCGGACCGGCTTATCGCCCATGATGACACCATAGCGGTGGGCAACCTGACCTTTACCGTCATCCACACGCCCGGCCATACTCCCGGCGGGGTCTCTTTACTGTGCGGAAACCATCTTTTTGTGGGGGACACCCTTTTTCGGGGGTCCATCGGTCGCACCGACCTGCCCAAGGGAGATCACGACACACTGCTTGCCAGCATCCGGGAGCGTCTCTATGTGCTGCCTGACGAGGTGGTGGTCTACACCGGGCACGGGCCGGAAACCACCATCGGAAGAGAGAAACGCAGTAATCCCTTTGTGAAAGCGTAATATTAAATATGTGGCAATCGCGTAAATCAACCCGCCAAATCAAGGTCGGGGATGTCAAGGTGGGCGGAGATGCGCCTGTTTCGGTGCAGTCCATGACCAACACGCCGACCGAGGATATAAACGCCACGGTCGCACAAATCGAGCGATTGACCGCCGCCGGATGTGAAATTGTCCGCGTGGCCGTACCCGACAGGGCGGCGGCCAAGGCTATCGGCCCTATCAAAGAACGCATTACGATCCCCCTGATCGCCGACATCCATTTTGATCACCGTCTGGCCATTGCCGCAGCCGAGGCGGGGGTGGACGGCCTACGCATCAACCCGGGCAATATCGGTTCTAAAGAACGTATCCAAAAAGTGGCGGCGGCGGCCCAGGCAGAGCGGTTGCCCATCCGTATCGGCGTCAACGCCGGCTCATTGGAAAAGCGCCTTTTGGAAAAATTCGGCGGCGCCACCCCCGAAGCGATGGTGCAAAGCGCCCTGGACCAAATTCGATTACTGGAAGATCTGGGGTTCGACGCCATCAAGGTTTCGCTGAAGGCCTCCGATGTGTATCGAACCGTTGCCGCCTACCGCCAATTATCGGAAATAACCGATGTGCCCCTGCACATCGGCGTAACCGAGGCGGGCGGGCTCTATCCGGGGATTGTCAAGTCGAGCTTGGGCATCGGTATGCTGCTGGCCGAGGGCATCGGCGACACCTTACGGGTCTCTTTGACCCGCGATCCGGTGGAAGAGGTTCGGGTCGGCTTTGAGATTTTAAAAGCGCTGGGGCTCAGACAAAAAGGACCCGAAATCATCTCCTGCCCCACCTGCGGCCGCTGCAATATCGATCTTTTTCATATTGCCGAAACCGTTGAAAAGGCTCTTTTGACCGTTGATACCCCCATCACGGTAGCTATCATGGGGTGTGTGGTCAACGGCCCGGGCGAGGCCAAAGAGGCCGACATCGGCATCACCGGTGGCGATGGCGTAGGCATTTTGTTCCGCAAAGGCAAGCTGGTTAAAAAATTTCCCCAGGAGCAGTTGGTGGAGGTGCTTTTGGCGGAAGTCGACAAACAGGTTCAAACCGCAAAAACGGAAAATCAATCACAGGAATAGCGATGGCCAAAAAGGAAAAGAGCGCAATTTCTCCCACCCGGGCCGAGGATTATCCGGAATGGTATCAACAGGTGATTAAAGCCGCCGATATGGCGGAAGTATCGCCGGTGCGCGGCTGCATGGTGATCAAACCCTGGGGCTACGCCCTGTGGGAAAACATGGTGCGTCAACTGGACATCATGTTTCAGGAAACCGGCGTACGCAACGCCTATTTCCCTCTGTTTATTCCACTCCACTTTTTACAAAAAGAGGCCGACCATGTGGAAGGGTTCGCCACCGAGTGCGCGGTGGTGACACACCATCGTCTGAAAAAAGAGGGCGGCGTACTGGCGCCGGCGGGTCAATTGCAAGAGCCCCTGGTGGTTCGGCCCACCTCCGAGACCATCATCGGCGACGCCTTTGCCCGTTGGATTACCAGCTACCGTGACCTGCCGCTGCTCATCAACCAATGGGCCAATGTGGTCCGCTGGGAGATGCGTACTCGGATCTTTTTACGAACCAGCGAATTTTTGTGGCAAGAGGGCCACACGGCCCATGCAACGGCCGACGAAGCCATGGCGCGCACCCGCCAGATGCTGGATGTTTACGCCGCGTTTGTGGAAGCGTATCTGGCCATTCCGGTGATCAAAGGCGTCAAAACCGAATCGGAACGCTTTCCCGGCGCCGAGGAGACCTTTTGCATCGAGGCGATGATGCAGGATCGCAAGGCGCTCCAAGCGGGGACCTCTCACTTTTTGGGTCAAAATTTCGCCAAAGCGGCCGGCATCAAATATCAGTCCGATCAAGAGACCGAGGAGTATGTTTGGACCACATCCTGGGGGGTTTCCACCCGTATGATCGGCGGGTTGATTATGACCCACAGTGATGATGACGGCCTGGTGCTGCCGCCGAAAATCGCCTCGGCCCAGGTCGTGCTGCTGCCGATTTTCCGCAAAAGAGAGGATGAAAAAACGGTGATGGATTACACCCGCACCTTGGCCCGGAAGCTGCGCGCCATCTACTATCATGGCCAGCCGTTGAAAGTAGAGATCGATACCCGCACCAGCGGCGGCGCCCGCGGGTGGAACTGGATAAAAAAGGGAATCCCATTGCGGGCGGAGATCGGGCCGCGGGACATTGCCCGGGACGCCCTGTTTGTAGGCCGCCGGGATCTTCCCCATCAAGAAAAGCGTCCGATCCCACGGGAAACCTTTTTGGCCAATGTCACAACCGTTTTAGACGAGATGCAGCAGACCTATTTTGACCGGGCCAAGGCGTTCCGCAAAGCCCATATCCACAAGATTGATGATCGTCGGGCCTTTGACGCCTTTTTTACTCCGGCCGACAAAGACACACCCGAAATCCACGGCGGATTCGCCCGCTCCCACTGGTGCGGGGATGCCGATTGTGAAGCCCGGATCAAGGAGACGTTGAAGGTGACGATCCGCGCCATCCCGTTGGAGGGCAATAAAGAGGAGGGTTCCTGCATCTATTGCGACAAGCCCGGTCGACAGCGGGTAGTTTTTGCCAAAGCGTACTGATGGCGACATGTTTTAAAAGGGCGGTTTGTTATGCCGACGCATGAGCATCGAAATGATATCGTAAAACATATTGCCGGGTATACGTTTGGCATAACCCTTTTCGTATTCCTGATACCCTATGGCATATGGCGTTTGGCTTCAAGCGGACTCGCTCTTTTTTCAGTGCCGTTGACTTCAAATACGGATGTGCGAATAACCTTGGCGCTCCTCTTTTTCGTACCCGGCGTTGTTTTTGCGATTTGGTCCAATCTGGTTCTCTTTTTCAAGGGCAAGGGCGGGCCTGCAGATGTTGCCGGTATCGCGATCAGCCCCCGCACCCAAAAACTGGCGGTAACGGGCCCCTATAAATACACAAGAAATCCGATGGTTTTTGGGATGAACGCAATTTACCTCTCCATGGCACTCTTTTTCAACTCGCTGGGCTGCTTACGGGTGCTGATCATCTTGTTTTTGATCATGGTCAGGTATGTTGTTCTCCGGGAGGAAGATCGCCTTTTGGCCGATTTTGGCGCAGACTATGAAGCTTACAAAAAGAAGACCTCCATGCTAATCCCTCTGTCGCCGAAAAAACATGTTTCATCTCCAACTGAATAGACATTATTATAGATAGATTGAATGGTCAGGTAAGTCGTCTGCGTCCTGGAGATCAACCGCTATTTTAATCAGCGCTGTGGAAGTTGGTGAAAAAGATGGATTTAAAGAAAAAAACACGGGTTGCCGAACTGTCTCTACTGGAATTGATTTGGCGCAATCCCATTTAACTTGGGGTTTTAACATTATCATTTTTTCCACATTCTATGGGCTTTTAAGATCGACACCATATTTGATTCTCTACTTTTTGGCATGAACTCTCTTTGGGTAACTTTAAAAAGATATGAATGCAGACGTTGTGTTTATTTTCATTGTCCGGCAAGTAGCGTGGATAAGGCCATAAAAGAAAAATATTCAGGTCAGCAGTGATCCGTATCAACGATATCATCGACAAAGTGACCGCTTACAGCGCCGAAGCGGATCTTGACCTGATTGGCCGGGCCTACATCTTTTCCGCCCGTGCTCACGCAGGCCAGGTAAGGCTTTCCGGCGAGCCTTATCTGTCGCACCCGCTTGAGGTCGCAGGCATCTTGGCTGATATGAAACTAGATGCGATCAGCATCGCTTCGGGGCTTTTACACGATGTGGTGGAAGACACCCAATTTACCGAGGATGACGTCCACGACATGTTCGGTAAAGAGGTGGCCCTTATTGTGGCCGGGGTCACCCGGTTGGGTACGGTGCCCCTTAAAGGGGCCAAAGCGCGGCAAGCGGAAAACATCCGTAAAATGTTTTTGGCCATGGCCGATGATATTCGCGTAATTTTGATTAAATTGGCCGACCGGCTCCATAACATGCGGACCTTAAAGTACCATAAGGCTCAAAAAACGCAGCAAAAAATCGCCCGTGAAACCATGGATATCTTTGCACCCATGGCTGCCCGCTTAGGTATCTACTGGATTAAAAGCGAACTGGAAAACCGCTCATTTTATTACCTCCAGCCCGACACCTATATCGAAATTGAAGCGTTGGTGAACAAGGAAAAGCAGGCCCGGGAAGAGTACATCGAGAGCGTGCAGGCGCTCATCACCCAAAAAATGGCCGAAAAGGGTTTGTCATGTGAGGTACAGGGACGCTTTAAGAATTATTACAGTATCTACCGTAAAATGGTAACCCAGGCGCTGGACTTTGAGGATGTCTACGACATCATCGCCTTTCGAATTATTTTAGATACCGATTCCAAGTGTTACGAAGCATTGGGGCACATCCATTCGCTTTGGAAGCCCATTGACGGCAAGATCAAAGATTATATCGCCCGCCCTAAACCCAATATGTATCAGTCGCTGCACACCACGGTGATCGGTCCGGTCAAAGATCGGATGGAGATTCAAATCCGCACTCATGAAATGGACCAGGTGGCCAACTCCGGTATTGCGGCCCACTGGCGCTACAAGGAGGGGGGCAAATCCGACAAGGAACTGGACCACACCTACGCCTGGATCCGGGATCTGGTCGCCAGCCAGGAAAGTATCCAGGACCCGGACGAGTATCTGGAAAATGTCCGTATTGATCTATTTCCCGAGGCCATCTACGTCTTTACCCCCCGGGGCGATATTATGGAACTGCCCCGGGGTGCGACGCCCATCGATTTTGCCTATAAAATCCATACCGATGTCGGCCATCAGTGCGTGGGCGCCAAAGTCAATGGCCGCATGATCCCCTTGCGCACCGAATTGAAGACCGGCCAGCACGTAGAGGTGGTGACCAATAAGCAGAGCACCCCCAGCAAGGATTGGTTGGAGTTTGTCAAAACCTCTAAGGCGCGTTCGCGTATTCGCAATTGGGTTAAAACTCAGGAAAAGGAGCGCAGCATCAACCTGGGCCGTGAGATGTGCGAAAAGGCATTCCGTAAACAAAAGCTCAACTTCAACACCCTGTCGAAGAAAAAAGAGATGGACGCCGTGGTGGCCGACTTTGGCTTTAAAAAGTTGGATGATCTGCTGGCCAATATCGGTTACGGAAAAACAACGCCCTTGCAGATCATTCGGAAGATCGTGCCCAAAAATGCGGTCGTAACCGACGGCATCACGGAAATGGCGCCTTCTAAAGACGCCTCTTCCAAGAAAAAGGGTGATGGGATTACCGTTCAGGGGATGGACGACATGCTGATCCGCTTTGGCAACTGCTGCCAGCCAGTGCCCGGTGATCCGGTCATCGGCTATATCAGCCGGGGCCAGGGGGTGACCGTGCATCACGCCGAGTGTAAAAATGTGGCCCGCCTGGACCACGAACGCTATATCGACGTGGAGTGGGATTCGTCCTCTGAGGCGGCCTATCCTGTGGATATTTTTGTGGAATCCCTGGATCGGGTAGGGTTGCTCGCCGATATGGCCGGCGTCATCTCGAAAAGCGGCGCCAATATCATCTCCGCCAACACCGCCACCAACAAGAAAAAAGAGGTGTCAACCACCCTCACCGTGATGATCAACGACCACAATCACCTGATCCGTTTGCTGGCCGATCTGAGGGAAGTGCGCAATGTACGGTCGGTGCGAAAGTTGAAGTAAACATTTGGATTCCAAATAGAACCGTCTAAATCCAGGGCCGGGGCATCTTCCAGGTTCCCCGTTCTAAAACCAATGCCCACATTCAACCCGGATTTTGCATGAAATTTTACCGGAAAATTATTTGGCGGTCTATTTATCATGAACAAAGCAGATAAAACACTGCCTAAATACAGATTGGAGAAACAATGCGACATCTTGCAATCCTATTGACGGCCGGTGCTATTGTATTGGCCGGTTCGTGTATCGTTGCTGCCGATCCCCACCAGGGGGGTATTGGACTGCATTATTGGTTCACTATGGATGATATCGACAGCCAGAATAGTTTCGATGAGGACGGGTATAACTGGATTTTTTCCTACAAATATAAAAACAGCTTGATCGGTTTTTTAGGTGATCTTGAAGTGGCGCGACAGGAGATTGCCGGCGATGATGATTTTGTATTAAGCCCTCAAGCATTTGTCCTTATCGGTGATTTTCTCTACTGCGGAGTGGGGATTGGGATCCACTATGCCGACGGCGACTTTTCCGATCTGTTTTACGCCCTTAAAGCAGGCATCGACATGGAAATCATTGATGATTTTTTACATCTCGATGTGAGTCTCAACTACCGTTTTGATAATTGGGATTACGATGCGGTGCAAGATGATGTGGATACGGATACGGTGACATTAGGCGTTACAGGACGCATTGAATTCTGATGATGTGGTTGTTTTTTTCAGGCGATCAGCATATCAGGTATGAGCCGCGACCCTGAAAACGACGCCTTGTATCCCGGCCTTCACGTTAGCCGTTTTTTCTATTCATACCGTCCCTTCGGGGCCTGAACTGGCGCCTTTTATAGAGGCGCTTGGGAAAATCACGTCACTAAGCGAACAGTTCAATACGGCCGCCGACAAGATCGTTGGCCCCGTGCATATCGAGATCTTTGTTACCCCTTTATGCCCCTTTTAACCGATGCCAAATGGTCCACTCGTTTGGGCGCCATGGCGCCTTAATCATAATAACCATCGCAACCTACAGGGAATTGTGTTATTCTGAAGTTATGGCTTCCCCTGAATTCACGCTGCAAATCGCCATGGTTCTCGGAGTGGTGCTGGTGACCGTGATACTTTTTATCACCGAGTGGTTGCGGGTTGATATCGTAGCGATGCTGGTGATGGTTGCCCTGTCTTTAATGGGACTGGTAGATGGCCGGGAAGCCTTCCAAGGCCTATCCAGCACAGCGGTCATATCGATTATTTCCGTTGTGATCATGGGTCGCGGGTTGGATCATACCGGTGTCATCAGCCGGGGAATTCAACCGCTATTACGGATTGCGGGCAAAAGCCGGCAGCGTATTATCCTGATGATGTCGACCACGGTTGCGGTCATCTCCAGTTTTATGCAAAATATCGGCGCGGCGGCCCTTTTTTTACCGGCGCTCCAACGCATGAGCCGTCAAACAAAAACCCCTATCTCGCAACTGTTAATGCCAGTAGGCTTTTCCGCCATATTGGGCGGAACCATCTCTTTGGTGGGTTCCAGCCCTTTGATTATGCTGAACGATCTGCTGCGCCCCTTTAATCTCAAACCCTTTAGTTTATTTAGTGTTACACCCGCGGGAATCGCATTGCTGTTGACGGGCATTTGCTACTTTCTGTTTCTGGGACGCTGGGTGTTGCCCCAAAAGGCGGAAGCGGACGACGACGCTGATGAGGCAAGTCCCAACCCGTTGGTCTATTACCCGGAATTGGCCCGGCTATACGAAATTGATTTCCCGGTTCATGCCGGTGGAAAAGGAATCAAGGCCCAGGAGCTTTGCGACCAATACAACATACACCCGGTCATTTTATCCTTTGATTACGGCAAGCATATTATCATGCCGCCGGACCGGGAATTGCGGATCGCGCCCGGCACGGTGTTTGCCGCCTACGGCTCTCCGGGGCATGTCCGGCAGGCGGCCCAGGATTTTGGGTTTGATATAAAACCGGAACTGGATCTGTTTGTAGAAGAACTTTCTCAGGATATGTCCGGCGTGGTGGAAGCGATTGTTCCACCGCACTCTCAATTTATCGGCCAAACCTTGATGGAAGTCCGTTTCCGACACAATTATCTACTGGCCCCCATGGCTGTTGTTCATCAGGGTGAGATCAACTACACCAAAATCGGTTTTCGCGAACTGGAACCGGGGGATGTCATCTTAATGCACGGCCGTTGGGAATATCTGCAGCAGATGAGACCCAAGCGCAGTCTGCTTTTTGCCCAGTCACCGGAGCATGAAATTCTAAAACCGCTCAAGGCCCGCACCGCTTTGGCCTGTTTCGCCCTGGCCACCGCTATGGTTGTTTTTACCTCACTGCCGATTTCGGTCAGCTTGATGACCGGCGCTTTGGGGATGATTTTGTTCAATGTCCTGAGCATCGATGAGGCATATCAAGCCATCGATTGGCGCACGGTGTTTTTACTGACCGGGTTGATCCCGCTTGGATTGGCCATGCAAAAAACCAATGCCGCCGATTGGATCGTCTTTCACCTGCTGACCCTCATCGGAACCCCATCACCCACGCTGTTTTTCCTCACCATCGGATTCATTACCACTCTGTTGACTTTGGTGGTTTCCAATGTCGGGGCGACGGTGCTGCTCGTTCCGCTGGTGGTGGGCATGGCCGGGCAGGTGGGCGCGGATTCTCGGTTGGCGGCACTGGTGGTAGGGTTGGCTGCTTCCAACGCCTTTTTGCTGCCCACGCACCAGGTTAATGCTCTCTACATGGGTCCCGGGGGATACAGCGCCAAAGACTTTCTTCGAGCCGGAATGCCCTTGAGTGTGTGTTTTTTGCTGGTGTTGACCGTTGTTATCATGCTGCTTTATTAGCCGTCACATACCGGTTGATTATATTCCCGTCAGGAGTTATCCTTTAAGGATGGCAATGAAGATATTGTACGATTACGCGCTGGGGTTGATGGAAGGCCCGCAGGGTGACTGGAATCAACCCCGGCGTGTGCCGCGATCACCAGGACCACTTTGTCCAGGTGCTTATTCAGCTGCTCTTGCTCAATTCGAATGATCTGTCCCGTTTTTGCCTCTTTTTTTGACTGCGTACTTTTGGCAGGGTGCATCGGCAGCCCTCCTCATGGTAATCGTTTATGTTTTTGGTAACACAAACCTGCCGGATTGAGAGCGACTCTTTCAAAATGTGCGAAACTTTTTATACGCTATCATCAGGAGCGACCGCACAAATCATTAAACAACTTGACACCCGTGGAATATTTGACGACAAATTCACCTGAAGTCTCGACTTTTAAGTGGTACTAACCTCCAAGGCCGTAAACAGCCACAACGAACGATGAAAGTCTTTCTTTTTGTACATATTTGGTAAGACTTTTCATATAAACTTGGGGAGGGTTACAACAGGGCCGCTTCTTTGTTGCGGGTAGTTATGTTGTTTGCTAACGTAGGCGCCCGGTCATAAATTTGCCAAATGCCCCCGTAGCTCAGTGGATAGAGCACAGGATTCCTAATCCTGGCGCCGCAGGTTCGATCCCTGCCGGGGGCGCCAGTGTCCACGTCATGTTATCATCCAAAGGATATTAAACACCGCTATTTTACCTTACGCACCAGATATTCCTGGATGCGATTGCCCTCTTTCCGTTTAACAGCCACGATATAGGGGCCAAAGGCGAACTCCTCATTTTCCTGGGGGATTTTACCGATAACATTCAGTACATAACCGGAAAACGTATCGTATTCACTGGAATCTACTATCTGCATACCTGTTGTGGCATTGACATCTTCGATATCCGACCTGCCGGGTACCCGCCACTCACATTCGGCGGTTTTGGTGATCTGCGGCTCCACCTTATCGGTCTCATCCTCGATCTCCCCCACCAGTTCTTCGATCACATCCTCTAAGGAGATCAAACCGGAAACCCCGCCATGCTCATCCACCACGATAGCCAAATGGTTGCGGCGTTTTTTAAATTGGGTCAATAGGGAATCAAGCTTTTTATTTTCCGGCACAAAATAGGCTTTGCGCATAATTTTGCGCAGATCCGCGTCTCCATTGTGGGTGATCTGATACAGGAGCAAATCCTTGGTGGTGATAATGCCGATCACGTGATCAATATCGCCCTCAATAACCGGTACGCGGGTATATCCCGTCTTGGCCAATTCCTCTAAATTGAGCGGTTTTAGAATATCAATCACAAACATATCGGCCCGGGGCGTCATAATCTCCGAAGCCTTGGTATCGTCAAACTCAAAAATATTATGAATAAGATTACGCTCCTCGGTTTTAATCTGCCCCACCTCTTCCACCACCTCCACAAAGGTCATCAGCTCCTCTTCGGTTACCGAAGGTTTTTTTTGCATCCGGCCGGTCAATTTGGGAATAAAGCCCAATATCAGCAATACCGGCCAAAACAAGACGGAGAGCCAATAGATCGGGTAGATGGTCAACCGGGCAATAGCAACGTTATTGCGGGTGGCGAAGGATTTGGGCAGCACTTCACCAAAAACCAGGATGAGAAAGGTCATGACACCTGTTGCCAGACCTACCGCATAATTGGGGAAAAGCCGCAATGTGATCACCGTGGCCAAAGCCGAAGCGCCCACATTGACTATATTGTTGCCGATCAGAATGGTGGTTAGCAGCTTGTGGGAATCTTTTTTCATTCGCTCGATGAGCGCTTCGGTTCGACCGCCGTTTTTGCGCAAATGTCGTGCCCGGGTGGAACTGATGGAGAAAAGGGCTGTTTCGGCAGATGAGAAAAAACCCGATAAAAGCAACAAAATGACTAAAATGAGAATGTCACCTGTCATTGGAGATATTTTATTGTCGGTTTTGAGGGAATAACAACAGAAAAACCACTGGAAGGCGTACCAGTGGCCTGTGGTAATTTCACGGAGAAAACCCGTTCACTTCGGTTGATCTTGCATAGGCGCAAAACAAGCGCCGACATAGATGGAGGTTGGTCTATTCCTTCGGATGACATGAGTTACAGCTTGTCGGACCAGTCGGTTTGATCCGCTCCTGTTTCCCTCCCATAGCCATGGCAATCTCTTTATTATGCGCTTTGATGGCCTTATGGCAACCAATGCACTGATCATGATAGGCGTTTTTGTAATACATCACCGGGTCATCACCGGAATCCTTTGCCGGCATGGTGTCCAAGTCGTGGCACCCGGAGGTCATGCAGCCTTGGACCTGATCCTCACCGTCCCATTGATGATGGCAGGTCATGCAGTTGATGCTAAAATGCTGCGAATGCGGAAATTCCACCGATGCCCGTTTGGCCTCCACGGAATCCGGCGGACTTAACTCAAATGCACCCAGAGGAACCTGCATGACATCTCCTTCTGCCATTTCCGTATCGCTTGCTGTACCTGTGGCAATGCCATAGACGACCACTGCCAACAGACCGAGCACCACAAAGACCATTTTTCGCATCCTACCCTCTCCTTTTACGCTAACGCCTAATACAATATTTGCAATAACGGTACGGCTATATAGACAGCCGGGGCATCGTTTCTCAATAATATGGAAAAAGCCTCAATGCAAGCTAAAAGTACCCTTTAACAAGCCTGATCCCCGCGTCGATTCTGAGGTGGCCGGATATTGGTCCGAATCACCCGCAGGATTTTGGGCGTATAATCAGAACGGCGCCCCATGCGATTGCCTTGGAATTTCATAAATAATATGGCCGCCACAAAGGCACTGACCCCGCAAATGGCCGCCACCGTCGAGACATCCGCACCCATGCGGCCAGCCAAAAAACTACCAAACACAGCTCCCATCAACATACACAAGATGGGGAAGACATAAATCAGGAAGGCCGCCTTCAACAATGACGCGGTTTTAAAGGTCAGCACCACCCTGTCGCCGGCTTGGGCCGCCACCCGGTTTTCGACTTTGATCATCATGCCGGCCCCATCGCCGTGGGTGGCGCAAGAGTCCTTGGCGCTACAGTGGTTACACGCGCTGCTGCGAGTGGTCTTCACCCAGGCAATGCCGCCCGCCGTTTCCGCTACGATACCCTCTTCCGTGGCCATAATGATCTCCGCGCGATTTACGCCGCGGCAATCTCCTCTTTTTCACGCTCTTCGTTTACCGGCGGATACCTACGATAACAGATCAAACCACACTGCAGACAACGGCCGGCTTCCTTGCGAGCGGTGTGTTCATCCAGACCCTTTTCCAATTCAACGGCGCCGGGCGCCAAATCAAGGGGTATAATCTGCCTAGGATAGGTGCGGGTCGGCGCCACCTTGTCCACGTTTTGAACCGGGCTGTTCGGAGTGACCACATTGACCGGTAAAGAGAACTCAATGTCGTACATCGCCTGATGAATCGCCGCCGCTGCCCTACGCCCGGCTCCAATGGCCCTGATCGCACCGGAAAAATCGCTAAGCACATCCCCCTTGGCAAGCAGCCCCGCCTCACCGAACTGCTCCGGGGCCTTGTAGGGTTCAAAGGCCTGCCAGTGAACGGGGCGGCCTTCAGACCTTTCAATAGGATTGTCCGCTTCTGTTCGGGCTGTATAAATAAATTGCGGAAAGCGCCCCATGGGTAAAAGCAACCCATCAACATCAATCCGGCGCTCTTTCCCGGACGCCAGATCTATCCACCGAATCCCCGTGAGCTTTTGATCAACACCCACTATGCCGGTGACACCGCCGCCGGTCACCACTTCAATTTCCGGTAAATTATCAGCTTCAATACCCTCGTTTTGAGGCGGCAGCACCTCATCTGCGGCTTGTAAAACAACGGTTACCTTTTCAACTCCAATAGTCTTTAGCATGGCCGCTGCGGTCCAGATGGCGTTATCACTACCGGCAATGACTATATGGCGTCCGCAATTAAATGCGTCGGGATGGTTATTGGAAAACCGCAAGAGATCAATCATCAGATAGACACCGGGAATCGGCTGCTCAAACGTATGGGTCACGCCGCGCGCCAGGCGGTTGTCCCAACCGCCCGTGGCCAAGAAGACCGCCTCAACCCCCCCACCCAGCAGGCTGTCAACGGTAAAATCGTCACCGATCATTTGCCCGGTTTCCGCTGAGACACCCATCTGGAGAATTCCCTCGATATCCCAATCCAAAACCTCACGGGTCAGCCGATTTTCGTGAATGGCGCTTCGGAGCAGTCCACCCATCTGGTCGGTGGCTTCATAAACCGTTACCGAATGTCCCAGCCTTGCGGCAAAAAAGGCGGTTGACAGCCCCTGTACGCCACCGCCCACGATGGCGATTTTACGACTGGTTCTCGGCGCCCGAAAGGGCTGAACCCGGACGCCTTTGGACATCTCGTAATCGGCGGCGTACCGTTTTAGCCCATTGATGGCAACCGATTCGTCCACCAGCATGCGGCGACACTCATCCTCGCAAGGCCGTGGACAAATACGTCCGATGACTGTGGGAAACGGGTTTCGTTCCTTAATGACCTGGACCGATTTGGCATAATCACCTTTCTGGATATGACCGATATAACGGCAAATATCGATCCCCGCCGGACAGGCCCGCTGACAGGGGGTCGTGCAGTCTTCAAGGGTATACTCTTGTATCAACCGCCGGGTGACAGATGAGAGCTTGATAATGTGTTTCGGGCAGGCCCGTTCACAGGCGCCGCAGCCGGTACATTTTTTTTCACTCACCTTGGGAAGACCGTCCAGGCCCATTTTCAACGCCCCGAACTGACATGTCTTGACACAGCTGCCAAGGCCCAGGCATCCAATCGTGCACACTTTCATCCCGCCGGAAAGCATTGCCGCTGCACGGCAGTCGGACATCCCTTCGTAAAGATATTTTACATCGGCATCCTCAACCCCATACGTGCAGTCGGGTAATGCAATGTCCGGCTCCTTGGCTTCAATACTGATGCCCATAATGGCGGCAATGGCTTCAGCCACATCCGATCCGGCCGCCACACATGAGTTGGGTGACGATTTTCCCGCCACAATTGCCTCGGCATTGGGCGTGCATCCCGGATAGCCGCAACCACCGCAATTTGCGCCGGGAAGCGCATCGTCCACAGCCAAAACCTGTGGATCCACGTAAACGTAGAATATTTTTGAGGCCACGGCCAAACCCAGGCCTACAATTACGCCCAAGCTGCCCATAATGATAATCGCTGTGGTCATATGTAACTCCTTAACAGCGTTGTAAAGGTTCCTTCAAAGTTCTAAAAGATCGCGTCAAAGCGGCACTTTTCATAGCAGGTTAAACATTCGACGCATTTTTCCCGGTCAATCACCGCCACTTCTTTCTTTTTCCATGTAATGGCATCGGTAGGGCATGCTTTGAAACAAAGTCCGCACTTTTTACAAGCATCTGGATCCACAGTGAATGTAAGCAGTGCCGCACAACGTTTGGCCGGACAAACCTTATCCAGAATATGGGCTTCGTACTCATCTCTGAAATAGCGTAGGGTTGATAATACCGGATTGGGTGCGGTTTGTCCTAAACCGCACAACGACGCCTCCCTGATAGTATCGGAGAGCTCATCGAGAAGATCCAGATCAGACGGCTCCCCACGCCCTTCAGAGATTTTAACCAACAACTCCAACTGACGGCGGGTACCCTCCCTACAAGGGGTGCACTTCCCGCACGATTCATCCTGGATAAATTCCATGAAAAAGCGGGCCATATCAACCATGCAGGTACGATCATCCATAACGATGACACCGCCGGAACCCATAATGGCTCCCACCTTGGCAATGGCCTCATAATCGACCGGGATATCGAGATACTGCTCCGGTACACAGCCGCCCGAAGGGCCGCCCAACTGGACGGCCTTAAACTTACGTCTATTGGGTATTCCGCCTCCAACGTCATAGATAATCGACCTCAACGTGGTGCCCATGGGGACTTCCAACAGCCCGATATTGTTGATGTCACCGGAAATGGCAAACACCTTGGTGCCTTTGCTGGTTTCCGTTCCTACACTGGCGTACCAATCGCCACCATGGCGGACAATCTGCGCCACATTTGCCAGGGTTTCCACATTATTCAGGATGGTCGGTTTTTCCCACAACCCTTTGTGCGCCGGAAACGGCGGCCTGGGTCTCGGCATGCCCCGTTTCCCCTCGATGGAGCGCATCAGCGCAGTCTCTTCACCACATACAAAGGCCCCGGCGCCTTGATAGATTTCGATGTCAAAGTCAAACCCGGAACCCAAAATATCCTTACCCAGCAGCCCGTATTCGGAAGCTTGTTGGATTGCCAGCTCCAGCCGCCTGACAGCCAACGGATACTCGGTACGGGCATAAATATAGCCTTTTGGGGCGCCGATGGCCTTGGCGGCGATCGTCATCCCTTCTAAAACGGCATGGGGGTCCGCTTCCAGGATACTGCGGTCCATAAAGGCGCCCGGATCACCCTCATCGGCATTGCACAACACATATTTTTCATCACCCGGGCCGGCTTGGGCAAACTGCCATTTAAGTCCGGCCGGAAAGCCGGCCCCACCCCTGCCGCGCAGGCCCGACTTCTTCACCTCCTCGACAATATCGCCGGGTTCCATTTCAAAAAGCGCTTTGGCCACACCATCGTATCCGTTCTGGACGATATACTCTTCAATCACCTCAGGATCGATTATCCCTTTATTCCGCAGGGCGCGGGACATCTGATTGGAGAAAAAGGGAATCCGGTCCAGTTCACCGATTTTCTTTTTGGTGATCGGATCTTTAAACCAGAGCCTTTCCACCGGCTTGTCGTTAATCAGATGCGATTCAATCAGTTCGGGAACGTCGTCAACCTTTAGTTTCTGATAGAAAACCCCCCCCGGCTGCACCACCATAATGGGGCCGGCGGCGCAAAAACCGTTGCACCCCGTCTCAACGACTTCTACCTTGTCGTTTAATCCTTTGGATTCAATCTCCTCTTGCAATGCCGGAATCAGCTTCAGACTACCGGTGGCATGGCAACCGGTGCCACCGCAAACCAGCAGCCGTATTTTTGACTCAGGATCCATTTTAAGCGCATACTCTTCTCTCAGCGCCCCAAGGGTTTCGACGGTTAATCGCGCCATATGGCTATCTGCTCCTCTACCTAAAAAATTCCATGTGCATTTTTGAAAAAACTTGAAGGAGACCTTTTCAACATGCCAATTTTGTTCAAATTCCTGGAAAACAACGAATGCAACCCATACAATACCCGGTCATCATTCGAGGATAAGATTCTAGCCCGTTATAGAGAACCGAAAGTACCCTATTCGTCGGGACATAGCATCATAAGCGATTGCCCCGAGCCCTATCTATTCGTATTGCTCTAAAACCTCCACGATCTTGTCCGCACTGACATCCCCGTGAACATCTTCACCAATGGTCAAAACCGGCGCCAGACCACAAGCCCCTAAACATCGAACCGCCTCCAAGGAGAACCGCCGATCTTCTGTGGTATCACCGTCTTCAAGACCAAAGCTGCCCTTAATACGAATCATGACGTCTTTCATCCCCTTGACATAGCAAGCAGTGCCCATACAGGCCCGAATCGTATGGCGACCCTTGGGTTCCATGGAAAAAAGGGAATAAAAAGAGGCCACACCGAAGACATCACTTTGGGGCAGGTTCATTCCGTGACCGATATAATCGATCAGTGCTACCGGCAAATAGCCCACAATATTTTGACACTCTCTTAAAACAGTAATCACCGACCCGGGGACAGGTTTGTTTTGAAAAATAACTTCATCGATTTGCTCCCACATTTCGCTTGTAATGTCGGGATGTTGTAGGCTATCAACAGGTTGGCCCATAAATTGTCCTCCAGGTCGTAAAAATCGGCCAACCGGTTGTGGCGGCGGCCATTAAAATATAATGAATCTCTGCCTCTTTCATCGAGCAAACCATAGCGATTCACATCAAATTTTAACGAAGAAGTCTATATAATAAAAATGGTATAATGGCAACAACCGATATGGCCCGAACCCAAATGGAACCAGCAATGACGCCCTCTCTTGAAACACGGATTGGTTTGGCAGCCGGGTGGCTGCAAAAAAAGATTGATGTCACCCCGGTCGCGGGAATTATGACCGGCACCGGATTGGCCGCGGGTTTTAACAAGATGGCGCCCATCGCCCGATTCGACTACAGAGACATCCCCCATTTCCCGGAACCAACGGTCCAAAGCCATCCCGGCGAGTTGCGGTTGGTGACCTTTAATGGAAAGGTTGTTATGGTCTTTCAGGGCCGATTACACCTTTATGAAGGGTATCAGCCGTGGCAGGTGACATTTCCCGTCCGGTTGATGCAAACGGTCGGTGTGACGCATCTTTTCGTCACCAATGCCGCCGGCGGTCTAAACCCCTCTTTTGAACCGGGGCAAATCATGGTGATTACCGATCAGATCAATCTGACCGGCGTAAATCCGCTTGTCGGACCCAATATTGACGAATGGGGGCCACGGTTTCCCGACATGAGCCACGCCTATGACCCCTTTATAATTAAAGCTGTTTCCGATGCCGCAAAAAAATGTTCACCGAAGCTTTCAAAGGGGGTTTATGCCGGATTAAAAGGCCCCTGCCTGGAGACTCCGGCGGAAATCCGATATTTACAATCTGTCGGCGCCGATGCGGTAGGCTTTTCCACCGTTTGCGAGGTGATTGCGGCGGTTCACGGCGGTATGCGGGTCACAGGGTTTTCCACCATTACTAATGTACATACGCCGGAAGATCCTCAACCGGCCACCTTGGAAGAGATTATCAGAGTGGCCCAAAAAGCCGCGCCTCAATTGGCCGGCGTGATGCATGAAATCATCCGCACGCTTTAGGTTGATCCAGACGTATATCCACTCTATGCCCAGTGACACGATTATCTCTCGGCATGCCGCTTTTACCGCACCACCAGCTTGACTTCAATTAATGCGTACTAACACTTGGCTGTACCGAATTAACATGCACCTGTTTTTTGAGAACCCATATGTCTCAAGCGACCACTGCCTCACCGTTCACTATCACGAACGTCAAGTTATACGTCTTATTCCGGATATTTTTTAACGCCCGATTCTATTATCCGATCTTTACCATCCTCTTTATTGACTTTGGTCTCACTGTTGCCCAATTCTCGATTCTCAATTCAATCTGGGCCGCCACCATTGTTTTGGCGGAAGTGCCTTCCGGCGCTTTGGCCGATACTATCGGCCGTCGTAAATTGTTACGGCTCACTGGCTGGCTGATGGTCTTTGAAATCAGCCTGTTGGCGTTTGCTCCGAAAGGTAACCCGCAACTGCTCTTTGCCATCTTTTCCATCAACCGGATTTTAAGCGGACTGGCCGAAGCGGCGGCAAGCGGCGCCGATGAGGCGTTGGCCTATGACTCGCTCAAATTCAGTGGAAAGGAGCATCTTTGGGGATCGGTACTGGAGTCGCAAATGCGCTGGCAATCCCTGGGTTTTATCGTGGCGATGACTATCGGTGCGGCGGTGTACGATCCGGCCACTATTCAGATTGCCGCCAACTGGGCCGGTCTGGCAACAGTCATTACTCGGGAAACGACTCTGCGCATCCCTCTTTTTCTCACCTTGGGCATGGCTTTGGTAACCTTAGTCATCACCCACCGCTTTAAAGAACCCCGTGCCAATGAACCTATCACCCCAAAGAAGCATACTCCTGAGCAACCCCCATTGCGCCAGGCATTTCATCTGACGCTTGAGACGGGCCGCTGGATTTTGAAGACGCATTGGGTGCTGGTCATCATTACCGCCGGGTTTGTCTTTGACGGAATTGCCCGGGTGGTGATCACCTTGTCAAGCCAATACTACCGGGTCATTGAATTGCCCGAAGCGTCCTATGGGATTATCGGCGCCGGCGTATCCATGTTGGGACTGGTACTTCCCAAAATTACCCGGCGGCTCAGTGAATACCGCTCCATCCGTTTCAATTTTGGGGTCATGGCCCTGCTCAGTCTCATTGGATTGGCCGGCATGAACCTGTTTATCCCCTATCACGGACTGATTCCGGCGATCATTCTCTTCAGTGTAATGTACTTTAACGGCTTTTTTATCAGTGACTATTTAAACCGCATGACCCCATCTAACCGCCGGGCCACTGTGTTGAGCTTTAAGGGACTCTCCTATAACCTCCTATAACCTTGTTTACGGCATTCTGGGCATTCTCTATTCCATTTTATTGGCGGGTACCCGTCCGGGCTTGAAAGAGACACATCCCGAGACTTATGGGGACTTGATAGAAAACCTCGTTTTTGTGAAATCTTTTATATGGTTCCCCTTCACCCTCATGGTGATGCTGGCGCTTTTCATCTGCCTTGCGTTATGGCGGCTTGGCCGAGAGTGGCGCTTTTTGAGTCAGCCGGTAAAAAACAATCCTGCCGCTTTGTAAAAAGGAGTACGAGGGTATATGCGGTTTGCAGAGATGATGACATTGCTTCGCGGTACCCTTTTGACCGATCCCCTGTCAGAAATTGAAGCGTTAATAACCTGTGGCGCGGCGGATTTGATGGAGGAAATTAAACAAAAGTATCCTGAAGGATCGGTCTTGGTGACCGGACTTACCACTGGCGGGGGGATGCAAACCGCTCTTGATTATAATCTTGCCGCGGTGATAATGGTTCGAGGAAAAAAGCCGTCCCTGAAAGAGTTGGAGCTGGCCCAGGCCAACGACCTGTCCGTCCTGATGACCCGTGTTTACCACCTGTGGTTTGCTGTACTCCAAGGGGCTGCGGGGCTTAGACGGTTCTTGGTGAGTCGGGTCTATTCGTTCAAACAAGCGCAGGGTAATTGATCTCTTTTAATGTGGCAATAATCTGATCACGGGTCGCTGGTGTTTCCCAAGTAACCACTACCGTTTTAGCGTCCACATCACCCGATACACGAATAATTCCGGAAAGTTCTTTCAACTCGTTTTCGATCGCCATGGTACAGTGGACGCAGGAAATATTGGGGATTTGAAATTGTTCTTTTCGCATCCTGTACCTCCTTTCATTCGATCTTGAGACCCTTCCAATATAACCATTCCATCCGATTTCTCAACGAACGGACAACACAATAAAATTTGACACACCCGCCATTTTTCACCAAATTGTATAGATCATGACAAAGGACCATTTAAGATGAGTGGACGAAGTGAATATTCCCTCACGCGATGAATGTTACCGCCTTTTCCGGCGGACCGGCATGCAGCCCCAGATTATTCGGCACAGCCAACGGGTCTGCCGGGTCGCCCTTTTATTGACCCAAGGTCTCAATTGCGCCGATCACATCTTCATCAACCAAGAACTGGTTCAGGCGGCGGCTCTGCTGCACGACATCACTAAGACCCGCAGCCTGGTGACCGGTGAAAACCACCCCCGGACCGCTGAAATATTTTTAGCGATGTTGGGCTATCCGGAAGTGGGTAAAATTGTGGCACAGCATGTTCAGTTGGACTGCTACTTTGAGTCGGAAACACCCGGTGCCGCCGAAATTGTTAATTACGCCGACAAACGGGTGTTAAACGACACCATTGTCAGTCTGCGACACCGCATGCGCTATATTCTAAAGCGCTATGCCAAAACGGCCAACGACGCCCGGCGGATTGAACTCTTATTAAAACTCAGCCTGCAAGCGGAAACCCGTATTTTTGAACACCTGGCCGTTTCTCCGGACCAGCTTGAAGATTGGCTGAATACCACCGCGAGTGAACCTTTTTGTTGAAAGAGGGGAAGTATGGACCGCCTCTCCGAGCACCGCTATTTTCTAAAAGACAGTTTACGGCAAACCATCGATTTCCGAACGACTGATCAAAACCGCGGGATCCCGGCGCCGCCGTTGCAAAAACCGTTTGACCCAAACCTTCCCCGGATCGACCTTATGCAGCCCGATCAATGGACATCCGCCATTGGGGATATCGGTTTAAAGCAGGCCATCGCCAACCGCAAAAGCCGACGCGCATACGGTCCCGGAAACCTTACCCAGGCGGAGATCTCTTTTCTCTTGTGGGCCACGCAGGGCATCCGGCCCTCATTGACCGAGAACCCTTCCTTGCGGACGGCGCCTTCGGCGGGTGCACGCCACAGCTTTGAGACGTACCTGTTTGTCATGCGCGTTGACGGGCTTACGCCAGGTCTCTATCGTTTCCTTCCGCTTAACAACCAATTGCTCTTTTTGGGAAAAATTGAAGCGTTGAAGCGCCGGTTGACCCAAGCCTGCTTTGGACAAAGGTTTGCCGCAAAGAGCGCCGTAACCTTTGTCTGGACCACAATACCCTACCGTATGGAGTGGCGCTACAATTTATGCGCCCATCGGGTTATTCTGATGGATGCCGGGCATTTGTGCCAAAACCTCTACCTGGCCTGTGAAGCCGTCGCGGCGGGAACTTGCGCCATCGGCGCCTATGATCAGGAACGGATGGACCGGCTGTTGGGTGTTGACGGTGAAGATGAGTTTACCATCTATATTGCACCAGTGGGGAAAACAGGTCAAAAAAATGACTAACGTCGCTTGGCAACAGGTCGGTCGGCGATCAGATATGCTGATCCACTATTTCAGTGACAAGCTGCTCGACTCCTGAAGGTCCCTTTTCAGCTTCCACCTGGTCAATCAGATTTTTTATTTTTCCATAGAGCGAGAAATTCTGTTTTAATTCATATATGGACTGATAAGATCCGCCCCTGCGGCCGACTCGATAGATGAGACGGTCTTGATCACCTAGCGTCCGATATGCGTCAATGGCATCGAGCAGTCTATTTTTATCATCGGGTAGTTTCCCTTGAACATCGGGTAAGAGGTTCAGGATATGGTCACTGGCGATTTGGCTGTCAATTCCTTCCAACCGGCTGATAAAAAGATAGATCTCGTCGGCAACCATATCATCAGTCATTACCGTATAGGTCTCGTCAGCCACCTTGGCGGACAACGGCACCCGATTGGGCACCCGTAAGCTTCGCAGCCGGATAAAATCGGGATTGATGGCATTGAGTACCGTTGCGGTATCTTCGGCATGTTCCCGCCATAACTCCTGGCCACCCAAACCGGGCATCACATATTCCGACAGTGACATCCCCGCCGCATTTACCCGTTTGCCCGCATGGATATGCTCTTTGCCTGTCACCCCTTTTTTCATCAACTTGAGAACTTTATCGCAGCCGCTTTCAAGTCCGATATGAATCCGGTCCAACCCCGCCTTGTGGATCCGTTTTAAAGAAGCGTCCGATTTCTTTAAAACGGTTTTGGAGCGGGCGTAGGTGGTTATCCGGGTAATCGGTTGGATGGTTTCTTTTAAAAATTCAAGCGCCTCAGCCAAATCATCCGTCGGCATGATCAAGTTATCGGCATCCTGAAGGAAACAAGCGCCAGTGCCATAATAGAGCCACCCGGCAACACTGCGGAAACTGCCACTAGCGGCCGAATCGTTGAAAATATGGCTGATCACGCGATCATCCACCCGCCCTGCTGAACCCATTTGGTGCGAAAGTTTCTCGATGCGGTCCATCATCCGGCGGGCGGTGGTGATATCGGCCTTAATCTCATCCACGGAGCGGAGCGAAAAGTCCCGCGATTTATAGACCGGACAAAACAGACAATGATTCCATGGGCAATTGCGGGTAAATCGTAAGAGCAGACTGCGGGCCTCGTTGGGCGGCCGGATGGGACCTTGCTCAAAACGGTGAGGTCTGTTTTTTTTCATTCTTCCAACCCGTTTAATTTTTTGTCTCTTGGGACATTTTAAACATTAGGGGGAGTATGGCAATATTAAACAACAGCGGAAGTGAATTCTCAACCGCCTAAAGGTGTGCGTTGGGAGCACATAAACTGTCCTGAGTAGTATCCATAACCGGTTGATAAGATGGGATCACGGAGGTGATTCCATGAGACAAACAGAACCTATTACAGGAGATACGGATCATGAGATTTCAACCCGAATTTTGCATGAAATTTTACCGGAAAATTATTTGACGGACGTGTCTCATTTTCATCGACATATACCGGGTGTGGGAAATTAAAATGCCAAAGGGTTTAGCATTTCTGCTAAACCCTTTATTTTAAGTGGCGGGAGCGACGAGACTCGAACTCGCGACCTCCGGCGTGACAGGCCGGCGTTCTAACCAAACTGAACTACGCCCCCCTTAGAAGAAAAGTTGTGGTAGGCGGAACAGGGCTTGAACCTGTGACCCTCGGCTTGTAAGGCCGATGCTCTCCCAACTGAGCTATCCGCCCGTAGTCCCCCCCCTGATCTTTCACCACGCTTGACCAAGGACTTGGTTTATGGTCAAAATTAACGATCCTGTCAAGCAAAAAATGATCAATTCAGGGGCCGTTGAGGCTGTGGTTTATCCGGCGGCGGTTGTACATTAAAGGGCATATCGCTTGGTTGGAACAACGACTCACCGTCCTCGACAACAAGTGCGTGGGAAAGGACTTCGTCCATATGCCCCACCGATACCACTTTGACCTGTTTTAGTATATTGGCCGGCACATCGTGCAGATCTTTACGGTTTTCTTCAGGGATCAAAACCATCCGGATACCTCCCCGGTGAGCCGCCAGCAGTTTTTCTTTTAGCCCGCCGATGGGTAGCACTCGTCCACGCAGGGTGATCTCACCGGTCATGGCCACCAAGCGGCTCACCGACTTTTGGGTCAAGGCCGATACAATGGAAGTGCATAAGGCGATTCCGGCCGAGGGCCCGTCTTTGGGGATGGCGCCCTCGGGGATATGGATATGCAAATCGAGCTCTTCATGAAACTTATTATCGATCTTCAGCTCTTTGGCCCGCGAGCGAACATAGCTGATCGCCGCTTGGGCCGACTCTTTCATCACGTCACCCAGCTTGCCTGTCACCACATATTTGCCCTTGCCGGGCATCAGGATGGTTTCAATGCTAAGTAGTTCGCCACCCACCTGGGTCCAGGCCAGTCCGGTGGACAAACCGACCTGGTCGGTATCCTCCAGTTGGCCGTAGCGATAGGGCTGCGGTCCTAAATGGCGCTGGACGGTTTTTTCAGTGACTTGAATCTTCTTGGGCTCTTTCTCGGGGTGGTTCAAATTAGCCAGTACTACGTTACGGGCCACTTTACGACAGATGGAGGAAATTTGACGCTCCAATTCCCGCACTCCGGCTTCACGAGTGTACCGCTGAATCAGCAATATCAGCACCTTTTTGGTAAAAGCAATCGGCTTCTCTTCCAGCCCGTTGGCCGTAATCTGTTTAGGAACCAAAAAACCTTTGGCGATGTGGTATTTTTCAATCTCGGTGTACCCGGGGATGCGGATGATCTCCATGCGATCCTGCAATGGCGCCGGGATCGACGGCAGGGTATTGGCCGTAGTGATAAAGAGGATATCGGAGAGATCGTAATCCACATCAAGATAGTGATCGTTAAAGGCGTTATTCTGTTCCGGATCCAGCACCTCCAAAAGTGCGGCGGACGGGTCACCCCGAAAATCCATGCTCATCTTGTCCACTTCATCCAGACAAAAGACCGGATTGTTGGTGCCCGCTTTTTTAAGCGATTGGATGATCTTGCCGGGCAGGGCGCCGATGTAAGTGCGGCGATGACCGCGGATCTCCGCTTCGTCACGCACGCCGCCCAAAGACAAACGGATATAGTTGCGCCCTGTGGCCCGGGCCACTGATTTGGCCAATGAAGTTTTGCCTACTCCCGGTGGGCCCACCAGGCAGAGGATCGGGCCGCGTACTTTTTGGGTTAGCGATTGTACGGCCAGATATTCAACGATGCGTTCTTTTGGTTTTTCCAGCCCGTAGTGATCTTCGTCCAGGATTTCTTCGGCTTTTTTCAAGTCGTTGAGCACTTCGCTTTTTTCAAACCATGGCAGGCTGAGCAACCAATCGATGTAAGTCCGCACTACGGTGGCTTCGGCTGACATGGGCGGCATCTGTCTCAGCTTTTTAAACTCGGCGGTCACCTTTTCTGTGGCTTCCCCGGACATTTTTTTAGCTTCGATCTCTTTTTCAAGTTCTTGCAGATCATCGGTTGGATCCAACGGGTCGCCACCCATCTCTTCTTTGATGGCGCGCATTTTTTCATTGAGATAGTAGTTTCGTTGGGTCTTGTCCATCTGCTCTTTAACACGCTTTTTAATGCGCCGGTCCATGTGCGTGACATCCATCTCGATCTTAACCAGCTCCAGCAGAAGTTCGAGGCGCTTGGTCAACGAGGCTGTTTCCAACAGCCGCTGTTTATCCTCTACTTTGAAACCGAAATGAGCAGCCATGGAGTCTCCCAGCCGGGAAGGATCATTGATGGTGCTGATGGCTTTTACGAGCTCCCGGGAGATTTTTTTGTTGAGTTTGGCGTAATCAACAAAGCTTTGGCGTAAAATCCTGACCAATACCGACAATTGACCGGTGTCCCCGGGAAGATCAACCAGTGGTTGCAACCGGACGCTAAATGAATCCTTCTCTTCGATAAATTGGGAAATAGTGGCTCGCTCCAAACCTTCGATCAAAGCTTTAACCGTTCCATCGGGTAATTTTAGTAATTGCAAAACCTTGCCGATGGTTCCGGTGGTGGCGATATCCTCGGCGGCAGGATTATCGACGCCGGCATTTTTTTGAGTGGCCAAAAAGATCCGCTTGTCTTTTTCCATGGCGGCTTTCAAGGCCACTACTGACTTGTCACGCCCCACAAAAAGAGGCGCCACCATATAAGGAAAGACAACAATATCCCTTAATGGTAGGAGCGGAAGTTCAATGGTCTGAAATTTTGGTTCCATATAGCTATCTTTTTTAGTTCGGCAAAAATTTCGTGTGGCTGCCGCCACGTTCGGTATTTCGCTAAACGCCTACTACGCTTGGGCTTTGCTCTGCTCGTAAAGCAAGATGGGCACTTCATTTTGGGTGATCACCTCTTCGCCCACCACACACTCTTTGACATTTTCAAGAGAGGGGATCTCATACATAATATCCAGCAGCGCTTTTTCCATGATCGAACGCAGACCCCGTGCCCCGGACTTGCGCTTGATGGCCGCCTTGGCAATGGTTGAAAGGGCCGCTTCGGTAAAGCGCAAATTGACTTCTTCCATTTCAAACAGTTTTTTGAACTGCTTGATCAGCGCATTTTTGGGCTCCTTCAAAATCCGAATCAAAGAGGCTTCCAACAGCTCTTCCAGCGTAGCGGTAATGGGCAGACGGCCTAAAAATTCGGGAATCAGACCAAACTGAATCAGATCCTCGGGTTGAACCATTTCCAGGATTTCGCCTAATTGATCTTTTTTTTGATCCACCACTTTGGCGCCAAAGCCCATCACCTTGGAGCCCAGCCGGCGTTTGATAATTTTGTCAAGACTGTTGAACGTTCCTCCGCAGATAAACAAGATATTGGAGGTGTCCACCTTTAGAAAATCCTGCTGCGGATGTTTACGGCCGCCTTTAGGTGGCACACTGGCCGTAGTGCCTTCAATGATTTTTAACAACGCCTGTTGGACCCCTTCGCCGGAAACATCCCGGGTGATGGACGGGTTGTCCGACTTACCGGCTATTTTATCGATTTCATCAATGTAAACGATACCGCGTTTCGCCTTTTCGATATCGTAATCAGCATTTTGCAACAGCGATACGATAATATTCTCCACATCCTCGCCCACATAACCGGCTTCGGTCAGGCTGGTGGCATCGGCAATGGTGAAAGGCACATTGAGAAAACGGGCCAACGTCTGGGCTAACAGGGTTTTTCCGCAGCCGGTGGGGCCGATGAGCAGGATATTGCTTTTTTGAATCTCCACATCATCGGTTTTCGTTGCTGAATTAAGACGTTTATAGTGGTTGTAAACCGCTACGGAAAGCGTCTTTTTAGCTACTTCCTGCTCGATAACATAGTCATCCAAAAATGCTTTAATCTCTTTGGGGAGCATGCTCTCATCGGGTGTGCCGCCTTCCTCCTCCTTGATCTCTTCTTCAATGATTTCATTGCACAAGGAGATGCATTCATTACAGATATAGACGGCCGGCCCGGCGATCAACTTGTTGACCTCAGTTTGGTTTTTACCGCAAAAAGAGCAAAACAGATTTTTTTCGCCATCCTCTTTTTTATTTGCCATTTTAAAATATCCTCAAGATGGGGTAAGCCCGTTATCCTGGCAGCGGGTTAGGATACTTCGTTGTTTTCACCGGCGATACTTTCCAAGTCATCACGATTGGTGATGACATGGTCCACAATACCGTAAGCCTTGGCATCGGTTCCCGACATAAAGTAGTCGCGATCCGTGTCTTTTTCAATCTCCTCCAAAGGCCGCTGGGTGTGGCGTGCTAAGATTTGATTTAATGTTTCGCGCACGCGCAGAATCTCTTTGGCCTGAAGCGCAATATCCGAGGCCTGCCCCTGGGCGCCGCCCATGGGCTGATGAATCATAATACGGCTGTTGGGCAGCGAATAACGCTTGCCGTCGGTGCCTGCGGTTAGCAAAAGCGCTCCCATACTGGCCGCCTGCCCGATACAGACCGTGGCAATATCAGGCTTCACATACTGCATGGTATCATAAACGGCCAATCCCGCGGTAACAATGCCACCGGGGGAGTTGATATAAAAATTGATCTCCTTGTTGGGATCCTCCGATTCCAAGAAAAGCATCTGTGCAATGAGCAGGTTGGCGATCTCATCGTTGATGGCGGTGCCTAAAAAGATGATCCGATCCTTCAATAAACGGGAGTAGATATCGTAGGCGCGTTCCCCGCGGCTGCTCTGTTCAATAACCATGGGCACTAACGGCATGGGTGTTTTTCCTTATTTGGGCTTCATCTTTGCCAGAACCAAACTATTTTGAATCAGTCGTTTCGACCGTATCGGCGTCGGACTCCGGCTCCGATTCTACTTCGGTCATCTGGCCGTTCTCAACAATAAGGGCGATGGCCTTTTTTTCAAGCAGTGCATTTTTGAACATATCCAGCCGGTCTGGAAATTCACGGTAGTACCCTTTGATGCCTTCCACCGGCTGGCCGTAAATCACAGCCATATCGGCGAATCCTTCCTCTATCTCTTCGTCGGATAGTTCCAGTTTTTCCTGCGCGATCAGCTTGTTGAGCAGAAGGTGGCGGCGGACCTGTTTTTCAGCGGTTTTCCGATATTTTTCCCGAATCGTTTCCGGGCTTAGGCCCGCTTCGTCCATGCTTATGTTCTGCTGCGCCAGGCGCTGTTCCATGTCGTTGACCATGGCGTCCAGTTCAAATTTTACCAGGCTTTCGGGTACATCAAAGATGGTTTTCCCCAGTAGTGCGGTGAAAATCTGTTCGTTGATTTCCTGCTCACCACGTTTGTCATAGCCGCTTTGCAGATTCTCGGAAATGCGGTTTTTCAGGGCCTCCAGGTTTTCATAGTCGCCGAGTTTTTTTGCCAATTCGTCATCAATGGGCGGTAGGATCTCTTCACGAATTTCATTGAGGATTACCTCATAGACGACGGTTTTACCAGCCAGATCTTCATTGGGGTTTTCATTATCAAAGGTGACGAAAATGGTTTTGGTCTCTTTGGGTGACATGCCCGTCAGGGCTGCGTCAAAATCGGCGTGAATGCGATGATCACCGATTTTTAAGGTAAAGTTTTCCGTCTTTTCATCCTCTTTTTCGCCATCCACCTGCTGGGTGAAATCGATCATGACAAAATCATTCTCGGCCGCGGCCCGTGCATCTGAAATAGCTTCATAACGGGCCAGGTTGCGTTGCAGCATTTTCAGTTGCGCCTCAATCTCTTCATCGCTGACTTTATAGAGGGTCTTTTTCAGCGCAATCCCCCTGTAATCAAGGTCGTCGATTTCGGGTGTCACCTCCACCGTTGCGTCATAGGCATAATCCTTTTGCCCGTCGATTTCCGGGGGGGCGATTTCCGGCCGCCCAATCATCTTGATCCCGTTTTCCAGGATTGCGTCACCAAAGGAGGTTTGAATCAGGCGGGAGACTACATCGGCGTTGACATCTTTTCCGTAAACACGTTCCAGCACCGAGCGGGGTGCTTTGCCCGGCCGAAACCCCTTTACTTTGGCGTTTTGTTTTAGCTGCCGATAGGCGTTGTCCAGCTCCCTGGCGACTGTTTCTTGGGGCACTTCAATATGAAGTATTTTTTTTACCGGGCTGACATCTTCAATGGATACTTGCATGCATGTCCTTTCAGACTATGGAGAGCCTTGCAAAAGATCTCCGCGTTACCTTACTTGTAAAAAATACCGGTGCCCTGCGCGTGGCCGGATCCGGATAAAGATAACTTCAATAAATAAATGCCTGAAATCTGATTTCAGGCATCTTACAACCAGCTTTGTCCAATATAGTAAATAGATGAGCCAATTTCAAAACGATTTAGTAAATTCGGTATCGATACCCAATGTAGTGCCATGATCTTTGATAATTGACAAGAATTAAGCCCAAAAAGTGTCGAAAGTGATCAAATGTTCAAA
>Ga0056123_1000015_pt1 | contig 37523 bp, 68 predicted proteins | sample WorMetHEROISLAND_3_FD_71122 | JGI IMG/M metagenome (GOLD analysis project Ga0056123, IMG submission 71122) | Marine gutless worms symbiont microbial communities from Max Planck institute for Marine Microbiology, Germany - Olavius sp. 3 HERON ISLAND ...
GCGTCCTAAATCAGCCTCTGCGGAGCGGATAAAATCAATCTGCTCATCGCTGAGAGTGTAGCTCATCACTTACCCTCCGCGTCGTCTAGTATCTTATCTGCTTGCAGCCACCAGTCATCAATTTGACTGCGTGCAAGCTCGTAATCATCCACCATTATGGTGCCCCTGTGCTGGTGCTCCAGCTCCAGATATGCCCAGGTTGCCTTGTCGGTAAGATTACCGATGACCTCTCGTAGAGAGGTTATATCATCCTCATAGATAGTTAGTGGTTTGTTGCACTGGATCATGTGTCATCTCCGGGTTTATGGCCCCTTGCGGGGCCGGTGCTGATTAAATGGCTCGTTGGATCATTTTATCAGCCACTGATTGAGTTGCAGTTGCTCTATATCTCCTTTGCGGAGATAGTCTTCCCCCACCGCCTGCCAATCGACGTACTTGAGCAAGTTATCCAACAACTCACCTGCGTCCCAATCGTCCATATCGTCATGTCCGATGGTTATGTGTTTAGCGCACTCGGCTAATGTGCCGTTGTACGTGTGATCACTCATGGGTTTCTCCGGGTTGCAAAAGCGGCGTGTGATAAAATATCACTTGATCGGCATATTTGGTATTTACCACGTCGCCACATCTTGTGGTGGGTACCGCTATCAAGTAGTTAATCCGCTTTACGGCATCCGTCGCCCCGACGATCTCACGTTCGAGCACAAAAAATCGGTCTCTTGCCATATTTAGCCTCTCTAGGGGTCAGAAATCGCGGGCGTTGAGGACCAGCCAGCCGACATCTCCACGGCTGATAGTCTGGATATTGCGGTTACGTCTCACGCCCGCCTGTGCCGACAGGGCATCCATCCTATTGACTTTGCGGAGCCTTACATCCTTATACCGCTGTAGTGTTTCCGCGAGACTGTAGGTCTCGTAGTCTAGCAGGTACTTTAGCTTGACTTTATCCTCGGTGGTCATGTCATTGATGGTGTTGATTATGCAGTTGGTCATTTGCCTGGTCTCTGGTTTGATGGTGTTGTGTGCCCGTCCATGGGCTGGCTTATAGGCTACAAGCCGTGATTGATGATGTTGATTGCCCGCTCTCGCAGGCGTTGGACCTCGACCAAGTCCTCGCTTATGGACCACTGGCCGTATCCGTATGCAGACTCTATTTTTGATATCATCTTTTGTGCGTCAGTGACGCGCACCTCGATCGCGTCCATAACATGGCGCAGCTCGTCTTTGGGTGTCTGGTTGGCCATAGTGGTGCTCCTCATTTGCCCGTCCCTGGGCTAAAAGTTGATTTGTGTCAAGCCGCTTTGCGGCGTGGACGCTTGCGATCGGCGCGGACACTAAAGGCCATACTACGACCGCGCAGATAGTCTGTGTCGCTACCGGTTAGCCAATGGTTGGTGTATCGCCCGAGTGCCTTAACCCCGGTCCACTTGTCGCGGACCGCCTCAACGGCGTCATTGTAGGACTCGTACTCGCCATGCGCCCGGATCGCTACGCCGTCGATCTCCCCGACAGGTCCGTCGATCTCGGTGTGCCCATATAGGTGCGGTTGCGTGGTCTCGATCGTGACCCTGCGGCCACCTACTTGTATCCCGGATTCGCGCCAGTGGCGGGGGATATTGGGGCCAACTAACTCGCGCTCGATAACGTAGTAATTAGTGCTCATTTTGTCTCCACAAGCGCATGGTCGGCCAAGCTGCGATCGAGTATGGCTTGGGCAGCCTCACAGAGATTCCGTGTCCACTCCAAATCCTTACTGAGTGGCCACGGCCCCTGCCCGCAGGCGTGGGCTATCGCCTCTATGGTTTGGGCCGAGTCTTTAGCGGCAACATCGATGTGCTGGATGATGCGTCTCAGCTCGTCAACATCTGCACGGCAGATCGTCATGGCATCTCTCATGTCTTGACCTCCTCGTCTGATTCGGCCACTTGGGCCAAGGCGTGGCCCCCGGCCTGCATGGCTTCCAGCGCGCCCTCGGTTTCGGCGGCGATTGTCTGCACTCGATCCAATACCTTGCTCAATACGCTTTTGGGTGTCATTGTTACCTCGCCTCCTCTCGGAGAGTAGTGATCTGCTCGCGGGCGCCCCACCAATCGATCTGATAGCCTTGATCGGCTAAATTATCGGTGATATCGTCGGTGATAAGCCGGATATCCTCGTCGCTCAAGGTGCCTATGCGCTCGCAGTCGTCATAGTCGTTTAGGGCTGTCAACGTGTATTCTTGGCTCGCGGTGTAGTCTAGGTAGATCATTTGGGGTTTGCCTTTGTGGTGCCCGTCCCTGGGCTGGGTTTGGGTCAAATGAATCGACCGTAATAGCTGTTAGGGTTGCGGGTCTTGCGCAGATGGTTGCGGACGTTGCGCTCGATGTCCCGGTCCCGCTTGATTGAGTGGATCGCCATCTCGTCTGCGGTTTCCTGCGCGTATCCGTAAGACTTGTGGTCCGCGCGGATTTTCTTGGCCAGATAGTTGCCCGCCTCCACTCTGGCTTGGCTGGCCGCCTCCCGTGCCGCCTCTTGATCTGCCTTGGCTTGCGTTTTGGCATTGGCTTCGGCGAGGTGCGCCGCCGCATTAGCGGCGTATTGCGCTTGCTCGGCCATATATTCCGCCTCGGTCATAATGATCTCATTGCCTTCCTCATCCCAAGATGTGTATGTTTTGCTCATCGTTTTTTGCTCTCTGTTGTTGGGTTTGGGTGTCTGTCATCCCTTACGTTGGATATTAGTATATCGAGATGGTAATTTGATGTCAACTGGTTTTAGACAAAAGATACATGATGTGGGTCAATAATGCCCGTCCTTGGGCATCGTCCTATTAGACCGACATGTCGTCCCACTCTAGGCGGTGGCAATCCGGGTGATCGTAATAGCGTAAGTAGCTATCCATGCCGCAGAGCATGATATGCTTGGCGACCATCCGCACGCGCGTTTCCATCGCGTAGTCCCAAAGCGCCTCCGGGACGAGGTCCTCGTCTAATTCTGCTTTGTAGTCCTCTATTGCGCTGAGGACTGATCGCTTGATGTCTTGGTTAGTCGTATCTAATGCGATTTGATCGCACAGGATTTCTCGCGCCCGCTCTTGGGATTCGTAGTAATCTAGTTTGGTCATGGCTCTGTCTCTCGTTGGCCCGCCGCGCTGGCGGGCGGTTGTAATGCTTATTTCCCCGCTGACGTTGGAGATAAGTATAACATCAATTGACAAGGTGTCAAGACATTTTTTGATTTTTTTTTGCATTTTTTTCCCTGCCCAGCGGTCCGGGCGAGCTGACCAGGGCGCATATATATAAGGAGTCGTTTTTTCTTGACGCCTGTCTGTAAGACGTTGTAATGTATAGCATTTTGTGGTTATTCCCATTATGTAATCCTGTATAGGAATATTAGGAAAATCTGAAGTTGCAAGTCTTTAAAGTTTGGATGAAAACATAATCCGAATCGGGAAAATCTCGAAAATAATTTAAAGTTTTCAATTATTTACAAATTTAGAAAATTCTTGTTGACAAACCAAGAAAGTGCGGATTACTATATGTACAACAATCCAGACAGGGGTAAGTAATGTTACATAGTCGCAACAAGATAGGTGCTTACATCCGGCGGGAAAGACGCCGACTTGGCAAGTCCATGCAGTCCTTAGGTGATTGTGTCAGCGTATCGCGGCAATATATATCTCAGATCGAGCTAGGCCAGGTAGCCATACCGGCAGGTAGCGATCTGCTTATCGCCTTAGCGGATGCTCTCTGCCTGGACGTAGACGATTTACATGTTAGGGAGGGCCGCCTCCCGGATGACATGGTGCGCAATCTGCGTGATGTGGTCCGTGTATACCGCGAGCATCAAGTTAAGGAGCGGATAAGTGCCTAAGATCGAAAAGGTAATCGATTCCTGGTTCAAACTTTGGGACGATTGGGACCTCTGGGAGGATTTCGACGAGGACGGTCCGGATGACCCATTGAATGATCTCATCGGAAGGAGAATTGGGAGGAATACAAGCAATATCATCGTAGACAGTTATGCCTCCTTGCTTAGCGAGGAAGACTATATGACCAATACGGCAAGTCAATGTATTGATGACATATCCAGCTCCGTCAAGATGGAGTATGATCTATACATAGATAGAAAAGCCGTTTTGGATGTTGTATTGAATGAGAAAAGACTCTATAGAGAGGATTATGAAAGATATGCCTAAGCAGGTGTTACTTAACTATGAAGATTCGTATACTGTGGCTTACGAGTATATCCTTGGAGCCATGCACGGAGAATGGGTAGATTGGCCGAATGTCGGAGACGACGAATCCGACATTGAAGCTCTTTTCCACGGGACGGACATTGCGGCATGGAACCTTGATGAGACTTTGGAATCTTGCCACATTGAAATAAACAATAAGGCCCTCACTACGGCCATGCTTGATCTGCGTAGTGAGGCGTTAGGGGATAAATATAAATGATAGAAATCAAGAGAACCAGCCGAGTCGGACTGGAGTCTGCGCGATTACGTTTACCTTTGGAGAAAATGAAAATGATTAAGGACCGCACGAAAGAAGAGTTGGTGAAATTCCGCGATGAGCTGACCGAGGTCTTGAACTTGGTCCGTCAAGACAAGATCAGGATGTTTTGCTCGGAGAGCACCAGTGCCCTTGATGTGGAGATAGCAAGGGCTGAGTATTTTATTGTCAATGCAATTGGAAGGAAAATTGACAATATGATTGACTACAAGGAGGGGAGGTAACGCCATGCACGTTAAAAGGCGACAAGCAATCAAAGATTTTGATCAGGAATGGGACCGTATATTGGATACGGTAGAGGACTTTCTGACTAGGGTTGAAAAATGGGACGGAGGCTCATCGTTTATCCCTCCGATCAAAATGAGCGAGATTTTTTGGCGTCAATTAACGCCACATCCAAGGACAACCGGTCTTGTTATGTCGGTCGAGGTAAAAGAATTCACGACCGGAGGCGTGCGCCGGTTTGAAGAAGATTAGGACTATTTCTAATGTCATTCAAACGAACTAAATACCCGAGAATCTACCTGATTGAAATGCCGGGTACGTCCACCGAGATTTCCGGTGAGGTCCGGCGTGAGATCATGGTTGTCAAGTGCAAGCTACACGGCAGTTACCCGGACGTTAAAAGTGCCCTGGCCGACGCAAATAAAAAATGGTTTAGGATCACCAAGGGTGAGATTCAAGGTGCGTGCCGGATGTCTAGGCTTTGGGTTTCCGATCGTAAGGAGTCAGACCATGAAGAACAGAAAATATCTCCGTCCTAACCCGACTATGGGCGATGTGCACGAATGGATGGGGGCGTTTTGGAGAGCGATTGGTCAATTGGAGTGCATGAGCGATCCTGCGTATCGAGATGGATTTACAGATCAGGAAAGGGAATCTGCTCGGGAGCAAGTCATTAAGATTCAAAGTGAATTTTGATATGTCCACTGAATATATTAAAACTGAAAGCAAGGAAGAATGGCTTGCGCTACGAGCAAAGGACGTGACCAGCACGGAGTCTGCCGCTCTGTTCGGGCTCAGCCCCTACCATACGGAATTTGATCTATTCCACCGCAAGCGAGATGGGCGGGTCGTAGAAATACCGGAGAATGAAAGGATGCGGGCCGGAACGTATCTAGAGCCTGCCATTGCCGAATGGGCATCGGATGAGATCGGCTGCCATGTACAGAGATTGAATGCGTATTGCCGGGACGGGGAAGCGAGGATCGGGGCTAGCTTTGACTATCAGATCACGAACGGGAAGCTGGCCGGAAGGATATTGGAGATTAAAAATGTGGCCTTTGACCAACGCTACAAATGGGAAAACGAGGAAGGCGAGCTTGAGCCGCCACCGCACATTGAAGTGCAGGTCCAACATCAGTTGGAGCTAACGCAACGGCCTGGTGCCCACATTGCCGTGCTGTTCGGCGGTAATGATCTTAACCTGATCCCAGTATCGAGAATTCCCAGAATTGGCCTGGGTCTACGGAACCGGATTAAGCGGTTTTGGAGTGATGTTGATTCCGGGCGTGAGCCGGAGCCGGACTTCGAGCGGGACGCCGATTTTATAACGTCAATCCACCAGATGTCCGGCGATGAAATCCTGAAGGTCGATGAGGATAGCGAGATATGGTCGCTCATGAAAGGCTATCAGGCCGCCAGGGACAACGCAAAGGCTCACACGGCGTCCGCCGAATCGATCAAGGCCAAGGTACTGCATCTCATCGGAGATGGCGTGTGCAAGGTTCTAGGGGGGAATCTAACGCTATCCTGTGGGATGGTGAAGGACACGGAGCCAACCCGGATAACCCAGGATATGATAGGAAAAACCTATGGAGGAAAGCGTGGGCATAGGAATTTCCGAGTAACCGAGATGAAACCCAATGCCAAATAAAATGATCTCTGCCCAAGCCGAGGATTTACGCCGCGACCTAGTGCCGGTCGTTAACGGATTCGACAGCGCGTTGCCGGGCAACATAACGGCTAGGCAGTTTGCCCGTTGTGTGGTTACCGCAGCCATGCGCAGTCCATCCCTATTCGGGTGCGATCGAGCGAGTCTATACCTAGCGTGCCAGAGAGCCGCCGAGGATGGGTTGATGCCGGACGGTGTGGAGGCCGCTATAATTCCGTATCAGAAGAAAGCAACCTACGTCCCTATGGTTGGTGGCCTGCTCAAGCGTATCCATAACGCAGGGATCATTGAATGGATCACTGCGCAGAAAATAATGGATAAGGATACCTTTCGGTTCGATCCTGCGACCGGGAAGCCGCCAGAGCATATCGTTGACTGGTTCGGCGATCGAGGGAATTTGAGAGGCGTCTATGCTGTAGCTAAGAAATATCGCAGCAAAAGCGTGTTCTGCGTCGTGCTGAATCGAAAGGAAATCGATGCCGCCAAAGATTTCAGCATGAAGAATAAGCGGGACAAGAACAATCCTGATCTACCCTGGAACTCCCGGTATGAGGAAATGGCTTGCAAGACGGCGATTCGACGACTTTACAAGCTCCTGCCTAGTAGCGCGTCCGTAACTAACATCTTCGTGAACGAGGACGCGCCTTACAACAGCGAGAAGGTAGTTGAAGGCGTGCCCGTCGATACACCACCTACAAAGCCGAGAAAGAGCCTAGCGGCGGAGATTGTCGAGGCGGAAGCCGGGCCGACACCTGAAGAAGAGAGCACACCTTATCAAGTAGGCCCCGACGACCCAGTGAACGATGAAGAGTTCTGGAACAACATCGAACCAGAGGTAAACACGAATGCAGATACTCCCTAGTCTAGGGGACACCCTGGCCAGTCTCAGAATTGGCCGGGGAATGACTCAAATGGAGCTTGCGGTAAAAACCGGCCTACATCCATCACATATTAGTAACTATGAGCGTGGCACTCACGTCCCTCGTTGTGTAAACCTAATCAAGCTGGCCGATGCTTTTGAAGTGAGCACCGAGTACCTACTAAACGCAATGAGGAATGTACCCAATGATCAGTAAGCACATAGGGCCAGGCAACGGAAATGTGAATGGCATTCCATGTGTGCCTGGGCGTATATCTTCTACAAGAAGATCACTTGGGATGTCTGTATTGGAATTAGTAGAGAGATCGCAGTATTCTTCCACCAACTCGATTAGAAACATAGAAAGCGGAAGAAGAAACCCATCCCTCTCTGGGCTTATGAGTTTGGCCGAGGCTCTAAATGTATCTGTGGAGTACCTGACCGGGGAAGACAGTGCCAACAAGGTCACCGTGAGGGTGCCGAAGGTCATTCCGAATCCTGAGGTTCCCAGGAATCTCCCAGATATGAAGGTCTTCCGACGTAGGCTTACATCCGCGCGTGAAGAGCTTGGATACACTAGCCTTGATCTGGCTCAGATGACCTGCCTGTCGGAATCTACCGTGAGGAGCGTCGAGAACGGGGATAGTGGGACATCAATCCGTGGCCTTGTATCTCTCGCTATTGCGCTAGGAGTAACAACCGACTACTTGCTGGGTCTCGACCGCATCCAGCCGAGGAAACCGAACAGGCAAGCAAATGGTAAAGTCGAAAAAGACTTTGGCACTTTGCAACTCGTCGAGCTGCTCAACGAGCTTAGTTCCCGCTGCCAGGAAGTTGCCAGTTCCATGACGTGATCGGGCGCACAGATAAGGTAATAATCCTTTCGTTAGCGATCCCATTACGAAAGGATTTGCCCTTTTACTCTCGTTAGAGAGAGAAAATGAGTAAAGTAAGAATCCTCGGAATCGACCCAGGATCACGGATTACTGGGTATGGCCTTATCGATGTATCAACAAAAGGGATATATCACGTCCATAGCGGCACTATCGAGTTTTACAATGATGAGGTATTCCCAACAAGGATTGCCTCTTTCTGTGGAGAGCTATCCGATATTAAAGCGGAATATCTGCCGGACGTTCTCGCCGTAGAAAGCCTCATTCTGGTTCGTGGTGTTAGCGCGGCCATGAAGATCGCACAGGCGCGCGGGGCGGCTATATGCGGTGTATATAGTTCAAATATGGATTTTGCCGAATACACTCCGATGCAGATAAAGAAGGCCGTAGCGGGCACCGGGAAGGCTTCTAAGGCCGATGTGCAGTCAGCCGTTAGGGCGGCTCTCGATCTACACTTTATGCCGTCAAAAGACGAAGCGGACGCCCTGGCGGTTGCTTTGTGTCATGCCCATGTTCTCCCTGATCTCACCTAACAAAAAGAAAGCCCGCTGTTGGCGCAGCAGGCTTTTTGTGTGATTCCGAACTGGATAGTCGGAAATCTTAATACAAACTTCAGCTCTCTATTATAGAGAGCGCTCTCAAAAAGTCAAGACTTTTTTCTACCCTTGCCTTTCCCTCGATACCCGTTGGCATAGGCGGCCCTTCCTTGCCGCCCCGCCTGCTCCCTTGTGGGGAAAATCTTTCCGTGATTACCCCATCGGTATTTGTTTGGACCTAGTTTTCGTACCGGCATAGCGGTTAGATCTACCCGTAGATCGGGAATGGGGCGGTCGGATAAATGCGTATCCGAGTGGATGGCCCGAAAACTATAGACCGACTCCGACGAGTCGTGTCAACAAGCTCAATCCGAAAGAAGCACCCGTCGATAAGGAAAAAATTCCAGGCATAACGGTCTGTCGTGTCGAATGGGTCTGCCGGAAGATTGCCGCCTATCGTGTAGTTGATTAGGCCGGTAACATCATGTTCGGCGTCCTCTGTGCGGCCTTCGCGCTTAATTTGGTCGAAGGGCTTTAGCCCGGACAACTGGTTGCGGCGATCCCGTGCGTCAAGCATATCTCTGGTACGCACCCAATCCATTGTGCTCTGTAGCTCGCCCGTGATTTTATTTGAAACCCACCTGCTTAATTTGCCGTTTTCGACTCGGTAAGTATCGTAATATTGAACATACGATAAACTTGGGAACGCCCCAGTATCTTCCCTGGTATCCACCGGGGACATAGGCCATCCCCAAAAGCTAACTTCACGAATGGTCGGATATGTAAAGGTTAGCGCGCCACCCTGTATCTCAATTTCAACCTTGTTAAAATAACCCCTAAATCGGTTCTTTGGCGCGCCAATGGCTTTCTCATCTACATCATAATGCAGCTTATGGGTAACGATGTTAATATCTTCATTCATCGCCTTGAAAAAGGCCGCTTTAAAATCACCAGTTACGTAGACACGGCTGCATCCGTAGGATGGATCATTGTTAATAAACATCCTGGCGCAATGGAATTTGCCGAAATATGACCAATGGTAATGTGCGCTTTGCTGGTAACTATTTTTTGCGCTTTCAAAACTACCATGAACGGAATGGTACCCGAACCTATACGGGACTGTGGAATGAATATTCCAGTAATTATCCTGGCTCCCAACGCTAGCGATCGTAAATGACGCATCATCGCTAACCTGTTGCCCCGCAAACCCTGCGGGTGCTTTATACGACGGAATCTCAGGTATCAATATTTGATCGTTCATAGATAATTCATCGCTTCATAAGGAAATTCATTAGCTTCTTCCGCACCTCGTATGTTCCCGAAAAAGTGCCGGATCGGTATATCATCGTCATTCTGCGCAAAAGGCAGGGTGGCCCCCCCGTCAAGACGGAGCCGTGTAAATGGAGCCCGGATCGTGGTGCGGGTGCGGTACCACTTATCAAAAAGATCGATGCGGAAAAAACACCCTGTGATATAGAGGAACCTCCATTTCGAAGCGAAGAACGAAGGGTAATCTATGTCTTCGGTATAATCGATCAGACCAGTTATTGGAGATCTGTCTGGCTGTGTCGCAGGGATATCCGTGTCATGTTGAGAGATGTCTACGTCAGCTAGACCACTGGCGGTCTTCCTTCCCTCTGGGTCTTTAGAGTCTTTGGGTCGATAATAATCCTCAATGCGCTTAGTCCAATAGCGATGATAGTGAGTGTCGTTTTTACCCGTGTTTCGGTACACATCGATTGGGGCATTCGGATAGCCCCAAAAACAAACCTCATGAAACCCAGGGGTTTGGAATTGGTACCAACCTCCAGGTAACCAGATATGAATCGTTCCAAAGGTTCCGCGCAAGCGATTCTTGGGGTACTTGCTTTCATCAATCCAGTAAACGCCTAATTTATTTTTAATAGATTCTTCTGGTACATCGCCTGTCAAGGACAGCTCACGGAAGCTGCCATAAGAATCAATCAATGCAGTGCCATAGTTATTATCATTATTTATCTGGGCGACGATCCGCCGAATATTTCCGGTTACTTTATTAAGATTACCTTCTGCGGATTCTGTTTTGATATTATAACCATAGGCCCTAGCCGCGCGTAAGCGATAACTATTGCCTGATGTTACCTCCAAACCATGCGGTCCGACATCAGGTTTGATTTCCCCTTCCATTGGCGGATTGGATACAGCCACCATATGGTTGAAACCTCGGTCTAAAATGACGTGTTCCATGATTAACCTTACCACTCGGAATTGAGTAATTCAGGGTAATCCATAGCATGGTCCGCTATGGATATAGATTCTGGGCAAAGAGCATAAAGAAAATTATACATATCTTCTTTATCTCCGTGACCTTTGTGACGCCAGTTCCAAAGATTCAAAGGGCCTAAACCGGAAACATCCGCTTTAAAGAAAGATCGGCACTTAGGGGCAAGCTCATTACGCAATTGCTCGGTCCCTGTAGTGCGGTTCAGGAAAGCGATCAAGTGATAATTTTTAGCGGTAAAAATACAGGAATAAAGTCCTTCCGATATCGACTTGATAGGAATGCTCATTACCCGGAAGTCCGGTGGTTCTCCCGGTCCTTGTGGGTGCTTGCCATCAAAGAACTTGGAATCGTCTATATTGACAATCCACAACAGGATGTTGTTTGTGCCTAATCCGGTGATATAGAATAAATAACCGAAGTCCGAATCCGATGTATCCCGTAAGCACCCACACCACCAAAGAAGATGGTGGGGCGTGGAGTTTTCACCTTCAGGGTCATTGCCGGTATGATCTTTCATCCTCCGAAAATAGGGCGGCAATGAAAAATCAACCTTGATAGTAACGCCACGGCGGACCAAATCCCCGAAGTGTAAGAATCGGTCTGCTAGCCTCAAGTATTCTCCGGGTTGCTGCAAAATCTGCCCGTACGTCGGCAAGTAACTTGTCGGCAGATCGTTATGTTCGATCTGTAGTCCCCATACGGAGAAGTATCCTGGATTCCGATTGTGCAGGTTCTTCTCCTCAACGGCCTGTATTACGTCGGCCTGTACGGGGCAGATATCAAGGGATAACCCGTGCTTACACGATGGGAGCAGGCTGACTGAAATTCGATGCCAACCTCCCGCATATTCGACCATCGTAGTCGATGTGCACGGTATCTTCCAGTCCGTGGCTGTGCCCTCTGACGTCTCGTTGCGAATGGTGCGGTTGAGCGTCTCGAAGTCGAAGGTAACAATAACCCGCGTTTGCGGTGAAGGGTCCGAGGCTGTGGAATTATATTCCATGCGGACTTCGATTTTTTTAGAAAAAATTGGTCTCAGGAACGCGCTAAATGTAATAGGGCCTCCCTCTTGGCAAGCGATCGGATGAGGGCACCGTAACCGATCGTAGACGAGAGCCTCTCGCGGATCATCATAGGAAGAGTGGAATAGGACGTAGGAACCTTCATTCCCGGCTGGATTCTTCGGCACGGCAGTTGTGGACAACCGGAAATCCGTATTAAGGACATTCCCAGACCAAGTGCGCCCAGGCTGGGATCGCGGGAATAGATTCATGCAGGTTGCCGACTCAATCAAGCATCCGGCATCTATAACGGACCCAGAGATATAGTCGCGCCTCGGTCTTGGCATCCTGGAATCACCTATCCCAAGGTACGGACCTTCAATCCGAAAATTAGTTGCAACCAATCCAATGTTATCAGGCTCAATCAGGGATGAACCTTCCCAAAACACCTTCATCCCGTGCTTTGGTTTCAGCGCAATGAAATCATGTGAGCCATTACCATCTTCATCCGTTTTCAGCTCACCACTTTCGATCTCTTTGTTATATTCATCGTAAAAGACATAGGAACCATATTCGGAGGTTGGTCTGCCGCGCCACCACAATTTATACTTACTCCCATTCAGCAACGGGATATATGGTCTAATCTCATCATTTTTATTGTCTTGGTTTGTCTCACGTAGTAGATTATGCGACTGGTAACAAAGGCACCCATTTCGATCGATCATCGTGCGCGGAAACGATGATAGACGATAGCTATCATCGATGGATGGGCACGTTTGAGGGGACAATTCCCCGTAAAGATACTTTTCTCGATCAACAGGATTACGAAAGTTGATCTTATCCCAAGGTGTTTGGGAAGCCTTATTGACCTCGCCTAACCTAGTATTGTAGAGGGCCACAATATCCGTAGCGGTTGTCCCGGTTTTGTAAACCTTGGTAGCACGGATAGATAATTCATCTCCGGCGGAGAGACCACTAAATCGGACGGCACCACTATCTTCCATTTCCACAAGGATTTGCCCCTTCCCATCTTCGGGGACGCCTCCGATATACAACGCATGAGCAACATTGGATAATCCCGTCTCGTCAGACGGAGTTATATTATCTCCGCTGACGAAAAAATCTGCTCCAACAACGCTCATCGATTATTCCCCATCCACAGAAAATGAGCCCTTCCATGCCCGCAGCTTAGAATACTCGTCCAATTGCGCGTTTCGACAGACAACCTCGGCAGCCGCCGGGTCGGAAGCAGACACCCCTGCCTGATGCAACCACTTGAAATATAAGGCTTTCGGAATCACCGAAGCTACCTTAAGATCGGCGTTTGGATTTGTCTTGGACAGATCAGCCAAGGCTTCCGCTTCTTGTCTAGCCACATCGGCGGCAATATAATTTACCTCTACGATGTCGTCATCGACGATATGGTATTCTGTCATTTCGGCAAATCTCCTATCAAATAGTTCTCATACGTCGTTTTTGTTTTGAATGTGTACTCGATCAATATCTGTCTCTTATCGCTATCGCCGCTTTTCCCGTGCTTGAATGTATGAGACGGCCTCAAAATACCCAGGCTGTTCAGCCCCGGACTGGTTATTAAACAATAACCCATCGCCGTTACGGTGTATGCGGCTTTACCTGTCCACGCTGTTCCTGATCCGGTGGCTGTAATAGCAACATCGTATTCCGGGCCAGGCATGGCTACTACAGGGACAACCGTCGTGGTACCCCACGGGGTAAGAATCAAATTGACGTTTTCACCGATCTTTGGTGATCCCATGTTTACGATACGGCGGCTATCTCCGCTCCCAGTAAATCCCTGAATAATATTCAGGTTATCCGGTGTCACAAAACAGAGTCCGGGCTTGCCACCCTGAGCCCATATCTTTTGTGCACCGGCTTTGAACCGTGCTTCCGTGAATGCTTCCGTCGTGATAGATGGTGCGTCCAATGCCTTAGCTGCAGTTTCGGCCGCCGCCTGAGTGGTCGCGCTTGATGTAGTAGCATTCGCAATGGTTTGGAAAACAAACGACTTCTTCCCGGTCCCAAAATCGCTGGATGCCTTTGTCGTGGCACCACTACTCTTAAGCGAAACATTATCCGAATGCACCCAGTTTGGCACCCCACCTGATTCACGGGTTGTCCCGTTATCCTCGGTCCCAGCTGCGGCAGTGGACAAGTTTTTACCACTCCGCTTAGGCCGGAAACGCAGCACATCATATTCAACGTCTCGCATCAACTCGACACCGGCCTTTACGGTTTCCCTGGCAACCACCTTAGATTTTTCGGCACCGACCATGCCGATAGCCGCCGCAGTGCCACTGATTTTGAAAGTATCCGTCGATATCTGCGTGTAATTGTAATAATGTTCCGGACTCTTGCGTTCCGTCGCTACCCCTTCCGCACCTTCATCAACGGCGTTATGTTTCCTTTCCCGATAGCGATCCCCCGTCCATTCCTCTTTGCGGTTCTCTATTTTAGGTCGCCCTAAATGCGCAAGGAAAGGTGTATCTTCCTGACCTAGACGATCCAGGACAGATTGCAAAGTTTGACGAATACCTTTCGCATATGTCTTCGTGGTGGTAACAACATCGGCCATAATTCGCCTCCTAGAGGTCTTCGTATTCTTCAAGGATTACTTGCGTGGCAAGGTCCAATCCACCTTCCTTCCTGAATCTGTCAATAGATTTACCTTTATGTCCTTTCGGTTGATTCGCGCTGGTTCGTACCGCTTTTGTCTTGGCCCGGTGTTGAGCGGAGCCAACACCGGAGGCTATCTTGCGATACCGAGTGGCGTCATACACGATGCGCGCTAAACGGTGATCATTAATACCTTCCAGCTCCGAAGCTGGCAACCCATAGGCTACGAGGGTATCCTTCATGTCTCTTCTTAGCGCAGGCTCCTTCGCAGGATCGGCAAACTCAGGGATCGCCGCAAACAAAGCCGCTCTTTCACGTGCCCGCTTTTCTTGAGCCTCGGCATAATTCTGCTGATATTGCTGCTCCTGTAATGCCTTGTATCTCTCTAGCTGATCCTCGTATTCTTCCCTGGCTTTGTGATAAGACGCCATCTTTGCGTTTTCGGCTACCGGGTCTTTCTCCCATTCCTCCCGACTAAAATAGTCATCTATTTTCGGCTTGGTGAGACCTATTCCTTTTTCAGCATTTTCATAGATCGCATTGAGCTTATCTAGCTTGGTCTGATAAGATGTATATTCAGCCGCCATCTGACTGGCATAGTCGGATAGATTTTTCTGCTTGGTTTGGATTTCCCCATGCTGCCGTTCCAAATCCCGGCTACGGGAGAACGCTCCCTTGAGATCATCCAGGGATGCCTCGATCGTTTCATCGCCCACCCGGACTTGGTAAGTTTCATTGATCGGTGCGTCCGACTCATTCTCGAACCCTTCATACTCGCCAGCATCACTAGGTGCCGTGTCGGCCACTTGACCTTCTCCTTCATCGGGAGTGGCGACAATATCACCGACTTGATCATCGCTCAGATCGGATACGACAGAATCAAATTCTGCTGGCATTCCACTTTCAGTAGCCATGAATTATCCCTCCAGGGCACCCTTGCGCTTGATGAAAGATAAATACGTCCCCCGGCTAGTCTTGATGATAAAGCCGTACATGAAGTTATTTTGGATCACATGAGTCGATCTTTTCCCGCCCACCAAAACATACTTCTTCTTGATTTCACTTCTCACGATGTTAACCAGCTCCCCGATGCGATCGGATAAGTACGGGGATGCATTGCCAGCGACCTTGATCACGATGTTGACATCCGGTCGTGCTCCTTTGCCAAAGGCAACAGCATTTTGATCTTTCCCGCTCGGTTTCAGGCTCGGCCTATCTACACGATATTCCTGTATAAGAATGTCCGGCATTTCGCCATTCCGAATCCCCACGCATTCCGGGCACTGCCCAGATGCGATACGATCCGAAATCATCTTACAGAGACCGAAAATATGATCTTCGGATTGCTGGGAAATATACCCCTGACGCAGAAATCTACTCTGTACATTTTTCATTGCAATGATTCCCTCGGTCGTTCCAGGTAATCGAGCACTTTTTGGTGGTCGATTTGATCCGTGCCGTGCTCTAATCCGAGCTTTATCATGTCGATAAGCATTCTCCCTTCCGCTTCGTCGCGTTTGCGGTCATCCTCCATCCGCATCTTAGCCATATCCAATTGTGCCTTCATCTGCGCCTTACCGGCCTCGGTCTGCGCTTTGATCTGCTCACCCTGTAGGTAGGCCGCACCTTGCCCCCCGTCGCCCCCCTGGGCCTGTTGGGCCTGCTGTGATTGCTGTTTCGCCTGGGTCATCTGCGCCTCTTCCTGATCGGATAAAGCGGTGAAATAACGGCCAGGATTAAATACCCCACTAGCCGATAGCAAGTCCGCCACACCGTTATGGATTTGTTTCGATGTAACCCGCATCATATCAGGCCGATCTTTCATGGATTTCTGCATCCCTACCAGAGACAGTAGCATCTCCTTTTGCCCATGCTTGGAGCCTTTGCCAATACCTACATTGGGCCGCAGCTCGGCATCTTGATTCCAGGACCTGGGATCGACTTCGCCGATGCCGGTATCAACGCTAAACAATTTCACCGGGCCTTCATGATTTTCTATCGTTAGGTCATAGACCAGTTTCAGTGCGGGGACTAATCCACTCGAGACCAAATTTCTAGCCATGATTTCAAGCGGCCCCATGCCACGGTCCACGGCTGTGTCCATTGCGGATGCCGTAACATTCCGTAGCCCGGAAGGATTCATCCCGCTCCCTGCCGAATTTAAACCGATACGGTCTTCGGTCTGTCGCAGAATCCGGTCGATCGCATCCAGCGCGTGGGTGGCGATTACCGGCGTCCAAATAGGACGCACGGCGTCCTGCCTTGTAACTCGCACCATGCCACCGATTTTCTCATTGCGCAGATCGGGCATATAGCAATCGTTTTCCATAACGCTCAATTTAGGTGCATTGGTGTGGCCTATGCTATTGACATATTCGCGTTTGAGGGAGGACATAAAATCCTGATCGCCGATCAATCCCTTAGCTAAAGACCGGCCCTCAAATTTTCCGTTAATGGGAATGAGCCTGAAAATCGCATAGGGATGGTTCGATACCGGCTCCGACAAAAGTAGTTTCTTGTTGCTTCTACCGAGCAGGAACCGATGCAAATCAGCCCGCCCCGTTCCATCCTTGTCCATACGCATAAAGGCTTCGGTCAATTCAATAAGGACCATCGACCTGTCTTCATCAGACTCGTTCCTTTCACTGTCATCATAATTCAGATTAGACGTTGTAAACTGCATTCTGTCCTTTCCCTGTTCCTTCGAGGATTCGATCAATTCATTCACGTCCTCGTGGGAAAATCCCTGAGCCAGAAGATCACCGGCACGCAAAAAAACTTTCGAGCCTACGATATAGCTGTCTTTCAGGCTACGTGCTGAACCATCCACAAAGAAGCCGGATGCTTGATCCAGCAACTCCCATCGAACTACACCAGCGGGCCTCTCCGTCCGAATGGTAATATTATAGTTGCGGACGACCATAGGGGGCGGAGGCTCGACAGGGATACCAGCCATCGGCGCACTAGGAGCCACCCCTAACGGCCCTTGCGGGGCGACAGGGGGCATTCCCATATCGGCCCCAGGCTGTTGCTCCATCCCATCAACAGGCGTCCCCTGCGGAGGTGCTGGCAGCCCTGGAGTACCACCAGGCGTGGCTATTCCTTCCCCGACCGCAGGGGACAAAGCAGCGGATTCACCAGGTATCGGACCTTGCGGGAATCCAGGTGCGGATTCTGGAACAGGAACCTCGATTATTGAAGGCTCCAATTCTTCGGATTCGATCAATTCAGTACCTTCCTCTCCGAGCAGGAAGGCGAGATGAAACTCGTCAATATTCTTGTATTTCCGGTACTTAACTACTGGGCTATCGTTCCAATCCACTTTGACCGGGGCAAAACCACACAGCGCGGAATGTACGCCACAATCCTTGAGTAATTCATATCCGTGTCTCTCAAACTGGTCATGAATATATCTGGTGGCTTCTTCAGATTGGTTGACTTCCTTATCGTTATTCGGAATAAAAAGGGCTACTTTATCTTCCGCCGCGATCTGCCTGATAACTTCCGTAACGACGCCCTCAACAAATTCCTCAACGAGCTTATAGACGGCCTCCGACCTGCCCTCCTTGAACTTTACGTCGCACTCGCCATCATAGTACCTGTGGGCTTTTTCCCAATCCGAATCATAAGACTCCATATGATGTTGCGCGTCCTCCACAGCGGAGGACACAATGGAGATAATCGTATCCTCGGATAGAGGTTCCTGGAATTTCTTAGCCATTAGCCCACGGGAAGTATTGTGATCAGAGAATACGTCTCTACTTGACTAACCTTAGTCGCGGCACCCCACCTAGCATCAACCGCTTCTTGGCTAGTCAATGTGGAATCTAATCCCGCAGCGTGGGATTGAAGCCGTATGACATCCCCATCAGGGACCTCTATAATTGTTGAAAAAGGTATTAAAATAGTGTAGTTGGATGTGCCGGCACTATTTTTAACGACCATCGGAGTACTGATGGAACCATACGTGGTCTGGGTCCCTTTCAGCCTTGCGCGAACGATAAAATCCTTCTTGGAAGGAAAGAACGTAGTATGCCCTGATATTAAGTATTCCCCATCAGGGACGCTTATTCGCCCCGCTCCACCTTGAGATGATATATTAATGTCTGGACTAAGACTCGTGGATCGAACAGTTGTAACCGGTCTATCAATCCATTCATCCAGCGTGAATCCTGTTACAGTTCCAGAGGAACTTTTAATAAGGCCAACATCCAAAGGTTCAGCCCCGTTGGCAGTTTCATAAAACACAGTGGCTTTCTTTATTAAACCAGAGTCATTTCGGACTTGATCTATTCCACGAATGCTATGATCTATTCCACGGATGCTATGCGCTATTTTCGGTATAGAATTAATCTCATCCGCCCCAGCCGTCACCGGCTCATCATCAATGGTCCACTCTCCCTTGTTAAATCTAGGATGGCAGGAACGAGACATTAGCTTTCACTCCGATAATATTCATCGAATCCTTTAGAGGTTTCAATACGGCCCTTCTTCCTTTTCCTCTTGCGAGGCTTGATCTTCTTAGGATAAGGGTTCTCATCACGCCCTCGATCCTTTTTAGGGAAAGGTTCGTCTACACTATTCATGTGCATGCTTAGAAATCACTCATTTAGTTATTCCCAAACGGACTGGTGGAAGCGTTCCCGATACGGGATATTTTTATTTGGCGTCAATCTCTCAGGCCACCAAAACGGCATTTGTTTTGTCCTATACTCATCCCCTCCAGCAACCACCCCACCGGAATGAGCACCCATTGCAATTTTGCTCGCTGTCCTAGCCTTAGTTGAAATAACACCTTCGACCCAAGCCTTGAAGTCATCTTCCGGGGATTCCAATAGGTATTTCAGACGGTCCGGGGAAAGAGCGAACATGGCCTTGGCAACGTCCATTCTGTCCTTTTCAGAAACCTTGCCCCCCCTCGCCAACGCCCTGTTTGCCCTCTTAGCTAGTATAGGAATGACAACAGAGGGACCCTGCGTTAGAAGATCAATGGTAATCTCTGGGCCTAATTCACTCAAGGATTGCTGCCGCTGCAATGGCTGCGTAGGGGAACCAGCCCTAGCAGCAAGGTCATCGGATAGTTTCCTCATAGTTGAGGCATTCTCAATGGCTTCCATTAACCCATGTTGGTTGGGGAGCATATCGCTTAAAATAGAGCCCTCATCTCGCATCTCGTCAGCAAACCTAGCTACTGTATTCCCTTTTCCAGCCAACATCCTATCCATTTGAGTGGCCGCCCCAGCTCGGTATGCTCGTGTCGGATCAATATATTTTTCCTCGGACGGGAGAAATGGTGCCTTCTCTTTTAGTTCGTCTGCCTTATCTCGCAAGGCACCATATTCATAACTGAAATCCCGTTTGGTTGTAGGAAACTTCGATCCTTTCTTAAATGACTCCTTAGCTAACTCGTGTGCCTCCCAATTCCGGCGAGCACTAGGCATATCAGGGCTTGCCTCGTCAATCATACCACGAATCTTCTTTGAAGACTCATTAAGGATGGTCCCCAACTCGCCTTCACCATGATCCATCAAGTACTCCCCTCTATCACGGAAATACTTCATAATCATCTCGGAATCCCTTAGCGTCGGTTGACGCATTTGTTCAATCACGCCTTCTTTTTTTAAAAATAATGGCATTTCCCCCTTCGCTCTATATAGTTCCTCTATCTTCCCCTGTAGTTTCGGGGTTCTATCCAAAGCAGACCATATCTCATCTCTCAGCTTATCAGGCGCAAGTACTTGATCTGATCCACGAGTTAAAGCCGCTTCATACGTGCCGCCTGCATACTTATTGATAAGTTCCCTTTCCTCATCAAATTTTTTCCTAATATTACCGTCATGGAAATCAGGGGCAAGACCTTCACGAATCCGGTCTTTCACGCTTTCTACTCGCGTCTTTGCCTCTTTCTTTGCCTCATCCCTAATAAATTTTCCAGCCGGGCCTCCTTCATTAGCAAACGCCTTCAACGCAGCATTCACACCTTCATTGGCAGATATAGGAGCACCACCCATCGCCTCATCAATCAATGTTTCCTCAGATTTCCCCGTCAATTCCGCTATCCTGCGAATCTCCCTTTTAGCCGATTTGCTAACAGAATCCGAAGCCTTAATAAGTTTTCCCCATACTGCCTTGGCAACGGGAGACGCCGCCGTTCCAATACCAGACATAGCACCACCAGCAATGGCACCGACCCCTGCACCCTTAATGCCCTCAACAATCCGGTCAGGTATCTCGTTGGACTCCGTAGACCCAAAACCGGATACCGCGCCAGCAATGGCTGGCAACCCGAAAACGCGCATTAGACTATTTATCATCCCTGCCCCCTTGGACGCCTTGTTTGCGAATCCAAACGCAGGCACCAAGGACCCACCAACTTCAGTTATTAATTTCGACTTCGGATTCAAGGCCCCGTAAACATCTAATTTCCTCTTGACTTCATCCCGCACCTTATAGTAATCTTCGTCCCCGAAAGCCTTGCGGAAGGCTGCTTCCATATCTGGGTACATATTGAACGTCAGCCCAGATAGGAAAGAGCGTGTGTTCTGGCTTGCCCGATCCCCATATTTATCAAGCTGTTCAGGTGTTAAAGTAGACAAAACATCCGCTACGTTTAAGACATCACCAGGAAGAGCACCCATCTTCACCTTAGCGTTTATTCGGTCAATAAATTGACCCCACCGTCCATTAAACCCATCAAGTACAGATTTTGCATCCTCTTTGTTGCCTTCGGACGCTAACTTACTTATATTTTTCCTCGATTTAATATACTCCTCAAAATATTCAAAAACTTCATTAGACAAATCACTACCAAGAAGAGGTAGTAGTTTATCTAACCTTGCAAATTTCTTTTCCAGCCCTTTATTATCCATAGTTTACTGTAACGGCCTAAAATTTGAAGTCCATTATCGAATCAGATCATCAGATAACTTCTGAAACTTAGAAGTTGTCGGTCTTTGTCCTTCAATGGTGTTAACTTCTCTCAGTTCATCAGAAAACACTATAGGTTCTTCTTCCTTATAATGAGCCAACGTACTAAAGTCTATCGGTTCTGGCATAGATTCATCAAATGGTTCCATAACATCTTGCCAAGGAAGCCTGAACAACTCAGCTTCTTTAAATATGCTTCTTTGAAAAGAGTGCATATTAGCTAATTGCCGTTCATAGGCCCCACGAGCAATATTATAAAGTTCCTCACGAACCTTTGGTGTCAAAATCTCTTTCCCATTTATAACAGCGGAAATATGACGTTTCAAATTATCATCCCAAGATGACGTTCTCTCGAATTTTTCACCCTCGCCCTGCGTAACAACTGAGTTCGCATCAGATATCTTTGCAGCATGAGTAATTAAACTCAAGTCCCTAGCAGCAGACGGAGTCTCCTGAACTTCGGCCTCAATAGATTTGAAACGATCCCTTATTTCCGAGAACTTTTTTGACTCCTTAAAGTATTGCGCCTTCATATTATTCCATTGTTTCTGCTGATCCGTGGTCATACCTGACGGCACAGGTTCTTGGTTCTCGAAAAGCACCTCACCTGTCTCTGGGTCATAAACCCTCTGCCCTTTAGATAAAGTAACCGGCTTTTTCCGCTGCATCGCATATTGAAAAACTTGACTGGCCAACTCCGGCTTTTTTTCAATGATATTAGCGTACTCATCCATGCCTTTAGCGCGCAGGAACGCCGCTGTTTGATTAGCGCCTTTCGATTGACGTGCTTGCCGAGCCAAATTCTGCTGCAACTGCACAAAAGCTGGCGTTGCCCCTGATCCTGGGAGCGACGCCGCGACCAAGGCGGCATTCGATAAAAACTCCGGGTCCGTAAGTCGGCCACCAAGCCATTTCCCAGCCCCTAGAAGACTGCCGAGAATACCCTGGCCCTGCCCTTGCGGTGCACCTTGCGGTGCACCTTGCGGAGCGGCCTGTGGCGGCATCTGGGGCTGGTTAGGTCCAAATAATCCGAACATAGTCTACCCTGTAATACCCATCTGCCCCAATGGACACTGCATCGGGAGCGACACCAAGCAATTCCTGAGCGATAAACCCAATCCCAGGCTGACCACCGGCACCAAGGTTCAATGCCTCACGCTTCCATATCCAGGAATAGACCTGAACCAAGTGATCTCTCACCCTGACCTTCCAGAGCCGCATCAACCGGGATTTCAACCGGCGATCCGAAAATAGGGTTGCCCCAAAACCAAGTCCAGCCAACAAATCACTAGATCTGCTCCGCTTCTCTCTCTGCTCCGGCGGAACACCATGCAACAGTGACGTCAAAGCACCCATTCTGCGCTCCGGTGTCCCGGTGTACTCGCCAAATTGGCCCCTAGCCAAATCAAGCAATTTCTGGACCATCTGCTGCCGCTGCTGGCCCTGAGCCGCCAAATCCTGATTGATCTGACGACCCATCCCATATTCGGATCGTGCTAGAGCAGCTAGCTGATTCGCCGCACCAAGCGACCGGTCCATATCCTGGCCACGAAGCTGCGCGGCGGTATTCCAACCCTGGTGCCGCATCTTGCTGGTAGAGTCATTCAGCATCCGCGCATAATCCCGGTTGGCTAACGACTCAGCCACACCATGACGAGAACCACCGAAGGCACCCGCCGCTTGCGCCTGTGCCCCAATCTGATTCAGTTGCATTTGCCGCTGACGCTCAATCTCCGCCTGCTGCTGCTGGATCACCTGATCCATGTACGGGTTCATGTACGGCTGCATACTACCCCCGAACTGTGCGGGGTTGAGCTGCGTCAACTGGCCGAGGATGTTCTGCCCGGAACTTTGCAGATTACTTGCGGATGACTCGAATGGGTTATACGGTTGCATTATGGATCACCAATACCGAAACTCTTCATTGAGCGGGAACAGCGAAGGCGCTCGCGTGCCGGGATATAATTCCTGGAAGTGCCCCCAAGCACTCGGTTGTCGCTCGGCCAGTGAGGCTAAGGCATTTTCATAGAGTGGTGCCGAGGAATACCCCATGCCTCCCAATAAGTATTTCTCCGGGATTCCAGAGCCGAATAGGCTATCCGCATTCTGCGGAGCCATGCCAAACGCCTGCGCCGCCCCAACCGTATTCCGCATGGCCTGATTCTGCATCGGGTTGAAGGCGGCCACTTCTGGCCCCTGATAGGGCATATACGGAGTACGAAATAAAGACTCCGCCCTTGGGATTAGCCTATCAAGCGAGCTAATAACAACATCAGGCAATACTGTTGCCATTAACTAAACCACCCGGCCACGTCTTCAGAATCTTCCGTTACATCTGACAGGCCAAACTTGAGGTTGAAGGTATCGATGTTCCCGTCCAATGTCGGGGCCGAAAACCTCACGACCTTAACCGTACCATCGGTATCTGTAATCTTCATCACCCCATTGTGGAGATACACAGGCAGAAATCCCTCCGGCGACCCACTCATGGACGTGTCAACATCAGGCCGACCAGCCTTGCTGGCCTCCCAGGCAATGGCCCGCCAGGATGTGCCATCTGCTACAACCACTTCACCCTTAGCCGCATCCCATCGGATTTCACCGGTACTCTCAGGGCTATCCGTACCAGGATTCAGCGGGACCAGCTTACCTACAAGCTCTTCCAAAGTAGATTTCAGATCATTCATTCTTCAGGCTCCGTCGATTCAGTTTTAAGGGCAACGAATTTACCGCCTTTTGATACGACAACATTTTTATTCTCAGCATCCCATCGCAACATCCCATCAATGCGGCTCTTTTCATCGGACTTCAGATATTGTAAGATACTTACCTCGGTCCGAATATGGTCTAGCAACACCTGCATTTCAGGGGCACTCAGGATGTGCAATAAAGGACCGGCTTTCCCCTGGCTCATTTATTGCCCCTCAATCCGTAATATGTCTCTATGTTTCCCAAGCTCCAATCCTTGCCATCCTTGCCGTCCACCCGAAACCGGATATACTTTCCGGTATTCCGAAGGTCGATAAAGCCTGAGACTGGATTGACCATCTTCCCATCATCGTCCTTGCCTGGCACGAAATATTCTTCCCCTTGAGGTGTATTCCCAGCTATTAACCGGAAGGTTAAGCCATCCTGATCTTTCTGCAAGTCTGGAATCAGCCTTAAAACCTCAACTGATCGACCATCATTTCCATTCAGATAAATAGGCCCGGTCTCAGCAAACGGAAGATTATTCTCATCGTAGGAATTAAGTTTCTCGTGCCAGTAGAGATCGCCATTCTTGGCTATTCCAATCGGATTGGCGAATATCCCGCTCTCAAGATAGGCCGTTCGATCCGACTCACCCAGGCACCATGCCTGGGTCTCATAATTATATGAAATATAGCGATCGATCTCCGTAGACCCACTTGATGGGTAGAACCATACCGCCTCGCTCTTGCTATCTACATGGGCGGAATGTATTTTGCTGGCAAAATCAAAATTAATGTTATTTTCCAGCTCGTACTTGAGATCGCAATTCAATTCCCGGACATATACTCCATCGAACCAATGTATCTTCTCCCTCCCCATCCACATAGGTCCGATCGGAGTCTTCACCGCCGATTGACCGGATACGACGCCGCAATTATTATTAACAGTTTTGAATCCAAAGACGAACGGGGCAGCCTGATATTTGCAAACAACAGCCTCTTTCGATGAAAGCAATAGCAAAACGGACTGGAAGGTGACGCCCTGGATCAAATCCCCACTGATACCGAGATCGAAATCACCGGCTTCATTTTCCGGTAAGGAGTCCCATACAGTTAGATTCTCCCGATCGCACCAGGAAACAACTTTGGCATCAGCATTCTTCCCAAGCGCGAAGATGAACCTTTCGAGCATGGACAAGATGCCAATACATCCGGTTGGGGCATTTTCAACAATGGTTGCCTTGGCGCTCGACTCACTTCCTGGGTCCCACTGATAAATAGCTCCGTAGACATCACCCGCCCTCGTCGAAGGGCAAGCAATCAAGTGGCTACCCCACAAGTCGAATGACCATGTGGTGATCGGTTGCATATCCGATGACCGTTCGGATGACTCACGGCCAAACAATCCGCTGCCGAAAGTCCCCCTTCCAAAACCGACTCTTGGTGTCGGATCGTCAAGGGCCGTGCCGATCCCCTGACCCGCCGGGGTAATATCCCGAAACGTATAGCTCTTCAGGTCCGATCGGTCATTGCCGCTAATCGCCACAAGGAGCTTGGAGCAAGCACCGAAGGCAATATAGGTGGTTGCTCCATGAGTCCATACCAACCCTGACCTGATGGTGGTCGGCTGGCTATCAGCCATCAGAAACTATGGGTGGTCGATAGGTAATCCACATATACCTTAAGCCGCCTGTTAAGGGCATATGCTTGCCCCGCCATGTTGCTTATCTCCTGATAAATCTGATAGGAATCAAGCTGATCCAACGGTGTACCATCAAGCGGCCCCCGTTCCGGCGGATTGTCCGGTCGGACAGGTTGCGGGATGGCGGGGGTAACCGTAACGGTCTGTGGCACAAATGTCGCCGCCGGGTTGGCGGCAAGCACCGGCTGAGGCACCGGCTGAGGCACCGGCTGAGGCACCGGCTGAGGCACCGGCTGAGGCACCGGCTGAGGCACCGGCTGAGGCACCGGCTGAGGCACCGGCTGAGGCACCGGCTTTTGCACTGCGGTTACATCCTCAAGCAGAGTAGCCAGGGATTCAACGATCTCTTTCTTGGTTTTTGCCGTCATAGTCATCTCCGGTTTCATTCTCCTGTACTGCCTGACGATTCTTGGGTATTATCAGTAGTCGATTCATCAGACCCTTCATTCGTTGCTGCTGGTATCCTGGATAGCACATTGAGCACCATCTGCCACCCACCCACCGGAACTAGTGAACCACCGTCCCACCGCACTAGATTGCAATCGATCCATCGGCCTGGGTTCAAGTGAGGATTCCCACTCTTCACACAAGATGGAGGAATGGCTATAGGCTTAGGGATGGAACTCATTATTATAGTTTATAAAGAGTGATCGAAGAATATATCTCCTTGTCATCGGAGCCAGCTTTGCCACTTATGCCAGACGCCTTACCCCACCGGACGTTCAACAAGTCTCCGGCTGTTGCGCCAGAAACCGAAGCTACGGACTCCAGCATCAACTTGGCCGTCCCACCAGTGGGAACTACCATGATTCCTGTCAGCGGTAATAGGTACGACCTATCCACATCACGCCCGCCTTCAGCCAGCATGGATATGCCCATTAAATCCGTAGTGCTCCCAGATGTTTTATCCAGCAATCTACACCGCACCTTAAAAGCGTGATTGTCCGGGCAAAAAGTAGAATGTCCAGTGAGTAAATAAGTCCCTGGCTGCGAGATGCTAATAGCACCATCCACGATCTTGACCGGAGACGAATCAGTTGTAGCAGGCGTAACCAAATTCATATCCCGTTCGATCCATTCATCGACCTTAAACCCGGTAACTCTCGTCTCGTCTTCAGTTTTGTTCAAACCAATATCTAAGCTGGTTCCCTTGTCCCTCGTTTCTTTAAAGACGAAAACCTCAAGCGGTTGTATTTGGGCCGCGACAGCATCCTTAATCAACGACGGAGACAGACTACGCACCTCAGTTTCAGTGCCTGCCTTGACCTCAGCCGACGTGGCCTTCGGGCTGCGTTGCCAGCCACTCGACCCGCGCGAGAGGATATCTCCTTCGGTAAGCCCCGTAACCCCGGAACCGGATGCCGCAGAATCAAGATCGAAACTTAGATTATCGATCTGGCCCTGAATCCCACTGGTTACCCCATCCAGGTAATTGATTTCTGCTCCGCTTGCAGTAATTGCCGTATCACCTACCTTCCATTCACCTTCTCCCAGTTTCAACTTGAGATTAAAGTTAGCCGTGCCCTTGAACGCACCAATGACAATATTCCAGTTGTCAATAAGCGGTCTGGCCCAGACATCCTTGTCGGCACCATCAGCAGGTTTCACAATCCCGGTATAGCTATCAGTAGTCGCCATTTAGGAAGCCCCCATTATCCCGGAATCCGTGCTCAAAAATGGACTGACCGGATCATGTGATATATCCTTCCCATCGTCTTTGTTCAGATCAGCGATGATTCGGTCACTTAGTGCTTTATGGATGGCCGCCGCCTCGTCATCCCGGAAATGAATGGCCGCCGCCTCCATAGCAGAATACAACACAAGATCAGGGTTCTTCCTCAACATCCAATGGGTCTGATTATCAATCAGAGCAGGGATTTCAGCGCAATACAAAAGGTTTACATCCCCGTCGGGATAAGCTAGAATCTTTCCAGAACGTACACAATAAACCCCCTCATCATTCCATGAATCCTTGTGTTCGATATAGCTGGAATGGTTTACTTGTGTGTAATCGTCTCCACCGACAGAAACTTCACGAGGTGCCAGATAGTCCTCCGGTAAGGTATGTCCACCATCAGCATCCGCCTTCAAGATGGTATCCTTATCCATTCGTTCAATGCGCAGATATCGACCAATCTTAGCCTCTGCCAACCGGATAAAATCATCAAGCAGGTCATCCGCATCCTGTCGCGACAGTTGACGCTCAAATAATATTCTGACGGACTGATAATCCATAATTGTTCCTCAATCCGTACCGGACATAATCTTGGCCTTGGCCTTCGTTCTCCAAGCCAGAGGCGGGTCCTTATACTTAAAGGCAGGCTCGAATTGCTGGCGCCATTGCACAAATTCAGCTAGTTTATTGGCCGACTCACGGCTACCCTTGAACTTAGGATCATTCTGGGCGATCCACAATAACTTGCTCAGGTCTCCATCAAACAGCTTGATTTCCCTGTCGCTGATCTCGGGTTGTTCAGAATCCGATAGACCGCGATCAATCAACTCCATTTCATCATCACTTACGGATTCACCCTTGGGATCTGTGAGCTTAAATTCTTCTACGTCCATGCCCTCAAGCACATCAGGGGCGACCACGTTGCGGCGAGCAACGGAGGATTCGATGCCTGACAGCCGGGTCAAGTAAGACCCAATATCCGTTGGCGAAACGGAAGATAAATAACTATACCCTCCAACACCGATACCCAAGGCACCGAGAGCGGCCATGAACAAATACCTGGATTTGTACATCTGGCTATAGGCGTTCGGATACCTGGTACTAAACCGGATCAATATATTTTTCAGCATATTAACCGCCAGTGCCTCGGCTATTTCCCATAATATGAAAGACAATAACCGCATAGCGGGCTACTTGCCCACCATGCGGACGTTACGATTAACCCTTGTCGGGCTTGCCGGTACGGAATAGACACTCTGTAAGCTGCTTGCCAGCATCCAGTAGAATGTCGATCACGCATTCCAGCTTATCCGGGGCCAGGCCCAACGGCGGACCATTAGTAGGGACACGACCCACGCTCTGGAATAGACCACCGACGAAATGGCCCAGCACCCTAGCCGGATGGTCAGAATAATCATGAGGCTTCGGGTTCGGCGTGCCACCAGCATAAGTGGCACCGGAATCGTGGCTCGGAGGGGCAGCATCAGCTCGCGAAGAGGTGCAGTCAGTCATGATATATTTTCCTTCTCTTGTTAAATTGGAGCCGGGCCTGGATGGCATCGTTAAGACGAGGAAACGATATCGCATTGCCTAAAATTCCAGGCCCAGCATAAATCATGGAATGCTATCAACAAGATAGCTATTGATATCCATGTCCTCGTCCCATCGGCTCGAGGCGGCACCACCCAAGGCCAGATACCGAAAAGCGTCGGCTCCGTGGCTCGCCCAATCGTGGACCTCTTTCCCCCAATATTGGGTTGACTCGTTATACCGGCGTTGATAGCTCTTAAGAGCCCTCAAACCGTGCTTACAACGCGCCGCATCGAACCAGCAATGGGGCAACATCCGCCTTACGGCGTCCCGCCCCTCGGCCTTTGTGAGCCCACCTGGGGCCTGCTCAACAGATTTCAAACCAAGGTTGTGCAAGGCATCGATCATGTTATCGCCGGTATTTATTTGTGGCCGCTTAGCATCCGACGGCAGTATATGCTTACCGTAAACGTAATCTCGCTTTTGTAGCTCAGAAACGTAATGGGCGGTGGTCTTCATGGAGTTTTCGTAGTAATCTATTATGCGTATTTCCTGCCCAACCTTTTGCGCAAACCAGATCGCCGTCTCGTCCTTGAATCCTATGTCCCAAGCAGTTGTAACCGGCGTATTCTGATCGTAGTCAACCTGTGATATTCGTCCCTTATCCTGCAACTTTTTGATGTCGCCAGCATAGTACGCTCCATCAGTATATTCTAGGTACGCGCCTTCCCAGATGTGGTTGTACATCTCCGGGTAGTTCTTTAGGTCATTCTGACGCTCCGCCTCCAATACTTCTGGAAACCAAGGGTTATCCCTCCAATTCACCTCTACGATCTTGCACCCCTTCGGTGGGTTTTTCCTAAACCGATTATCCACCGGAGAGTCGGGGCTCTCCGGGTTCCAGGTCACCCACAGCTCAGACCCGGCCTCGCGGACGGACGGGAGCAGTATTCGCCACCCCCTCTCCCTGACAGGCTCCGCCTCGTCAACCCACGCCAGTATAACGCGCGCTCTTGACTTGACCGCATTTAGAGACCGGCTCAGACCAAGGATTTCAAACTCGATCCTCCCATCCTTGGAATGCACGTACTTCCGACCTAGAGAATAGTACTCTTCGAGGAAATCAACCCCTCGAATGGCCGTCCGTATTTCCTCGAAAGAGGACGCATCGATCGAATTATGGTACTCGCGCAGTAAGAGTATCTTACCACCCTCGCCGCGCATCCCGGCACGGTAACCCCAAAGGGCCGCCATTTGCGCATATGTTCTAGTCTTCCCAGAGCCACGACCGCCGTGGGCACATCTGTATCTGGCCGGGCCATCAAATACCTCGGCCATCTTCCTAGAGATTTTGATTTCGCCCGTGCGCTGCATCTCGGCATATAGAGAGGGCCGGGGAAACCCGTGAAAACCCCGGACCCTCGTAAAGTAGCTACTTCCTTATCCTCTTGCAATGTACATCACCGCGAGATTTCCGAGGGAAAACCCTCGTAGTAATCACTATCCCAATATGTCAGGCGGCCACCGCCCCCGCCCGGCACACAGTCCATAGTTCCCTCCAGCTCGTGGTCGGAAACCCAAAATTGCCGCAGGTTCGATCCATCCCATGCGCAGTGCCAAAAACCGGACTCGGACTTACGCATAATCGATTCTCCCCAAAGCTAAGTGAGACCTTCACGTAGTAGACCCAATTCCCATCGGTCCGCAGCCATCTTCCCAGTAAGCCATGAAGTCCCCGTCATGGCCACACCGGGATTTCCACTTCGGGCCATCATTCTTATGGCATATCCAAAACATTCGCACGTTCTCTTGGCACTGGCCGTAAAGCCAATACCCATCATCCCTCAACTCCTTGGATATTGATGTCATCGTTAGGTCCTCTATGAAGAGTTGCCTTGGTCTTGCCGCCCTCGCCATCCTCGATGCTTAGGCGTACTTCGTGGACTAGCTTTTCCTGGTCGAGAGGCAAGCTCTCAATCGGCTTGGCGTGCCCGAAATTCGCCAGCGCAAACTGCGACATATTGTAGCTCCATGTCTTGCTCAAGGCATGGTCCCACAAAAGTGCTTCCTGGCGGGCCAGCATCGCATCATAAAATTCCCGAAACTCCTTTTCAAGCTCGTTGTTATCGCCGTCAGCCCAATTATGTATTGTCTTCTTAGCCACGCCTAGATAGTCAGCCAGAGCGGCGGCAGTCGGTAGACCCTTATAGTGCTCACCCGAGAGCCATGTCCAGCACTTTCCCATAATCTCTGGATTTAGCTTGTATGCCCCCTTGCGCCGATCGTGCATATCTACCTCCAAAACTCTTGAGAGTATACCTTGCTTCAAGTACAATGTAAATTCAGCCCATAAAAAGTGAGAACATTCCATGAACGAAACAAAACATTATGTTCACGAAACCTGCCTTGAAGATGCACCGTGCTTTGAGTGCATGCGGGAAATTCCCAATGATATGTGGTTCTCCGTGCAAAACCCTTTTATTTCCCTTGAGCAAGGGAAATACAAAAACATCAATGGGCTATACTACTCTTATATCGGAGAGTTTACAACCCTCAAAGAGGCAACAAAAGCGTTAGGTGGAATCGAGCGCCCTACCAAGCCTAACAAAGTCGCTAAAGAAGTTAGGCTGACTCGCAACTCCGTACAATGGCAACCAGAGCCGTACAGGTGGGAACCCCCGAACAGAGAATTTCACCCAGACACTGCCTACCATTTTGACATACCCGAACTCCCTATCACTTAGTCCAAAACTCCTCGCCATACCGCCCGCTGTCTGGATACGGATTCGGGCGGTTTCTTAAGCCCTCATAATAATCTATCACACTGCGGCTAAAAGCGTCAAACTCTTGCATTTTCACCTGCGGGCTGGATCGGTCATAAACCGGGGCTGGATTCCTGGCACGGAAAGACCCCTTCTCATGCTCATGTGGCCTGAAAGGATTATAGGCACACCCAGAGATAACGGTCGCCACCAGGGTTACAATCAGCACATTACGCATATTAGCCTACCTTTTTGTCTTCTTTGTCTTCGGATACGTTGATTAGGTCGCGCAATCGATCCCTGCCTGAACTGATGATGAGTGATGCCACCTTGATCGAGTGTGCCACGTTTAGCCCATCCTGGTCTATTTCCTTCTGCCGGACACTCTCATACAAGCATCGCTCTGCAATCCTATCTAGGTAGGCGATGCCGTCATCGATATGGACATCAATCACTCCTATCAGGCGAGCTTTAGTCTTTACGTCAATCATCACTACCTATTCCAGTACGAGCCCAAAGTGCTGTGAGCAGGATCGACAGGGGCTATTTTCGGCAACCGATCCGACAGCTTAGTTGTGATTAACTCACGCAACCCCGATCCAGAAATACGAGCCAAGGTTGAGAAATCATGTTCGTCGAGATTCTCATTTGCCAACTCGATAATTTCATCGGCAAGCTCAGCCAACTTGCTGTCGATAGCAGCATATGTTTTGGGTGTAATCATGCCCAGCTCACAATGGCCGGTTGAGGACATCCGCAAGGTACGCAGACAAACCGATAATAACAGATAATGCGGTCATAAGTCAACCCCTCGGCGAGTCTTTGTCATATCGCGCCCTATTGGAATCTGCCAGCCTATGCGCAAACATCACGACACCACGGATCAAATCAGTAAGGCTCTTACCTTCGGTAGCCTTGAGGGCCACAAAGAGCACCGCCCCTTCTACCAGGGCATCTGACATCTCGTATGTTGCTCCGATGATGAGTGCCGCGAACAGGCCGAGAATACAAAGTATTACAAGGTCTTGCATTCCCGCACCTTCTCCTCGTCGATAGAACACTCGGTAAAGTACTGCCGGTCCCGGTGCTCGGCCTGCTTGCCTGCGTTGAAGGCGGAAACCGGCCGATGGTAACCCATGACTCGCGTCCAGACCTCGCAGCGGGTGCGCTCGTCGTCTTCGAGCTTCGTATAAGCTGGGTACATCAGCTACTCCACTTTATGTCATCCGATTCCCAAATCCTGACCAATGCGCTGGAAACACCCCTCAACCGATGGGAAGCAAGGCCCGCCACTGGGTCGTTGGTCAAAGATACCAACTCACCGGCAATCACATCGAGATCAGTAATCTTGGCACGCAGAATACCCCTGTAGTCTGGGGGAGGTCGATTATACAGATATTCGCACTCTTCCAGGGTTCCCTTTCCCTCAGACAGCAACAAGTCCCTGTTCATGGGGGCACCACTACGAGATTTGTGGAGGCCAACGTCTACCCCATTATCCGAATATGCGGATATGCACCTAGAGACCAGCTCATCAAGCGAGTAGTCATGCGGATTAAGTTTGTGGGGGGCCGTCCCAAACACATCCTTGTATTTTGGGTTGGCGCGGATCGCGTCTCCGAGCCATCTCCCCGGATGCAGTTTCTCAAACTTGTGTTTTCTTGTTTCCCATAGGGAATCTGTTACGGACATTGGGTAATAACCTCCCGTGAGGTTGGTATTTGGTTAATCCCATCCCTGGGCATGGGCGACCATGACGACCGGCAAAGCCGTACTCAAGCAAGGTGCGGAGAAACAGCCAATGCTCCCTGGTAATCTTGAGCTTGGACCAAAACATCAGGTTACTCTCGGCCCTCCACGAACCAAGCCTCATAAGCATCTAGGGCCGCCCTCGACAGGGCCTTTGGATCCGTCCGTCTACTCGAGTAGTGCGACACGAATTCAGAAATCGCATCTAACAATAACTCCTTAAAAACAGGAGAAGACATCCTGATGACTTTTTGCCTATCGCTCGGCTCCGGTTCAATCCCATAACGGACCATGTGCAGGTCTGCTTCAGCGTCTCGCTTCCTCTCCCGGATCAGCTCAGCCGCTTTGGTGTAAGTCTCTGCGTAGGTTAGTTTCCGACGCCATAAACCCATCATGACTTATAACTCATTCGGTAGTCGTATTCAAGGCGTCTCTGATAACCTTCTCAGAATTATCTATTTCGTCGTATTGATATTTATCCCCGATCCCTTCCGTCCAAAAAGGGACGCCAAATCTTGCGATACGTGCTAGTCCTTCTAATTCTTCTAACGCTTCTTTTGCCTTATCTCTAGTCACGGCTTTTGCCTTATAGGTTAGTCATCCACAAGATCGTCTGCAGACCAGTCTATGCAGCTTAGCCGCACATGACCCTCAGATCCTACAGGGTAGCACACTGTGCGTGATTTCGCATCACCGATCCGGGCCTCGTCTTCCAGCGCCGCATCAATATCATGCAGGCTGGCGTTCATGCCGTCCATCGCCTCTTGTCTGAGGCCGTTGGTGGCGATCAAGATTTCACTTAATCTCTTTAGCCTCTCAAAACTCATGTCAGCCACCCCGCCATCACGCCCACAATATAGTGGCCCGCCGAAAGCAGATCGCTAACCAGCGCACCCACCATAGTCATGACCATCACAGTCGGCACAGTGATCGCAAGGAGGACTGCCAGGGCAATGGCGACACCAACTTTCTTGTCGCGGCCCTCTTCAGGGCACAAATCAATGTTAATCATCATCAACCCCCAGACATCGTGTAGATGAGCAGTATCAGATTAATCGTGCTCACGATAGCCACAAACTCGATCATTTGTCAACCCCGGAATACGTCATGGTTACTCTCCACAAGGCTTATGGATGCGTCATCCTGGCTGGCGTATTTATGCATACGCCGCTCAAACCCTGCACGGACTAGACGACCTATCCCATCTTGTACTTCCTGTGGATATCTCTCTATCAGGACCACAAGCGCGTCTAGGATCGCATTGATTCCCCACATTGTGGGGTCATCATCACCAACATGGTTGATGGTAACATTGGTCTTATGAGGGATTGGCTCAGTAGGGCTTGGCTTTGCACCCAATGCTTGGGCTACAAGTGATTTGATCATTTACGAGCCCTATATCGCTTTAGGATCGCGTCGGACCAGAACTGCAAGGCGGCGTCGTCTGCCTCCGGCGACAGCCGATCGTCAATCAAGTCCCTGGTGCAGGTGTGATCTAATGCTTGTGCCAGGGCTAGATCACGCATATTGGTTGCTCCGTCCCATAACGTCCGCGCTGCAGTCTCAAGCGCGTGCTTATCTGTGCACATCACTTTACAGCTTCAGAAAGTTTGTAAAGTTCTCCCGCCTTGGGAGGTGTGGGGATAAGCTCTTGAGCACGATCTCTCGTCATACGCAGCACCGCAGATGCAACGTTTGCACGATGGGCCAGATCGCGGGCACCCCGCTCGGTCGCTCGATAGGCGATATCATCCATCATTTGGATGATATTATCAGTCTCCCCTCCGAGGAGCGTCTCAAGCTCTGCCACGCCAGCCTCAACAGCCACTGCCTCATTGAGGGTCTTCATTTTAGTCTCCGGTTACTAGATGACTAACGGGGATAAGGTCTTGCATCCTATCACGAGCCAAGCGCAACGACACCGATGCTACCCGAGCGCGGTAGTAGATATGCTTACAAATATACCCGCCTTTATGGGCCTGTCGCCCCATATCATCAATAGCTTGGATGATGGAGTCGAGGTCCACGTCGACAATCTCCTTAAGATCATCCAGGTCTCTGTTAAGTATCTCTGTTTTCATTCGCCGCCTCCGAGGATAGAGCGCATCTTGGCAAGCTCCCGATTAGCGACCTCCTTGGCTCGCCCGGACCGGACCGGATCGCTCTCCGCCGCCTGCACGTCGAGCTGATCCTTGCGATAGCGCAAGTAGTCCAGGTCTCGGTAATGCTTGTCAAGCATCGGCTCGGCGATCGCCAGCAACTCGCTGGCGTGCGGCCAGTACTTACTCGTCCGCCGCCAGCCCTCGCAAGCAACCCGCAATATGGCCTCGGGGAGGTGCGCAACGTCGCGCGTCAGCTCAGCGAGCAGGACCTTGCTTTTGTCCTCGTCGTCATGCGGCATCACGCACGACACCCGCAACCGCCCTAAGATAACGCCGCATGCCTGGGGTGAGATCGGCAGCAGCTTGTCGGTGACATCGTTGATCGTCTGTTGGATTGATGCACTTTGCCTGATCAGCGAGTTGCTGCTCACGCTGGTCGGCAACCCATTTGATGGCCCGGTCCCAGGCATCGTTGTTTTGTTGCCGTCTTGTCCGAGGATACTCGGTGGGTTGCCCGGTGCTTTGGGCAGATAGCTGCTGATTTGCTGCGGCTTGGTCTGGGTTGATGGATCGTGGCTTATCAATGTAGGTCCCCTCGATGACCTTGGTCATGTTGTGCTCTTTTAGGAGCCAATCGATGTTTGGCCGCCAGCCCTTCGATCCCTGAAGGAAAGGCGACTTACGGATATTGTCGATCGCCGATTGCCATTGTTGCCGCCACTGCGGATCTTTATTGAGATTAGCAATGGCTTTTCGCCTAACGATTGTAACTTTGCAACACTTTGGCAGGTCAAACTCCTTGGCGATCGCATTCCACGCATCCACTATCCAGTATTCTGCGCTGGATGTCAACTCCTTTTTCTGGACGTAGCTAGTTTCCGTCGTGCCCTCCGTCTTTTGGGGCGGCGAGCTTGTGCTATTTTTTTTTTCTCCACCGTCGTTGCCATACAGGCCCTCCCAATCTGTGGACACCTCCGTGTATTCCTTTCCGGTTATTTTCTTTCTTCTCTCTCTCTCTGGAGAGAGTATTGATATATCTTCTTTCCTAGATAGAGAGAGAGATGTCAAAAAAATTCCAGAGAAGGAATAATTATCGGATGCGGGAAATATAACTGTTCGGTTATTTTTTTTGTCCAAAGTAAGGACCCTGGCGGCGGCCAACTCGTCGAGCAGGACCTTGGCTTTGCGTCGCGTAACCCCCGCTAGGCTGCATAGTTGCTTGATCTCGATCCCCCCGTCCTCCCGGAGACTGGCGATATCGGAGGCTGCGTACGCGAGGGATGCCAAGATGCCTCTGGCCTCGAGTGAGCAGAGTAGCAAGGCTTTATGGTTGGTCCGATTTTGCATGGTTTCCGCCTCCTGGCCGATTAAGTTGTGCAAATTTTGCGCACCTTACACGGTCTCGCGCACGCGCGCAAGCCCCATCCTTGGGGCTGTGGCCTAGAAAATGGATGCTCTTTCCGGCTCCCGATCGTCGCAGCCCCAACCGTCGCGATTATCCAACATCGTGTGTACCCCCCGATCTCTTATCTGGGAGAGGCTCCCAGAGGACCAACCTGTACACCAGCCGCTTGACGTCTGTGTTGTAGTCCTGTAGGTGCTGATCTATGTCTGGGCTTTCTGGCCCAGGCGTAGATGCCTCTCGGATTATGATCTCTGCTGCTTCTCGGACGCACGCATTGTAGCGCGCGCGTCCTAAATCAGCCTCTGCGGAGCGGATAAAATCAATCTGCTCATCGCTGAGAGTGTAGCTCATCACTTACCCTCCGCGTCGTCTAGTATCTTATCTGCTTGCAGCCACCAGTCATCA
>Ga0056123_1000017_pt1 | contig 36252 bp, 32 predicted proteins | sample WorMetHEROISLAND_3_FD_71122 | JGI IMG/M metagenome (GOLD analysis project Ga0056123, IMG submission 71122) | Marine gutless worms symbiont microbial communities from Max Planck institute for Marine Microbiology, Germany - Olavius sp. 3 HERON ISLAND ...
CATTTTTCAAAGAGCTGATTTCCACTTATCTGCCGAAATTTGGAATATTCTGTTACTTTCGGCCAAATCACGCCGATGCATACCCAAAATTGGTCGCGTGAGTTTTTACAGGCGTATCAAGGATGATGGGCCTGTAAAAAGCCTGATGCTGCAGATGTTTATCCATTGGAGATTCCGTCGTGGCGAATTGCGCCAAAAATCGGCCGGATGGATTATTTTTGGGCATGTAAAAAGAGAAATGTTCATCCACCGGACGTGAAGTGATTTGAAGAGCCGCAATGTGGCTTCAAATGGAGACCATACACATGTAGGCGGTGGATTTGGGGTCTCGCCTTTTGCTTGACTCCCCCAAACCATTCAGCTACGAATAATCGTTTATGGAAAAGCGGTGCTCAAAGGCTTTTTTAGCTCTGCGCCACTAGAAAAAGGAGAGTGATACCCTAAAAGAGACACTGTTTGACGGGCAGGTTACCCAAAAAAATGACATCAACAAAACACTCGGAATTGGAAGTGCGACGCCAAAAGGTGGCCGATTTGGTTCAGGCGGGACATAACCCGTATCCAAACGGAATTGTGGCAACACATCTCATCGAAGAGATTTTGGCGGCGATTCAGACCATCGAAGCATCCGATGGCCCGGAAGGTGTTTTTCAGGCGGCAGGCCGCGTTATGGCCATCAATCGGTTTGGTAAATCGGCGTTTATTCGTTTTAGAGACCGTTCCGGACAGATGCAAGCTTACATACGCAAAGACAAGGTGGGGCCGGAAGCTTACGCGTTCTTCGGTAAAGTTGATGTGGGTGATTTTATTTCGCTGAAAGGCGGTATTTTTCAAACCAAAACCGGCGAGTGGACAATCTTGGCCGAAGGGCTGGAGCTGGTCTGCAAAGCGGTACGGCCGCTACCGGAGAAGTTCCATGGGGTGCGGGATCCTGAAAAACGGTATCGCCGTCGCTATGTGGATCTGATTGTCAACGATGAGGTGCGGGCGCTTTTTGTTAAACGCAGCCGCATTATTCAGGCGGTACGGGAAGTGATGCTGCAGCATGATTTTTTAGAGGTGGAAACCCCCATGATGCAGCCCATGGCCGGCGGTGCCGAAGCAACACCCTTTGCCACCCATCACAATGCGTTGGATATGCCGCTTTACCTGCGGATCGCGCCGGAGCTCTATTTGAAACGGCTGGTGGTAGGGGGGTTTGAGCGAGTGTTTGAGATCAACCGCAACTTTCGCAACGAAGGGGTCTCCACCAAACATAACCCGGAATTTACCATGATGGAGTTTTATCAGGCCTATGCCACCTACGAAGATTTGATGGCCTTTACCGAGACAGTTTTTTTAAAGGTGTGTCAGGTGGCTACCAGTGGTAGGTCCAGCGTGGTCTATCAGGATCACACCATCGACTTTAACGGTCCTTTCAAACGCATGACTTTAACCGAGGCGCTGACCAGCGTGGGCGGGATCGACCCTGATGCCATCACCGACCAGGGTGCGTTGCTAAAGATTGCCGCCCAAAAGAAGATCAAGGTGGAAAAACCCGGGCGCTGGGGCAAGATCGTTATGAAGCTCTTTGATATTCTGGTGGAGCCGCACCTGGTTCAACCCACCTTTATTACCGGCTATCCCGTGGAGGTATCGCCGCTTTCCCGCCGCAGTGAAGTCACGCCGGACATCACCGATCGTTTTGAGCTGTTTATCGCCGGTTTGGAAGTGGCCAACGGATTCTCGGAGTTGAACGACCCGGAAGAGCAGCGATCCCGCTTTGCCCGGCAGATGGAAGATCGCAAGGCCGGCGACAAAGGAGCTCATCAGATGGATCACGACTATATTGAAGCCTTGGAATATGGGATGCCGCCCACGGCCGGCGAGGGGGTCGGCATTGATCGGCTGGTGATGCTTTTAACCAATGCAGCGTCTATTCGGGAAGTCATTCTTTTTCCCCATATGCGACGTGAAGATGAAGCGGGTAAAACCAATCCAATTAAACCAACGCCATGACATTTGAACGGTTCATTGCCGGCCGTTATTTAAAGGCGCGGCAGCAACACTCCTTTATCTCGCTGACGACGCTGCTCTGCATCGCCGGAGTGGCCACGGGCGTGATGGCGCTGATTGTGGTGATTGCCGTCATGGCGGGATTTAAGGCCGATCTTAAAAGGCGGATACTGGGTGTAGAGTCGCATCTGGTGGTCATGCGCCACGGCGAAGCATTTACCCGGTATCCCGATGCGTTGAAGACGATTCGGAACACGGGTGGCGTTTTGGCGGCCACACCGGTGGTTTACGATCAGGTCATGCTGCGTTCGGCGGCCGATGTTTCCGGCGCCATGGTGCGGGGCATTGATCCTGACAGTGTTGCCGATGTGGTCACCTTGCTGGAAGATGTTGACCTAAATGGGCTACGTCAAAACGGGGTGGAAAGCACTGTTCCCGGCATCATCCTGGGTAAAGAGCTGGCCAACGCGCTGGGGGTGGTTCCAAAAGAGAGCATCTATGTAATCGCGCCACGCGGTATTTTGTCTCCGATGGGGCACATGCCGGCCATGCGGCGGTTTCAGGTGGTTGGAGTGTTTGAAGCTGGGATGTATGAATACGACGGTTCCTTGGCCTATGTCGATCTAGCCGTGGCCCAAAAGTTATTCAAAATGAACCGTGCGGTCAGCGGGGTCGAAGTTCGCCTGGCCGATGTGGACAGCGCCAATGATGTGGCCGGTGTGTTGACGGAAAAGTTGGGGTTTCCCTACTGGACCCGCACCTGGATGCAGCTCAATCGGAACCTGTTCTCTGCGTTGAAATTGGAAAAGACCGTGATGTTTATTATTTTGGCGCTGATTATTCTGGTGGCGGCCTTTAATATTGCCAGTTCGCTGATCATGATGGTGATGGAAAAGACCCATGATATCGCCATTTTAAAGGCCATGGGGGCCACCAACCACAGTGTCCGCAAAATCTTTGTGTTAAAAGGCATGGCCATTGGGACTACCGGTACGGCCTTGGGTGTGGGGCTGGGTTATCTGCTCTGTTTTCTGCTCAAACGCTACAAATTTATAGAGCTCCCCGGCGATGTTTACTACCTGTCCACCCTGCCGGTGGCGTTAAACACCGCCGATGTGGCGTCCATTGCCTTGTCGGCCCTGGTAATCTGTTTTGTGGCGACCCTCTATCCATCGGGTCAGGCGGCCAAACTGGATCCGGTTGCGGTGGTGCGCTATGGTGGTTAACGGGTCGATGGACAGCGCTCAACCATATTTGGTGGAGGCCCAAAAGCTCACCAAATCGTTTGCCGACAAAGGCTCACGGATTACAATCCTCAAGAATTTTGACTTTTGTTTAAATGCGGGCGAGGCAGTTGCGGTGGTGGGGCCATCAGGGGTCGGCAAGTCTACGCTGCTTCATATTTTAGGCACATTGGACCGGCCTGACAGCGGCACCTTGCGAATTTCAAACAAGGATGTTTTTAAATTGGAGTCCAATCCATTGGCCGCCTTCCGAAATCGGTCCATTGGGTTTGTCTTTCAGTTTCACCATCTGTTGCCTGAGTTTACGGCGGTTGAAAATGCCATGATGCCGGGCTTGATTGCTAAAAAATCAAAACAGGCTTGTACCTTGGCAGCGGAAGAAATACTGGTTCGTGTCGGGTTGAAGGATCGGCTGCACCATCGGGTCAACACCCTATCCGGGGGCGAGCAGCAACGGGTGGCTCTGGCCAGGGCGTTGGTGTTAGCCCCCAAAGTACTGCTGGCTGACGAACCCACCGGGAATCTGGATAAAAACAATAGTGAGGCAGTCCATCAACTGCTCATGGAACTCAACAGTGAAATGGAAATGACCATGGTGGTGGTGACCCACAATACCGAACTGGCCGCATTGATGAATCGACGAATTTCAATTAACGAAGGACGGTTAATGGAGATTGGATAATATGACCCGAAAAATCAGTTTGATATTGATGGCAATGGTGATCAGCGCAATGATCGCGTGGCCCGTGGCGGCGCAAAAGAAAGAGCGGGTGATTATCTTACCCTTTGAAATATTATCCCAGGATGATCTTGGTGACATGGGGCGGCAGGTCAAAAATTCATTAGCCGCCACCCTGGCCGATCAGGGGGCGCAGATCATAGCGCTCCCCGAAGCCATATCCACTCAAAAAAGCCCAGCCGAGGCGGCCGAAGACGCCCGCGAGTTCGGACGGGAGCAAGGGGCTGATTACGTCGTATGGGGCAGCATGACTTGGCTGGATGACCTGTACAGTCTTGATACGAAAATGGTGCGGACCTTCGCCCAGGATCCCATCGAGCTCTTTTTTGACAAGGGCCGCGGCGCCGAAACAGTGTTGGCAACGGTTCAAAAACTGGGGGGCCGCTTAGGAATAAGGATTTTTAAGCGCAGCCTGGTGGCGCGGATTGTGATTGAGGGAAACCAGCGGGTTGAAGATGACGCTATTCGCCGGCAAATTGAGACCCGAACTGGTGAGCCTTTTTTGGCCAAAACCGTTTCGGAAGACTTAAAGCGCATCTTTGCCATGGGTTTTTTTGGTGATATTCGTGTGTCGTCCGATGCCGGCGCTGATGGTGAGGTGATCACCTTTTATGTTACTGAAAATCCGACGATTCGGGAAATTCGGTTTATGGGCAACAACGCCTACAATACCGAGAAACTCAATAAGGAGTTGGATATTCAGGCCGGCTCCGTCATGAACCGCTATAACGTCGAGCGCAATATCAAACGGCTGGAGGATTTGTACAAAGAGAAAAATTACCATAACGTCAAGATCGATTATACCATCGAAACACTTGAAAATAATCAGGCCGATCTTGAATTTGAGGTGGTGGAAGGCGAAAGGGCATTGATTCGGGAAATTACCTTTTCCGGCAACAGCAATTTTTCCGACATGAAACTGAAAAAAGTGATGCGGACTTCGGAAAAAGGGGTCTTCTCCTGGATTACATCATCCGGTGATCTCAATATGGAAGACCTGGATCAGGATGCACTGCGCATTAAAACTTTTTACCAAAATGAGGGCTTTGTTGAAGCACGTGTCGGTGAGCCTGAAGTCTCTTTTGAAGAAGATGGCATTTACATCACCATTAAAGTTTTTGAAGGCGCCCGGTATGAAGTGGGCCGGGTGATCCTTTCAGGGGATGACATTGCCGAAAAAGAACAGCTGATTGATCAGGTTAAAATTACCAATGAACCGTTCTATAACTTGGAAATTCTTCGTAATGACATTTTGCAGCTCAAAGATATCTATGCTGACAAAGGGTATGCCTTTGCCGAGATTTTTCCGGACATTGACCGGGATCGGGATAATCGGATCGTTAATATCGATCTTCAGATCAATAAAGGCGCGCCGGTTTTTTTCGAGAAAATTATTATTCAAGGCAATAAGCGCACCCGCGATAAGGTGATCCGGCGAGAACTGGGGGTCTACGAACAGGAGACCTACAGCGGCGTAAAGCTCAAAAGAGGTATTCGCAACCTCTACCGGCTCGGTTACTTTGATGATGTTCAGGTGAATACGGCAAAGGGCGGTGCGGATGATCAAATGATCCTGACCATTGAGGTAAAAGAGCGCTCCACCGGCAATTTCCAGATTGGTGGTGGTTATAGCAGTGCGGACGGTTTTTTTGCATCGGGTGGAATCACCGAAAGTAATTTTCTGGGTAAAGGCTGGGTGGTCAGCCTTTCGGCTGAAGTGGGCGATACGGACAGCCGGTTTAAATTGAGTTTTACGGAGCCGTGGCTCTTTGACATTCCGTTGGCGGCCGGGTTCGATATTTACCGATGGGAAAGAGAATACAACACTTACGATAAGGAGAGTACCGGGGGGGGCTTTCGAACGGGTTATCCCATCTTGCCCGATACCCGTTTTACCTTCCGATACAACTATGATGTGTCCGAGGTATCCGATGTAGACGAGGATGCGTCACGGCAGATTCAGGAGTTGACCGGCGAATACGCCACCAGTTCGGTGACGGGGAGTCTTCGGTATGATACCCGCAATCACGCCTTTTTGCCTGACCGCGGCCAGGATCACCGACTGAGCATTGAATATGCAGGTATTGGCGGTGATATCAAGTTTATCAAATACATCGGTGAGTTGGGTGTCTACTTTCCACTGTTTAAAGGGCTGGTCCTCTTTTTGCACAGCGAGGGTGGCTATGTAACCCAACAGGGGGGGGAGCTGCTGCCTGATTACGAACGGTTCTACTTGGGCGGGATCAACTCACTGCGCGGGTTTGAGCATCGTGGGGTTACCGCCAAGGATGAAGAAGGCCTTGAAATCGGCGGTGAGCAATATGTTCAAGGCAACGTTGAGCTGATCATCCCGTTACTCAAGGCTGCCAATGTCAACGGTGTTCTCTTTTACGATACGGGGAATGTTTTTGGTGAAGATGAGGACATCGACTTGGGTAATTTACGCCAAACAGCGGGGTATGGTGTCCGCTGGTTTTCCCCTGTAGGCCCGATCCGCCTGGAAAGGGGGCATATTCTTGATCCCGAGGAGGATGAGGACAGCTCCGGGCGATGGCAATTTTCTATCGGAACGACGTTTTAATGGACGCAGTAAACTGATAAATTGAGGAGAGATCATGGGCTTTAAACGGTTTTTTGTTATAGGAATACTGATTGCAGGGCTTTGCCTGCCGCAGGCGACGGCGGCGGAAGCCAAAATCGGCGTCGTTGATTTTCAACGCGTTCTGGAGGTTTCCGAGGCGGGCAAGACGGCCCAGGACGAGATCAACAAGCAGGGTAAAAAAATGGAGGCGGATCTCAAAGAGCGCAGCGACGAAATTGCGGCCCTGGAGACCAAGCTTGAACGGGAGTCCATGGTCATGGACAGTGAGGTGCGCGAGGAAAAAAAACGTGAGGTGCGTATCAAAATAAATGATATCAGGACGTTGCAGAAAAAATATATCACTGATTTTAAGAAAATGGAAGCCCGGATCATCAATCAGATCGAAAAAGATGTGTTTGCCGTAGTTGCCGGAATGGGTAAAGAGGCAGAATATTCGCTGATTATGGAAAAGCGGGCCGGGGGGGTGATCTATGCGTCCGACACCCGTGATATCACCGATGCGGTGATCGAAAAGTACGATGCCGTGTTTGAGAAAAAAAAGGCCTCTGAATAACCCTATTATTTAGCCAAAGATCGCAAATTGTGATGCAAATTATACTCAAAGAGCTGGCCGAACGGCTGGGTGGGGAGGTTGTCGGTGATAATCAGATCCGTATCACAGGTGCGGCGCCTTTTGAATTTGCCGGCCCGGATGAGATCACCTGCGCCTTTAGGCCGGGCTATTTGAAAAAAATTGATCAGACTGAAGCGGCGGTGGTCATTGTTCCGGAAAATAGCGTTTCCAAAGCGTCGGCGAAAACCGTCGTAAAAGTGCCAAATCCTTACGCAGCCTTTGCCAAAACGCTGCAATATTTTTGCCCCCCGACCCACCCCGATCTCGGTATCCACCCAACAGCGGTAGTGGATCCGAGCGTGGTTTTTGGAGACGCGCCTGGAATCGGCGCGGGGGCGATTATGGAAAAAAATGTGGTATGCGGCGACCGGGTGCACATCCATCCGGGTGTCTATGTGGGTCAGGATGTGCAAATTGGTGATGACGCTGTGCTCTATCCCAATGTCACGGTACTAAAAAATTGCCGTATCGGTGATCGGGTGATGATCCATTCCGGTGCGGTGATCGGGGCCGACGGTTTTGGATTTGCGCCGGATGAGGAGCGATATGAGAAAATTCCCCACTTCGGCACGGTGGTTATTGAAGAAGATGTGGAAATCGGGGCCAACACCGCCATTGATCGCGCCACCTTTGGCGAAACCCGGATCGGTAAAGGGGTCAAAATTGATAATTTGGTGCATGTGGCCCATAACGTGGTGGTGGGTGAGAATACATTGCTGGTAGCCCAGGTGGGGATTGCCGGTAGCTGTAAAGTGGGTAAGCATGTGATTTTAGCCGGACAGGCTGCTGTTTCCCATCATTTGGAAATCGGTGATGGGGCTGTTGTGGGACCCCAGGCAGGTTTGGCTAAATCAGTCGCTCCGGGTGAAACAGTTTCCGGCTCCCCGGAAATGCCGCATCGTTTATGGCTGCGGGTTCAGCGTATCATTCCACGTTTGCCGGAATTAATGAAACGGCTCAAGGCGCTTGAGCGGAAAATAACCCCGGAGTAAATTAAGAGGTGGTCATCAAATGGAATTTCCTTTTGATATCGAGACTATTTTTAAAATGTTGCCCCATCGCTATCCCTTTTTGATGATTGACCGGGTGCTTGATTTTAGACTGGACGAGAACATTACGGCGCTCAAAAATGTGACCGTCAATGAACCTTTTTTTCAGGGACATTTCCCCCAAAAGCCGGTAATGCCGGGGGTGATGATAGTAGAGGCGATGGCTCAGGCCGGCGGCCTTTTGGTGCAGGCCTCGCAATCACCGGATCGGTGGGGACACAAACTGTCGTATTTTATGGGAATGGACCAAGTGCGCTTTCGCCGCCAAGTGGTTCCCGGCGATCAGTTGATTCTCAAAGTTCATATTTTAAAAAAGAGGGCCAAAGCAGTGAAAATTGCCGGGGTCGCCGAGGTCGATGAAAAAGTGGTCGCCCAGGCGGAGCTGATGGCCTCGGGAGTTTAAATGACCATTCATCCGACAGCAATTGTTGATACAAGTGTAAAGCTGGGAGCCAATGTACATGTCGGGCCGTACACAGTGATTAGCGGTGATGTGACGATCGGTGAGGGGACCACCATCGGCTCCCATAGCACCATCGATTCTTACAGCGATATCGGACCCAATTGCCGGATTTATCCCCACGTTTCCATCGGCGCACCGCCTCAAGCGATTAGATACAAAGGAGAAAAGACGACCACCAAAATCGGACGGGGGTCCATCATCCGGGAATTTGTGACCATTCACCGGGGCACAGCTTTTGGCGGGGGGAGCACGGAAGTAGGTGAGGAGAATTTTCTCATGGCCTATTCCCATATTGCCCATGATTGCCGTATGGGAAAAAGAGTCATAATGGCCAACAACGCCACATTGGGCGGACATATTACTATCGGTGATTTTGTAACCATTGGCGGTCTTACAGCGATCCATCAATTTGTCCGGATCGGGGATTATGCTTATGTGGGAGGCAAATCGGCCCTGGTCAAGGATATTATTCCCTTTGTGATTGCAGCCGGTGACCGGGCCAAACTGCATGGCATCAATAAAGTGGGACTACGCCGCATGGGTTTTTCCGAAGAGACCATTACGGCTATCAGAAAAGCCTATCGAACCCTATTTCGTCTGGGGCTGACCATCAACGAGGCGATGGAGCGGCTAGCGGCCCAAGGTCCCTTGGATCCGTCGGTGGAGCTGATACTGAACTTTATAAAATCCACCGAGCGGGGCATTACCCGGTAACCTGACGGGAGGCCCGATGCTTGATTTACATTGGGGCGCGGGAAGTTCATCTGATATTTTTTAAACAGACGGTGGGTGTCACCTCAAATGGCGAATATTCCAGTCGGTGTTGTCGGGGTCGGTTATTTTGGGCAGTTTCATGCCGAAAAATATGCCCGCATGGAAGGGGTCGAACTGGTGGGTGTTGTGGATCAGGATCGCTCCCGGGCCGATGCTGTGGCCCAAAAGTTGGCAGTTCCCGCATTTTACCGTATCGAAGATCTTTTGGGTCAAGTGGATGTTGTCAGTATCGTAACACCAACCCCCTCCCATTTTGATGTGGGCAAGGCTTTTTTAGAACACGGTACACACCTGTTTATCGAAAAGCCGATCTCACGAACTCTCGCAGAGGCGGATAAACTGATTCAGATGGCCGCGGATATGGGGAAGCTCATCCAAGTGGGTCAGATTGAACGATTCAATCCGGCATTTCGGGCATTGCCGTCCGATGGGCCTGCACCGTCTTTTATCGAGGCGCATCGAATTGGTGTTGTAAAAGCACGCGCACTTGATGTGAGCGTCATTATCGATTTGATGATTCATGACCTTGATCTGGTCTTGAGCCTGGTTAAAGCACCGGTGGTAAAAATGATGGTGAACGGCGCCGCTGTCATCACCCCGTATGTTGATATTGCCAATGCCCGGCTGGTATTTGAGGGGGGTTGTGTGGCCAATATCACGGCCAGTCGCATTGCCTTGGCGTCAGCCCGCAACTTTCTGATATTTACTGCCACCGGATATCACACCGTTGATTTTACAGCGCGGGAGTTGGTCTCGGTCCATCGGGACCCCGGCGTGGTTGACGGTCCTGTTCCGGGAATGGTGGTATCCCGAAAAAAAGTCGATCAGGCGGACGCGCTGGAAACGGAACTGCAAAGTTTCATCGATGCCATCGGCGCCGGATCGCGGCCGGTGGTCTCAGGTAGCGATGGCCGCAACGCGCTAGAGTTGGCCCTTGCCATCGAAGCGGAAATTATGCGTACGATGGCGCCGCCCAAGGACGCCCCTTCGGAAGCAGGCGTCTGAATGATCCCGCGGCGTGTGATGATTATTGCCGGTGAAGTCTCTGGTGATATGTATGGCGCTGAATTGGCAAGCGCCATCCACCGTTTCGATCCGGATATTCAGTTTAAGGGAATGGGCGGTGACAAAATGGCCGCCGCGGGTGTGGGGCTGGTTGCAGATGCCGGGAGTGTTTCCGTTGTGGGTATTGCCGAGGCGATCCCTGCGCTGGAGCACATTATTACCACGCTGAGGGCGGTTCGGCGGACATTGAAACGCTGGCGGCCGGATCTGTTGGTGCTCATCGATTTTCCTGATTTCAATCTGAGGGTGGCCAAAGTGGCCCACGCCCTAAAAATTCCCATCCTCTATTACATCTGCCCCCAAATTTGGGCTTGGCGGAAAGGACGGCTCGCTCTTTTTAGGAAATTGATTGATCGCTTGGCCGTTATCTTGCCGTTTGAAGAGACCTTTTGGCGAAAAAACGGAATGAAGGCTACCTATGTGGGGCATCCGCTTTTGGATCTGCCGCCATTTGACGCAGAGAAAACAGACCCTGGAAACGGCGCCCAAAGAACCGTGGCCCTTTTGCCCGGATCACGGCAAAAAGAGATTCATACTCATCTGCCGCTGTTATTATTGGCGGCTGGGAAAATGAGACAAATTGATCCGACCCTTAAATTTTGCATCGCCCTTTCAGGAGATCGATATCAGCAACTGGTGTCGGATTCTTTGGGGGCGGTCAATATGGAGGCCGTTTGTGAGATCACCATCTCTGGCGCCCGTATGTTGTTTCCCCGTTGTGATCTGGCAATCGCCGCATCAGGAACGGTTACCTTGGAAGCCGCTTTGGCCAAAGTCCCGACGGTCGTTATCTATAAAGTGTCATCCATCAGTTATTGGGTGGGTAAATCGATGGTTCGAGTACCCTTTATCAGCTTGCCCAACCTGATCGCCAATGAAGCGGTCTTTCCGGAACTGATCCAAAAAGAGGCCAACGCGGAAAATATTGTGCGTTCGGCCATGGCCTTTTTGGAAAATGATGATCTTCGTCGACGTGTGATCCAGCGCCTTGAAGGGGTTAAAAGACGTCTGGGAAACGGCGGGACTGCTGTTAAGGTGGCTCGGATCGCCCTGCAGATGATGTCGCGAAAGATGAACGAAAATTCAGAGAGCTTTAAAATTCATTGAAAGCGCGTCACCATGAAATATTACAGATGATTCGTGCCCGCTGGGTGCGGCTGCTGGGGGCCTGTCTGGGAATGTTGGCCGAGGGGGCTGCCACGGCAGCCATTGCCTGGTTGCTAAAGCCGGTCCTGGATGATCTGTTCGTTAACAAAAACGTGGACGCCCTCAATTTCATCCCGTTGGCGGTATTGGGAATATTTTTCATCAAGGATGTGGGGATGTATTATCGCGCCTATTTGATGAAATATGCCGGTGAGGGGATTGTTACCCAGTTAAGGGAAGATCTTTACAGCAAGATTCAGGATCTACCTGTCTCTTTTTTTCAAAAAGAAAAGACCGGCGTACTCATGGCTCGAATTACCCACGATGTAAACCTCGTGCGGGAGATGGTGTCGCGGGCCTTTACCGGTGTTTTGCGTGATGGCTTCTCCATTGTCTGTCTGATTTTTGTCATCTTTTACCGTGACTGGAAGCTGGCCCTGGTGGCGCTGGCCATTATTCCGGTGGCCTATTACCCGATCACTTACTTTGGCCGTAAAATTCGACGCTATTCTACCGGCTACCAGGCCAACATGGCGGACATGAGCGCCTTTTTACATGAAACTTTCGCCGGAAATAAAATTGTTAAAGCGTTCGGCCAAGAGTCCTATGAGAAAAAGCGGTTTCGGGTTTTTTCGCGCAAGCTGTTCAGCCTGGAGATGAAACAGGTGGTGGTGCGGTCGCTTTCGTCACCGGTGATGGATTTTTTAGGGGGTATCGGCATCGCCTTTGTCATCTGGTTTGGCGGCAGCCGCGTCATATCGGGTGAGTCCACAGTGGGGACCTTTTTCTCTTTTATGGCGGCTGTTCTTATGCTCTACCAACCGGTGAAACGGTTATCCGAGTTTAACAATACGATCCAGCAAGGGTTGGCCGCTGCGGACAGGGTGTACGATATCCTCGATTTTCCTTCAAATATCATGAGCGCCGAAATGGCTGTTGATCTGCCGTCCGGCCCGCACCGGGTTACTTTTCATGGGGTCGATTTTCAGTACGAGCATGATCAAAAGGTGCTGGAAGATATCAATCTCAGTGTCGAACCGGGAGAGGTGTTGGCATTGGTGGGGCCCAGCGGCGGAGGTAAAACCAGCCTGGTGAATCTGATACCCCGCTTTTTTGACGTATCGGCCGGGAAAATCACCATCGACGGCATTGATCTGCGGGACCTCACAGTGGCGTCATTGCGTCGGCAGATCGCCCTGGTCACCCAGGAGCCGATTCTGTTTAATGAGACGGTCAGCCGCAATATCGCCTATGGTTGTCCTGATGCCGCCTCCGACGAAATTGAAGCGGTGGCCAGGTTGGCCTTTGCCCATGAGTTTATTGAAACTTTCCCTAAAAAGTATGCAACGCCCATTGGCGAACTGGGCGGACGTTTGTCCGGCGGCGAGAAACAGCGTATCTGCATTGCACGGGCCTTATTGAAGGATGCCCCGATTCTGATTTTGGACGAAGCCACCGCCGCCCTGGATTCCGACTCCGAAACCATTGTCCAAAAAGCCCTGCACAACCTCATCAAGGGCCGGACTACTTTCGTCATTGCCCATCGGTTATCAACCATCCGTCACGCCGATCGGATTGTGGTGGTCAAAGCGGGTCGTATTGTGGAAGAGGGCCGGCATCAACAGTTGTTAGCCAAGGAGGGTGAATACCACCGGTTCCACCAACTGCAGTTTCAGGAGAAACGGGTATGATCAAGCCCAGTGGGGTCATCTACCGATATATTTTCAAAGAGATGATTCTCCCTTTTATCATCTGCGTTGTCTTTTTCATGTTTGTGTTCCTGATGACTCAGCTGCTTGATATCATCAACTACATTGTCAACTACCAGATCAATGCCACGGACATCTTCTGGATGCTGGTCTATTCCATGCCCTTTTCGTTGCTGTTTGTTTTACCCATGGCCACCATGATGACCATTTTGCTGACTTTTATACGCATGACCAACGACAACGAGGTGGTGGCCCTCCAAGGGGGCGGTGTCAGTATTTATAATGTCATCCCGCCGGTGCTGCTCTTTTGTATACTGGCTTGGCTGGCCGCCTTTTTTGTGACGGCCAAAGCCATTCCCTGGGGGAGCGCCTCGTTTAAGAATTTAACCATCCGGTTGGCTGAATCCAATTTCGAGATCGGGATCAAGGAGCATACCTTTAATGATCAGTTTGATAATATCATCTTCTATGTTAACGGCATGGATCCCAAAACCCGCCGGTTAACCGATGTTTTTATCGAAGATCAGCGTAAAGAAGGGGTGGTGGCTACCATTGTCGCCCCCGCAGGACGGATCTTCAATGATCCGGAAAGGCATCGGTCGCATATCCGCCTGTTTAACGGGACTTTGAACCAGGTCGACTTTAAGACACGGGCGGTCAATACCATTAATTTCAAAACCTATGACATCACCATGAAGTTCAAGCAGTCGGATATTGCCGCTCAAAAAAATCGCAAACTACGTAAAGAGATGACATTCGCCGATCTGCGGAGCTACTTTGCAACCCAAAAGCAGAAAACCACCTACTACTATGTCCTGCAGTTGGAATACTACAAGCGCTATGCATTGCCGATGGCCTGTTTCCCGTTGGGATTGATTGCACTGGCATTGGGGTTTCAGGGACACTCCCGGAAACGCTCCTGGGGGCTCGGACTGGCGCTTTTCTTTTTTATTTTTTACTACGTGATTTTGACTGCAGGAAGGGCGTTGGGCGAAGACGGCGCCTATCCTCCCATATTGGGGATGTGGATGCCCAATTTTATTTTAGGTGTGCTTGCAATTGTCATGACCATGCAAACGGCCAAAGGCAACACTCTGGATATGGAGGGATTAAAAAAGCTGTGGCAATGGAAAAACCGTTTTGTACGGGCTAGTGGATCATGAATATTATTTCGCGACACATTACCATGGAAGTCATTAAATTTTTTATCCTGATTCTCATTGGAGTGGTGGTGATTTACCTGGTGGTCGATTTTTTTGAAAAGCTGGATAATTTTGTGGATGCTCAGCTTCCCGGCCCCCGGATCGCTCTGTTTTTCCTGTTAAACGTTCCCTTTGTCATTTTCCAAATCACGCCACTGGCCGCTTTGTTGGCGGTGCTGATGGTGTTGGGACTGATGAACAAGCATAGTGAGATCATCGCGTTAAAAGCCAGCGGGGTGAGCCGGTTCACGATTTTAAAACCGGTTTTTGCCGTGGGGTTGGTGCTTTCGTCGGCCCTCTTTCTCTTTGCCGACCTGATGGTTCCCATGACCATGGAAAAGGCCAATAAAATTTGGCTGGGAGAGGTGCGCAAAAAAGAGCTGATCACCACCCGCCGGAACAATATTTGGCTGCGGGGCCGGCAACAACTGACCAAAATCAAATTGTTTCGACCGGCGCGTAAGACCCTTCACGGCGTTACCATCTATCGGTTTGATGATCGGTTTCATCTGATCAGCCGGTTGGATGCCCAAAAAGGGGTCTACCGTGACAATCACTGGCAGTTTAGCGATATTATGCATCAGGAACGTGAGCCCGGCACCAATGAATTTACCACCACCTTTTTAAAAGAGATGAATGCTGATATCGATATAGAGTTGGAAGATTTTCAGCAAGTGGTAAAACAACCTTTGGAGATGCGGTTTGCCGAACTTCTAAGCTATATCCATGACCTTGAATCCCAAGGGTATGATGCATCGGTGAACCGGGTTGACCTGCATGCCAAAATATCGTTTCCCCTGGTGTGTTTGGTTTTAACCATGGTGGGCGCCGGTTTGATTCTGCGGCCGGGTGACAAAGAGGGGCTGCCCGTTAAGATTGCGTTTGGTCTGGGTATTGCCTTTTTATACTGGATGCTGCACAGTTTTTTTGTTTCGTTGGGCTATGGCGGGGTGCTTTTCCCGGTTTTGGCGGCATGGATGACAAACATTATTTTTACGGGCGTTAGCGCCGTGTTGCTCCTAACAGGCGAATAGTCCGGCTTATCCTCCCCTAAACGCCATCGGCCGGCCTGACTGATCGAACAGTATGGTGCCAAATGCTTTCTTCACAGCCGTTTAGCAAAAAGGCCCTTCATCCGGTTGACCGGATGATCATCCATGATCTGCTTGTATTGGGCGGGTACGAAGAAAACGACCCATTGGTAGACGTTTTGGTAAACCTGTTTGCAACCCTGGAGGCGGGATCCGTCTCCATTGATTTGACACCCATTGGAAATAGTGAAAACCCTGCAGGGCCACCGTCTGCGAATAACAGCGCCATCGTAGATCGCTTTTTGCCACAATGTCAAAAAGGTGCTTACGATGCCATTGTGGCCTGGGCGCCGGATATCGATAAACCATTGGTACTTGTAGAACGGGATAAAAATTACCGGCTCTACTTCCAAAAATATTACTATCATGAATCACGCCTGAAACGGCATTTAAAAGCTTTTACAAGAGAGCCGGCGGAGCCTTTGGTTACCAACGCAGAACAATTCATTCAGCAATTGTACCGCCCGGAACGTGCTCTCCGTAAGGGGCCCGAAAAGTCGCCTCTATATAGAGATACGCATCAGGTGGCGGCCATTCGGCAAGTGATGCGATCACCGCTGACCATCATTTCAGGCGGTCCGGGAACCGGTAAAACCACGGTTATGGTCAATTTACTACGCTGCTTGGCCGATTGCGGGGTTACCCCTGACAGGATCCTTGTAACCGCCCCCACCGGACGGGCGGCCCGGCGGATGACCGAAACCCTGAAACAGTTACTGCTGTCGATTTCAAAACCGACACCTCAGGAAATCGCGCTGCATGCCGTTTCGGGCCAAACTGTGCATGCGGCCTTGGGTTATCGCCATCCGGGACAATTTCGTTACACATCCATCAATCCCTTGCCCAAAGATGTCGTCATCGTGGATGAGGCCTCCATGGTGGATGTCATTTTGATGTCCCAGTTTATTTCCGCCCTGGATCCAACCACAACACGGCTGGCTCTGTTAGGCGATCCGGACCAGTTGCCGGCCGTGGCCGCGGGATCCATCTTTGCACGTCTTATGCCCTTTGACCAAGATACCGCTCGTGGCGCAGCCTATCGGGTGGTACTTGACAAGGGGTACCGGTCCGGGTCCGAGTTGAGCCGGTTAGGAAGACAGGTTCGCCGAGGCCTGTTTCCCGATCATCAGCCGGAAATGGTTGAAGCCGCTTTTTCCAATAAACCATTCAAACCTTGGTGCAGGCTGGCATCCGCTGATTTACGGCAGTGGCCGGCAGCGCTCAAGGCCTGGGCTCGTTTTTACCAAACTGCGTTCCATCAGACTTCTCGAAAGGCGCTGAACCATCTGCGTCAAAAGTCGATAACCGCTTTTTCACACCCGGATGAATCACTTTTGGAAAATGCAGCGAAGCTTTGGGCAAGTGCCACCATGGCCCGGATTCTGACCCTGATACGCAAAGGACCCTGGGGTTGCGAAGATATCAACGACTTCCTGAAACCGCTGTTGGCAAACAGTCTGGATCAAGGCGGCCATCCGGCTACCGGTCTTTATGCAGGCATGCCCGTTATGATTACCCGTAACGACAGCGAAAACGGGCTCTACAATGGTGATGTGGGGGTCGTGGTGGCCCTAAAAGAGGGCTACTACGCTCTTTTTCAGCCGACGGGTCGGTATGTCGCCATATCGATGGGTCATCTTACCGCATGGGAGCCGGCCATGGCTATCACCGTTCATAAAAGCCAGGGCTCCGAGTACAAACAGGTTTTTCTGGTGTTGCCTGATGATCCCTCCCACCGGCTTCTAAGCCGCGAGATGGTCTACACAGCCGTTACCCGGGCTCAAAAACGGCTGGTGATTTGGGGTGATGCAAAAACGCTTCATCAGGCCGTGTCTCATAAGGTGACAGAAGGCGTTGATCCGCTGTTTGATTAAAGTGATCCGGCATCCGTCGGTTCAGTCAAGCGGGCGTTTTTTTGTGAAAGTGGGCCAGATAATTAACGTCCAGGCCGCCGCCCAAACGGTAATGTTTATGAAAAGGATTATACTGCATTCCTTGCAGGTTGATCAATTCCAACTGTGCGGCCTTGCCCCACCGGCCAAGCTCATCGGGTTTGATAAATTTGCGCCAGTCATGGGTACCTGCAGGTAGCAGCCGCAGCACATATTCGGCGCCAATAATGGCAAACAGATAGGATTTTACATTTCGGTTTAAAGTGGCAAAAAACACGCTACCGCCCGGTCGCACCAGCCGGGCGGCAGCATTTACAATAGCGGCCGGTTTCGGGACATGTTCCAGAAGTTCCAGGCAAGTCACCAGATCGTATTGTCCCGCATGTTTTTGGGCCCACGCTTCCACGGTGCTTTGGCTGTACTGTATGATCAGATTATTTTGGCGGGCATGGACCTCGGCTGCCTGTAACACCTCTTCGGCCATGTCGATGCCGGTCACAAGTGCGCCTTCCGCGGCCAAGGACTCCGAAAGGATCCCCGCGCCGCAGGCTACGTCCAAAACGGATTGCCCTGCTAATGCGCAACGCTGTTTGACATAATCCAAACGCAAAGGGTTGATGTCATGGAGTGATTTGTAAACACCATTGCAGTCCCACCACTCATCCGCCAGGGCGTTAAACTTGGCGATTTCGGCAGGATCGATATTGGGCGATGAGGCTTTAGTCATGGGCCGTTTTTTCCTTAAAGAAACGGCAGGTGGTGTCAAGGACCCGATCAATATCGTCATCGGTAACATCAAGATGCGTCACCAAACGCCAACCACCCATTCCTGAGACAAGAATCTTGTTTTTGGCTAAAAAGCGCCCCAGCGCATCTAATATGTTTTGATCGGCTTGAACAAATACCATGTTGGTCTGGTGAGAAATGGGTGTAGCGCACAATGGTTTTAATTGCCGCAGCCCGTCAGCCAACTTGGCGGCATTGGCGTGATCGTCATCCAGCCGTTCCACATGATGACCCAAGGCGAATAAACCGGCGGCGGCCAAAATACCGGCTTGGCGCATGCCGCCTCCCAAAACCTTGCGCCAGCGATATGCTTTTTTAATCAGCCCTTGAGAGCCGCACAATACCGACCCCACCGGCGCACCCAAACCTTTGGAAAGACAGACCGAAACAGTATCCACATATTGAACGATGTCCGCCACCGGCATATTTTGCGCTACAGCGGCGTTGAAAATCCGGGCGCCATCCATGTGAGTGGCCAGAGCGTTCTGGATGGCAAAGGCGGGAATCTTTTTTACGTAATCCATGGGAAGCGCTTTCCCATTGTGGGTATTTTCCAGGCAAAGCAAGCGGGTTTTGGCAAAATGAGGGTTTTCACAGGGTTTGATTGCGGCACGAATTTTATCAAAATCCAGCGTACCGTCGGGCTCAAAATCGAGGGGTTGGGGTTGAATGCTACCCAAAATCGCTGCGCCCCCTCCTTCAAACCTATAGGTGTGGGCCTGTTGACCGACAATATACTCATCCCCCCTTTCACAATGGGCCATCAAGGCCAAGAGGTTGCTTTGGGTGCCGCTGGGTGCAAACAGCGCCGCCTCCTTGCCGGTCATAGCCGCGGCCTTTTCCTGAAGCGCGTTGACCGTCGGGTCCTCACCGTACACATCGTCACCCACGGGGGCTGTTACCATTTTTGCGCGCATGGCGTCGGTAGGTTGGGTAACGGTATCACTTCGCAGGTCAATGGTTTTCATCGGGGATCACTTTGCCGGGTGTTGAACCGTCTGGATATCGGGATATCACAAAAAGGGCTGTGAAAGATAGGGTGTCGTCGGACAGCTAAAACCACCTGGCGTAAATTGGGGTGTACTCACCGTTTTGCATCATGTGATGATTTTGCGCCACTATTTTTAATATGCGGCTTTCTGGGAAATTGCAATGCCCTGGCGATAGAAGTGAAGAGCCGGAATAAACGGAGATGAACGCGTGAAGTCCGGCTTTTCACGCCAGGCCATTAACTTTTGAACGAAAGCACTTTCGGCTCAAATGTCAATGTGGCGAAATGGTCTTTTTCCGTTTCGGCCCGGCGGATTCGCTCCACATGACCATCGCTGGTAAGCAGCAGTTCTTGCGGCCGCAACCGGCCGTTGTAATGAAACCCCATGGAATGGCCATGGGCGCCGGTATCGTGGATCACCACCAGATCGCCGTCACTGATTTTGGGCAGCTCGCGCTGGATGGCGAATTTGTCGTTGTTTTCGCACAGCGCCCCCACCACATCAACTACTTCGGTCGCATCATTTTTGGCAAAAGGAACCGAAATATGGTGGTATGCCCCATACATTCCCGGACGCATCAGAGATGACATGTTGGCGTCCACGCCGATGTAACGGCGATAGATATTTTTATGATTGATGGCGCGGGTGACCAGCGCACCGTGAGGCCCGGTCATGTAGCGGCCGCTCTCCATGTAAAGCCGGGGCGTGTATCCGTGGGCCTGAGAAAAAGCACTCATGGTCCTGAGAATCTCGTCGGCCATGGCCTTTACATTGAAGGGCGCCTCTTCCGGTCGGTAGTTTACACCGATGCCGCCGCCGATGTTGATGGCCTCGAACTGAATGTTCAATGCGGCGCTGATGGCCGCTACCCGACCCAGCAGCATGGCGGTGGTCTCAATCATATAGTTGTGGTTCAGCTCGTTGGAGACCAGCATGGTATGCAGCCCAAATCGGCGCGCGCCGCGCGCTTGGGCTAAACGGAAGGCTCCGATGATCTGGTCGTGGGCCACCCCGTATTTGGATTCCAGGGGTTTGCCGATGATTTCGTTGCCACTGCGCCGATCACCGGGATTGTAGCGGAAAAAGATCAGCTCCGGCATTTGGGGAACTTTTTCCACCAGGGAGATATCATCCAGGTTGAGAATCGAACCTCGTCCCTCGGCAGCCGCGGCAAATTCCTCGCCGCTGGTGTTGTTGGAGGTGAACATAATATCGTCGGGCCCGGCGCCGGTTTGACGGGCCAGGATCAATTCGGTGATGGAGCTGCAGTCAAACCCGAAGCCCATCTCCTGCATCAAGGCCAAAATGCGAGGATTGGGCAGCGCTTTGACCGCGTAATACTCCTTAAATCCCTTCGCAGACCGGAAGGCTTCTTTCAACTGAATTCCCGTATCACGAATGCCGACCTCATCATAGATGTAAAACGGCGTTCCAAAATGGCCGGCGATGGCTTCCAGTTTGGGATAAAGACGGTTTTCAAAATCAACTGACATGGGCATGGTAGAAGATCCTTTTAAAATGACCCGGGCAATTATATTACATGGATGTTATCCGGCCAGGGCGGTTTTGATTTGCGCCAGGGCTTTGGCAACATTTTCACGGCTGTTGAAGGCGCTGATGCGGATGCAGCCTTCTCCGCACCGTCCAAAACCGATGCCCGGGGTGCATACCACGCCGGCCTTTTCCAGTAACAGATCAAAAAAGCGCCAGGAGTCCGCGTCACTCCTGATCCAGATGTAAGGGGCGTTTATTCCGCCAATACAATCATAGTCCAGATCGGTCATGCCAGCGACGATAAGCCGGGCGTTTTCAAGATAGTCATCCACCAAGGCCCGGGTTTGGGCTTGGCCCTCCGGGGTGTAAACTGCTGCGGCAACTTTCTGGACAGGGTAGGAAACACCATTAAATTTCGTGGTGTGTCGTCGCTTCCAGAAATCGTAGAGCAACAGTTTTTGGCCGTTGGCATCAAACACTCGCGCCGCTTTCGGCACCACCGTAAAAGCACAGCGGGTGCCTGTAAAACCGGCACTCTTGGAGAAACTGCGAAACTCCACGGCCACCTCTTTGGCGCCATCAATTTCATAAATGGTATGGGGAAGTTCATCGTCCCGGATAAAGGACTCATAGGCGGCGTCGTATAAAATCAGCGCGCCTTCTTTATGGGCGTAGTCTACCCATGCCTGCAGGCCCTTTATATCAATGGTGGCGCCGGTGGGGTTGTTGGGGAAGCATAGATAGATCAAATCGACAGGATCTTCAGGCAGCGGCGGGATAAACCCGTTTTCCCAACTGCCTTCAAGGTAACGGATGCCGTTATAGCGACCGTTTTCGTGGATGCCCGTCCGTCCGGCCATCACATTGGTGTCCAGATAGACCGGATAGACCGGGTCGGGAATGGCCACGGTAATATCACGGGCGAAAAGCTCCTGAAAATTGCCGGTATCACATTTGGAACCGTCGCTGACAAAAATCTCATCTGCCTCAATGTTGGCCCCGCGAGAGTGGAAATCATTTTTCGCAATAGCTTCGCGCAAAAAAGGGTAGCCCTGCTCCGGACCGTAGCCACGGAAGGTGGCTGAAGACGCCATTTCGTCCACCCCTTCATGAAATGCGGCCACGCAGGCCGGGGGCAGGGGTTCGGTAACATCACCGATCCCCAAGCGAATGATTTCCCGTTCGGGGTTATTCTTTTGAAATTCAGCCACTCGCGAGGCAATATCCGCAAAAAGAAAAGAGGCTTTTAATTTGGTGTAATGCTCATTGATACGAATCATGGGGCGTCCTTATTTAAATGGTGTTGTTTATATGCAATGTGCATGCTTATTTTCCCAGGCCCCTGGCAATGGGAATCCGGGCGCTCTCTTTATAGGTTTCCAAAACAATACCGCTACGGGTGGCGGCAATCCCCTTGATCAGCGCAATGGTTTCTTTCATCAAGGTTGCTAATTCGGTGGTATCGGTGACCCTCAACTTGACTAAAAGGGCATCTTCACCGGAAATCCAATGGATTTCCTGGACTACGGGGATTTCGCCCAGTTTTTGACCGATACTTGCCTGTATCCCCGGCTTTTCCATTTTAACGGTGATGAAAGCCACCATGCTTTTCGCGAAACGCTCAGGGTTGAGGCGAACTTCGTAGCCGTCAATGTAGCCCTGCTGCTCCAACTTGCGGATACGCTCCAGTACCGCCGACGGCGCCAACCCCACCTGCCGGGCCACCTCCACATTGGGGATGCGGGCCTTCTCCTGCAGGATGTTCAATATTTTAAAGCTGATGTCGTCTAACATTCTTTATCCTTTATTTTAACAGAATAATATTCATGTTTAACCATATTGTCAAGAACATAATTCAATTTACGAGTCTGTCCGCCAACCTGCCACAGGGCTGATATCATTTTCAACCCGAATTTTGCATGAAACTTTACCGGAAAATAATTTATATTGGATATTTCAGCTTTTTACCATATGCTTACTGTTATTTCCGAAACTCGCACAAGAGGCCATCGGCACATTATGACAACATCGGCGACACGCAATATTTCCTCCACCATGCACTGGGCAGCCTGGCTCAGCCTCATCTTAGCCGTCTTTGGCCTTTGGCTGCTGGTTGAAATTAATACCCATAAAACCACCCCTTTACCGGATGAAACGCGCTATCCGGTCGATCAACATGATTTCTTTGAAAATTCAGTCCCGTCCCAAGAACCGATGGCGGAAAACAAGCCCACATCTGAAAAGATGGCCTACACCGACAATCACCCCGAAGCAGCGGGTCATTCTGCTTTAAATGATGAAGATGAAGTGCTTGTGCATACAGGTGAGCAGATACCTTCCGATCTTGAAACACATTCTCAGGATCCTTTGGCTTCCAAAAAGACCTTCGAACAGGAATCCATGATGGCGGCAATTGATCCGGAACCGCCCGATGGTGAAATCGTAGCCGATTCAAACGAAGACCCCGCCGCCCTGCCGAATCATAATACTGTCACTGAAAATCAGACAGACCCGACCACAAGATATGTGTCCGTTTTGACGGGTAATATCCGGCAGAAACCGGACAATCAGGCGCCCACCCTATTTCAACTGCGCTGGGGGCAAAAGGTCACCGTGCTGGCTGACCAAGGTCGCTGGTATCACCTTAAAACCCCCAATGGCCAAAAGGGATGGGGCCATAAAACCCTTTTTGAGTCAACGCCACCAACATATGAGACGATCACCGGCGTAAACGGGGTGGTTGAAACCATCCGGGTGCAGATGGATGGGGCCAAGGCCTGTACCGTGTTCATGGATCTGGATGGGGACCAACCGCCCGAAACAGAGGTGCTGGAAGGTGAAGTCCCCCGTTTGGTCAGTGATTTTCCCGGTATGATGGCCGATCCTAATATCCTCCATACCATTTCCGTGCATAACGGATTGATCAATGCTATCCGGGTGGGAATTACCGATCAAGACCCCCTCACCACTCGTGTGGTGGTGGATCTGATACCGGGCGTTGATTATGTGGTGGATTCGGTCTTTTATCAGGAAGAACAGACGTATGCTCTTCACATCAAAGCCAAAGAAGTTTGATGGCGTTGTAAAAAATGCCCATCTGCAGCGATGTTGTGTTTTTTCAGACTCTCCGCATACCAATAGTATAGCTGAAGTTTGACACTTACCCCTTGGATTTCAAGCCTTGAACTTCGTAACTCGTTGGAATTACAAAACCCGGACCGAAGTTGAGCTTCGATAGGTAGTGCCACAGAATGACCTGATAATTGGAATATTCTGTTACTGTAGGCCAAATCACGCCGATGCATACCCAAAATTGGTCGCGTGAGTTTTTACAGGCGTATCAAACCTTACTCTTTAAAAATATCCGCGGCCTGATCAATATCTTCCGGACAGAAAACAAAGAGGCATTTGGCGTCAGGCGAATTGATCACGGATCCATAGACGTAATTGATATTAATCCCTTTTTCACCAAACTTGGAGGTGATTTTGGCCAACTCGCCCGGCCGGTTCTCCAGCTCCAGAGCGATGACCGGCATCATATCGAAAAGGTAGTTGTGCCGGGTCAGCAGGTTAATGGCCCGGTTGGTCATACCGTCGGCGGGTAAAATTCGGAGTAAGGCAAATTCAGCCGAGTCTTTGCGCATGGAATTATAGCTGGCCGCCGAGGCGATCCGTTTTAGGGATTTACCGCGGGCGGCAAACAACTCTTTTACATAATTGGACGCATCCTGGATGGTAATCGCGTCGATATTGACGCCCTCCTTGGCCAATAGGGTGGAGAGTTTACCCAATTCACCGGGCTGGTTTTTCAAAAACAGGGATATCTCAGTGCGTACCATCGTGCCCCCCATTATCGCTTATCCCGGCCAAGCCGGGACAAGAAAAGATAACAATATGCGGGATGCGGCTCGGTCATAGACGTTTTGATGCTATTTAACCGTCAGAACCGGGCAGGACGCCCGTAAAATAACATATTGCGCCGTGGAACCCAAGAGCAGTTTACGGGTCCGTGATTTTTTTTCGATGCCCACCACAATCAGATCCACCGTGTTTTCATTGGCAAACCGGACAATATCCTCGCCCGGGGAAATTCCCCGGGCGGTTTGAACGACTTTACAGGGAATCTGATTTTTCTCCATATCGGCCTGGGCGTCGTTCAAACGGGCCTGGGCTTCATGAATCTCGTCGGCGCTTTCGCGTCCGCCCCCTTCAGTGGATGTCATCAAAATCACTTCTCCGCCGAATAGCTTGGCGTACTTCGCCGCCAACTCCACCGCGACCACCGCTTCTGTTGAACCATTGTATCCTATCAGCACCTTCATGGCCAGCCTCATTCACTAATAAAATTATCAACTCTTCCAAATAAATCTTATTCAGCGCTACTTATGGCTAAGAAAAAAGGCCCGGTTACAAGATGTTTCGATTGACCAGGGTCGCGACAATACCGGTTTGTATATCGAGAGTCTGATCAATCGTAGCGACGTGGCAGATGAGCATTTTTACAACGCCATATCACATCCAGCGCTTGCGCCGTTTATAAGCCTTCACCTCTTTAAACGACTTGCGTTTGCCACCCTTGGTCTGTCCCATGTAGAACTCTTTCACATCCGGGTTTTCCTTTAGCGTCTGCGACACTCCTTCCAATACGATTTTACCCGACTCCATGATATAGGCGTAATTGGAAGAGTTGAGGGCGATTTTGGCATTCTGCTCCACCACCAAGATGGTGGTACCAAGGGTTTCATTGATTTCCCGGATGTTTTCAAAAATCTCCTCCACCAACAGCGGCGCCAGCCCCAAGGAGGGTTCATCCAGCATCAGCATCTCCGGAGCCGCCATCAGCGCCCTGCCAATGGCGATCATCTGCTGCTCTCCGCCGCTGCAATAACCCGCCAAACGGTTGGTAACGTTCCGCAGCCGGGGAAAGAGGGTATACATTTTATCCATTTCGGCCATGATTTCGGAGCTGCTCTCCTTTCGGGTGATGGACCCCACACGGATATTCTCTTCAACGGTGAGGTGTTTAAACACCCGGCGGCCCTCGGGCACCATTACCGCGCCGGCCTTCACCACCTCGGTACCCAGAACATTGGTGATATTCTGCCCTTTAAAGGTCACCTTGCCCTCTTTGATAAAACCGTTTTCCGGCTTTAACAGGCCGCTAATGGCTCGCAAGGTAGTAGTTTTACCTGCGCCGTTGGTACCCAGCAACGCCACAATGTGGCGCTTGGGAACGTGCAGACTAACCCCCCGTAACACCTGGATAATGTCGTTATAAACCACCTCGATATTGTTGACATCACACAAGGGTCGGTTTTCCGGTTGTGGGGCGCGCATACTGAATTTCTCCTCAAAACCACTGATTCTTGGGGTTTATTTTTTGACTCCCCCTTCTGATGTATTCGCAAAACTGCGGATGGCTATGTAAATAGGGTCATATACAAGGTTGTGGTTTTACAGCGTCAAAGCGATACAGGTGAGTATGCTAAAGCGTCTGCAAAACCACAACAACGTCGTAGGTGAGGATTTTTAGGACGCCATCTTATTTATTTTTTTTCATGTACGCTGAACTAAACGGCTCGCCCTCGGTAACAAAAACGCCATCTTTGGCACGATAGAGCTGCAACATATCCACACCAGCACGGTCGGTTTCGCTGTAGGTTACCGGTCCCACTGTAGTGTCGGGTACAAAAGCATTGTCGCCGTTCATCCCGTTTAAGGCGGCATAAACACTCTCATTGGTCACCTCACCGGCTTCCTTGGCCCTGCGAATCGCCTCCACGGCCAACTGCGCCACCATGATCCCGTTGGTATAGTTGTGGGAGTTGGCGGTCTTTTCATCGCGATCGTACCGTTTGGCCAGTGCCATTTGGAAGTCGGTACCCGCTCCCGGCTCGGACATAACCCGATAAGCCGTTGTCCAGTAGAAGTTTTCGGCCGCTTCACCGGCCAAGGCTATCAGATCGTTACCACCGGTGTAGTGGGCACCCATAAAGGTGATCTTTCCCTCTTCACCAAAATGTGAGGCGATCAAACCCAACCGCCGGGCATCCTTAATAAAGGTGGCCACAGGGCTTTGCACAGTCTGGCTGATCACATACTGCACCTTGTTTTCCACCAGCCGTTTCAAGGTCGCTGTGTTGTCCAGGTCTTTGCCGTGTTCCACCACTTCCACCAATTCAGCGTTCAATCCGGCGGCAATGGCTTTTTCCACGTCGGCCAAAGGACCGCGCCCAAAGGCCGAAGGGTGTAAAAACATGGCGATCTTCGGTTTGTCACCTTTGTGATTATTGGCCACATATTCCGCCAAACCGACGCATTGTTCGGAATAAGAGGCGATGGGCAGGAAAATGTAGTTGGATTCCACGAGATTTCCGGCATGGAAAGAGGCCGGGATCGTCGGCATCCGCTCTTCCTCAAAATCGCGTTTCAGCCCCAAGGTGCTGCCCGTGGAGTAGTTGAGGTAGATGGGGATATCCATATCCAGGAACTCTTCAAAGTTGCGTTTGGTGATGTCGGTTTTGTATTGATCATCCTTAATGGTGCAGTCAATGGTGTCGTCTCCCAAGAGCTTTTCCTCGTTGGCATAGCGGAAAAAGTCTTCAACCCCCATGGCGTAGGGAACCCCCGCGTCGGAGGTGGGTCCGGTCAGGGCCAACGACAGACCGGTTTTGTAGGTTTTAGCCAAAACCGGTCCGACGGCCAGGACGGCGCCCAAAAGGGTCACAAGTAGAACGGTCCATACAATACGTCTGGTTTTCATCATCTCCTCCTTTATGATTGGATGTGTTGACCATTTCACCTAATATCGAAACGGCCAAAGCTTCAGATACGATTTGGCCACCCGCCACCAGTTGGCAATGCCGCGGGGTTCAAACATCAAAAAGAGCACGATCACCAGCCCAAAGGCCAGCGGGCGCAGGGCGGTGGCCAGATTCATGTTGGCTGTAAAAATCGCACCGGCCTTTTCAGATAAAGCCTCCACAGAAAGATCCAACATCTGAATAAAGGCCGGACCCCCAAAACAGCCCTGCAAGGTCCCTAGACCACCTACGATAGCCATGGCCAAAAGCGTGATGGAGTGGTGCAAGGTAAACGACTCAAAGCCGACGCCGCGATAGAGGTAGGCGTGCAGCGCGCCGGCGATCCCTGCGAAAAAGCCGGCCAGTGCAAACGCGTGCACTTTGGTAAAACCGGGGTGCATTCCCATGGCGTCTGCCGCGCGGTCGTTATCGCGCACCGCCATCAGACAGCGTCCGTAGCGGGTCCGCAAGAAATTGCGCACCCCAAAACCGGCCAGTACCACCGCGATCAATATCACATAGTACCAAAAAACATAGTGATCCTTGCGGCCCACCTTGCCGGTGACCCAGAAAACGCGGCCCAAAAAGATCGTCTGCCCCTGATTAAAGAAGTTGGCGAAATTGATGACCCACTCAAAAATCATCTGGAAACTCAAGGTGGCGATGGCCAGATATAGGTGCTTTAACCGCAGCGCGGGAAGCCCCACGATCGCCCCAAAAACGGCGCCCATGAGGCCGGCCACGCTGATCATCAAGGGCCAAAAGTGGGTGATCAGCAAATGATCCGAACCGATAAGAGTGGAAAAAGAGGCCAGAGTATAGGCCCCCACCCCCATAAAAGCGGCATGACCGATGGAGATAAGCCCTGCAAAACCGGTCACCAGATTGAGTCCGATAATGGCCACCACCGCAATTAGGGTATTGTCGATGACCAGCATATATTTATTGCTCAACTTAAAAAAGAGTGGCCACGCAAACAGTATCGCCAAAAAAAGGGTAAAAACGGTCCGATCCAGGTGCGTTGTGAAAATCCGCTGCTCCTGGCGATAGGTTGAAAAAAAGTTCCCTGTAGCTAACCACCGATTTACAGACATCGGTTACACCCGTTCGATTTCGTGGGTCCCAAAAAGACCGTGGGGTTTAAATAGTAAAATAACCAATAAAATGATATAAGGCAGAACGCTGGCCGTGCCGTTGAGCCCCCAGTGGCCATCCAGATAACCGCTGGCAAACTGCTGGATCAGCCCCATGATAATACCGGCCGCCACCGCACCGAAAATGGAATCGAGGCCTCCCAGGATCACCACCGGAAAAACGGTGATGCCAAAGGCGTGCAGTGTGTTAAAGTTGAGCCCGGTGATATTGCCGATGATTGATCCGGCGGCGGCGGCGGAAAGGCCCGCCATGGCCCAGGCCAGACCAAATACCTTGGGAACGGAAATACCCACCGACATGGAAGCTAACTGGTCGTCGGAAACCGCGCGCATGGAGATTCCCAAGGTGCTCTTTTTGAAAAACCAGGATAAGGTGAATATGAGCACCGCCGTGATCAGCACCCCCACCAACTGCGTCCAGGAGATGGAGACCCCTCCGAAAATCAATGGCTCCGTAGGTAAAAATGCAGGAAACGAATAGTTCACCGACCCAAAAGGGGTTAGGTAAATCAAGCCGTCGATAATAGACATGAGCCCGATCGTCACCATGATCACCGAAATGATCGGTTCGCCGATGAGCCGCCGCAAAAAAACCCTTTCGACGCTCATGGCCAGGAAAAAGGTGATCACCATGCTTACGATGAAAGAGAAGAGAATATGAACTCCCACCCAGACTGTTAGGGCGTAGGTGATAAAAGCGCCCGCAGCGATGAGCTGGCCGTGGGCGATATTGAGTACCCGGCTCGATTTATAGATCAACACAAAACCCAGCGCCGACAGGGCGTAAATGGCCCCCACCACGATTCCGCTGACGACTAATTGAAAAAAATAACTCATATCTATCGAGTCAATGTTACAATGATCAATTGTTTCAATTTTTTTAGTGGTCGGTAAAAACACCCCATTTGTTTAATCGCCGATGGTATAAAACGGCATCATCGTTTTCACTTGAGTGGTCTGGCCGTCCTGATACTGAAATTCTGCCGTCATCTCTTTTTGAGACACCGATTCGTCATAAAGGGCTTGGTAAAGCGCATCGTACTTTTCACGCACAAATTTACGGCGGATTTTACCGGTTTTGGTCAACTCCCCATCATCCGCATCTAATAATTTGTATAACACTGAAAAACGGCGGATTTTAAAATAGGGTTTCTCAACGGTTCGATTGAACCGTTCCACCTCACCCTGGATCAAATCGGCCACCTCTTTTTTTAACGAAAGATCCATAAATGTGGTAAACGAAATCCCCCGGTCTTCAGCCCATTTGCCCACAATCACCGGATCGATATTGATCAACACCGAAACATACTCTTCCTGATCGCCGAAAATGACCGCCTCTTTAACGTAAGGGCTGAACTTGAGCTTGTTTTCTAAAAACATGGGGCTAAACATCTCCCCTTTTTGGGTATGCATAACGTCCGATAACCGATCGATCACCACCAAGTGACCGTCATCATCAATATAACCGGCATCCCCGGAGTGAAGCCACCCCCCCTCTAATAACGCTTCGGTTTGCTCGGGTAGCTTGTAATAGCCCTGACAGACCGAAGGTGATCGTGACAAGATTTCGCCCTTTTTGCTGATGCGGCATTGGGTGTCGGGCAACGGTTTACCCACCGTATCCGGGCGTACGTCGCCGTCGCGGTGCATATAAGCGATCCCTACGATTTCCGTTTGACCATAGATCTGCTTTAGGTTAACCCCCATGGCTTGGTAAAAGGTGAACAGATCCGGCCCTAAGGCGGCCCCCCCGGTGTAGGCGCGCCGCATCCGCAAAAAACCGATCTGATTAACCAGGGGCCGGAAAATCGTCTGCTTACCCAACCAGGCTAAGAAACCCAACCATGGGGGCATCATTTTACCGCTCATGCGAAAGTGAGCCGCTTTCTCACCGATTTTCATGAAGAAGTTGTAAAATTTTCGGTTGAGCCAATAGGAGTCATCAATCTTCAGCCAAATCCGGGAGCGGATGGTTTCGTAGATCCGCGGTGCGCCAAACATAAAATGCGGCCCCACCTCCTTAAAATCGGTCATGGCGGTTTCCACGGATTCGGGAAAATTGAGCGTAACTCCGGCAGCCAGCGCCACTCCAAAAGCATTCATCTGTTCGCCGATCCAGGCAAAAGGTAAAAAGGAGAGGTACTCGTCCCCATCTTCCAGATAATCCACCTCAATCATTTGACGGCCCATGTTGATGTAGTTTTGGTGGGAAAGCATCGTTCCCTTGGGCAGCCCGGTGGTTCCTGAGGTGAGGCACAAAAAACAGGTGTCATCGGGGTTGCCGTCATCCACCAGGCGCCCAAATTGTTCGGGCTCTTGAGTGTGGGCCGCTTCACCGATTTGGTAAAGATCGGCGATCTCAAGGAACCAGTCGTCTTTACGGTATTCGCGCATGCCGCGCGGATCCTCGTAAATCACCTTTGTAACACCCGGTACCCGTTCGCGCACCTCCACAAGCTTGTCCACCTGCTCCTGGCTGTCGCAAAACACAATACTGACTTCCAGGTAATTTAAAATATCGGCGATTTCATCGGGCAGGCTGGTCTGATAGATCCCCGCGCCGATCCCTCCTATGGATTGGGCCCCGATGGCCATAAATAGCAGTTCAGGAATGTTGTCGCCGATCAAGGCAACTTTATCGCCCTTTGAAAAACCGGTTTCCTTGAGTCCCATCCCCACAGCACGAACCTTTTCCCAGTAATCTTTCCATGAAAAAGGCTGCCAAATACCGAAATCCTTTTCGCGCAAAGCCACTTTTTCCGGCGCCTGAGTTTTACGCCATCGAAGCAACTGCGGGATGGTACATTGGGATAATTGGGCATCGCGCATACTTTTAATCCAAGCCGGTATAACCTCGATGTATTTGTAATAGCCCATAGATGGCCAAGTATAAAGGCTGATATACAAGACGCTGAGGTTTGTCAGAATCGAGACAGCACCGTTAGTGTGTAGAGCGTTTGATAAACCGCAATAACACCGTAAGTGGAACGTTTACGACGCCATCAACCTTCACCGATATAGGCCTCGATCACTTTTCTATTTTGAGCCACCTCATCCGGGGCGCCTTCACCGATCAACTGACCAAAATCGAGTACGTAGATCCGGTCGGAAATATCCATCACCACCCCCAGATCGTGCTCAACCAGTACAACGGTGATATGGCGCTCTTTTTGTATATCCATGATAAAACGCACCATATCCTCTTTTTCCTCAATATTCATGCCAGCCATGGGTTCGTCTAAAAGTAGGAGTTGAGGCCCCAGTGTTAGCGCTCGGGCCACCTCAACCCGTTTTTGGATACCGTAACTCAAACTGCCCACGGCGTTTTTGCGAACCGCTTCCAGCTCCATAAAATCGATGATATCTTCCACATAATCTCTATTTTGAACCTCTTGTAATGAGGCTTTTCTTGTAAACAAGAGCGCCGCCAATAAACCGTAACTTAAATGGCGGTGACGGGCCAGCATCAGATTGTCCAATACCGACAAGCCGCTGAAAAGCTCGATATTTTGAAAAGCGCGGGCAATGCCCAGCTTGGTGATTTGATGGGGTGAGGCTTTGGTGATGCGATGATCGCCAAACAGGATGTCGCCGTTGGTGGGATGATAGAACCCGGAAACGCAGTTCAAAATACTGGTTTTCCCGGCGCCGTTGGGGCCGATAACAGCGGTTATCTTTCCCGGCTCCACGGCCAGGTTAACCCGGCTCAGGGCGTTAATTCCGCCAAAAGTTAAAGTTACATCATTAATATCAAGTGTTTTATTCTCTGTTGTTGGCACGTATTTTTCACATGAGATATCCCCTTGTGCAAAGGGCCCGTAGCCTCAACCGGGTGACTTCTCATCCTTTTTTGTAAGGTTCGGTGCCTGGATGTCATAATTTTATGAATTTAATTCAGCGCGGTATTTATATGAACCGCAAACGGATTAAAAGTCAAGGGGAATTTACATGAAATGTTTCACGTAGATGCTTTTACATCTACATTCTACTGGTTTTTACATGGAAACGGATGTAATTCAATTTGTAAAAAAGGTGACCCATGATTAAACCGGCCGGAAGCTTTCACGGTTTGGCCATGGAGAATTTTTTTCGAACATGGTAACTTTCCCCCAATTTGGTTTCTTTTCTTTAATAAGAACGAGTGAATAAAAATGCCCCTCAAAAGAGCAAAAAATTGAATATTGACCGATTTGTAGCGACTTTAAAACAGGCTTATCGTAAGTGGGATGCCCCGGTGGTGACCCTGGTGGCGAGACGAGGCGCGTCCCCTTTTGGTATTTTGGTTTCCACCATATTATCCTTACGCACCAAAGACGAGGTGACGGTGGAGGCGACGGGCCGTATTTTACAAAAAGCCGATACCCCGGAAAAGATGGTGACGCTTTCCCAAAAGACCATTGCAAGGTTAATCTATCCCGTCGGTTTTTACCCTACCAAAGCCAAACAGCTTAAAAAAATCAGCCGAATTTTGATTGACACGTATAACGGCGAGGTGCCCGCCGATATTGACAAGTTACTGGAGCTGCCCGGCGTAGGTCGTAAAACGGCCAATTTGGTGCTCATTGAAGGGTTCGGGATGGACGCCATCTGTGTGGATACCCATGTTCACCGCATCAGCAATCGCATCGGTTATGTTAAAACCAACACCGCCGATAAAACCGAGTTTGCCTTAAGAAAAAGACTGCCGCGTAAACACTGGATCTATTACAATGAAATACTGGTGGCCTTTGGCCAGGTGATCTGCCGGCCCATCTCGCCTTGGTGCAGCCGCTGTCCGGTGGAAGAGATGTGCCCTAAAATCGGCGTGGCTAAATCACGTTAACCCGCTTATGGGAACAGGCAGGGAGGTTTTGCAATGCAAATCGTGTTTGTCTATATAACCATCGACTCGTCGGAAGAAGCGAAAACCATCGGAAGCACTCTGGTTCAAGAACATCTGGCCGCCTGTGTCAATATTATTGACAATATGACCAGTATCTTCGAATGGGAAGGCAAGGTTGACTTAACCCAGGAGACCATCTTGATTGCCAAAACCACGGCCGACCGGTTTGAAGCGTTGGAAGAGCGGGTAACGGAACTTCACCGCTACGATCTGCCTTGTATTGTCGCCCTGCCCATTGAAAAGGGTTACACACCGTTTTTAAATTGGATTGCAGATTCTCTTATATTATAGGATCTTTGCACATGGACAGTCCAACTGAATAGTGTACACCAAAATATTACAACGAGGGCGGCGCCGAGGTGTCTACATCGGATAATAACGGCTTGGGGAAAACGATCAAGTCAAGCGGAAAGATGAATGAACCCGGCCAACTCAGCGAGAGCGAACAGACATATCGAGGCTGGTTCAATGTGAAATCGAAAGGCGGGATCGTCATATCGCCTGATCGTGCTGAGGGTACGGCGGAGCTGACCGATGTACAGCCGGATGATGTGTTGGAACTTGTCTTTGATGGCGGTATCCACCTGTTCTCACGGCGGGATGATCTGGAGAGCGACTTTCCCGCCGATATATCACGGGACGGGGTCTCGAGTGAAATTGCTATTCATTCGCTTACGTTCGGTCCCCCTTCCCGAGGAATTGTCGATCGGGCCGCCAAGTTTCTGGAAGTCTTCCAGGTCGATATTGCTGAAAAATCCGGCCTTAAAATCTGCCGGAAGTTTGAAATAACATCAGTTCCGGATCCCGGCCTTTATCATGTCGCACCATCCGAATCTTTGAAATTAACACCCGCTTCATTTGGCCCTCAACATGATCCCTCAAAACCGATTCTGGTATTTATACATGGAACCGCTTCCAGTACTAGCGGAAGTTTTGGCGGTATCTGGGAAAAGCCAAATGCCAACATCAAGAAAAAGTTGTTTGAGCATTACGATGGCCGGATCTATGCGCTCGAGCATTGGACGCTCGCTGTCAGCCCGATTCAAAATGCCATGGACTTGATAAAAGAATTACCTGAAAATTCAATTGTCCACCTGGTTTCCCATTCTCGCGGAGGTATCGTTGGCGAATTGGTGTGTCGCAGTATGGTCAACGATGCCAATGACCCATTTCTGCCGAAGGAACTCGAAAATTACCGTGTCCGAGCCTCCGTAATTGCCGAAGGCCTGGGCGAAGGAAAAACCGGGGCCATGACTGCGTATGAAGAGCAAATCGAGAAACTGAGAGATCTGAATATTCTGCTGAAACAAAAGAATATTCAATTTCAAAAATTTGTCCGTGTCGCCTGCCCCGCCCGAGGCACCACCCTGGCGTCCGGTCGACTCGATCGCTGGCTGTCGGTCATATTCAGCGTGTTAGGGCTGATTCCGGCCCTACGGGCGACCCCGTACTACACGCTGCTTAATAATTTTATCCGCGCCTTGGTCAAAACTCGCACCAAGCCGGAGTACCTCCCCGGGCTGGAAGCACAGATGCCAACGTCACCCATGATCGCCCTCCTGAATGGGGACAGCAGAAAACTTGCCAGCAGCCTGACGGTCATTTCGGGAGATATCGAAGGTGGTGGGATTCTCGGTCGAATCGCACTTTTACTTCCTGATTACTTTTTTAACAGCGATCACGATCTGGTCGTGAATACGCCTTCCATGTATGGCGGAAATGATCGTGAATCCGGAGAACGATATTTTTTTGATCAAGGTTCCGAGGTCTCACACTTTCGCTATTTCCGTAATGACAAAACGGTGTCGCGTATTCTAAAAGGCTTGACGCTGAGCGAGGAACAGCTAAAAGATTATTTCACGGAATATCTGCCGGAGCCGGAAGGGCCCATCGCCAGCCGTTCTTACCGCACTTATACAGGGCCCCAGCCTGTTATTTTTCTCCTTCCCGGAATTATGGGCAGCGAGCTGGATGCCCACGGCGAGACCATCTGGGCAAATAAATTCAGATTGGCGCTGGGGGGCATGAGTAAACTTGAGATCACCGATACAGGAATCTCTTCCAGTGGGCTGATCCGGGAATCCTATTGGAACCTGGTTAAATATCTTAGCCAGAGAAATGAAGTGATTCCCTTTGACTACGATTGGCGCACTTCTTTGGTGGATGAAGCCAAGCGGTTGGCCGAAGCTATCCTTGCAAAAGTCGACCAAGCCGCTGCAGAGAATCAACCGGTGAGTATTCTCGCACACTCAATGGGTGGTTTGCTGGCACGCATCATGATGGTTAAGCACCCGGATGTTTGGGAGGGAATGCTCAAACATCCGGATAGCCGACTGGTGATGCTCGGCACACCCAATGGCGGGTCATTTTCCATACCACGGATGCTTTTTGGCCACGATAAACTGGTAAAAGGGCTGGCACTGATCGATATTCAACACAGTGAGCCAATTTCAAAACGATTTAGTAAATTCGGTATCGATACCCAATGTAGTGCCATGATCTTTGATAATTGACAAGAATTAAGCCCAAAAAGTGTCGAAAGTGATCAAATGTTCAA
>Ga0056123_1000018_pt1 | contig 35678 bp, 32 predicted proteins | sample WorMetHEROISLAND_3_FD_71122 | JGI IMG/M metagenome (GOLD analysis project Ga0056123, IMG submission 71122) | Marine gutless worms symbiont microbial communities from Max Planck institute for Marine Microbiology, Germany - Olavius sp. 3 HERON ISLAND ...
ATTCAACATCCTGCCCGGTCTGTGAGTACGGCTACCGGGTCTGCATAACAAAATTGGGCTCGACATAGACAACATCCGTCTCCTTGGAGAGCGTCTCAATAACCTGCTCAACCGTATCGGTGTTCAATATTTTCACCTGATAGACCCCTGGTAATGGTAACGCTTTCATTTTCGACAGTTGATATTGAGTCAGGATAGCGCCGATCCGGGTCTCATCCAACTCCGGCTGGAATTTTACAATCACCTGCCCCGGCACATAACTCTTCATGGGGCCGGGACCCGATCCGGAATCATCCCCCTTTTGCGGTGAACGATTTTCATCGTATTGCGGTTTTTCCCTCTCCGCAGGATTATCCGGCAACGGCATTTTTTGAATCCCACCCGCTCCCGAACGGTGTTCGGCAGCGCACCCGGAGCCAATTAAAACCGGCAGTGTTAAAACAGCCGCCAACAGTACATATGCTTTCATGGAATCCCCTTTGTTTGGTCGATTCATCCCGAAAAACATTACACCCCTTTACGCCTATGACCCCATTTCTTGATGATTTCTCATCCGAATCCCACTTCCGACCAAATTTTATCCACCGTCGTATATAGTGATGAAAAAGAAGATCCGATGTTCAGCCGGTTAACCCACTCGCCATTGGTCCGGTTGGGTGGTTCTTTGTAACGCATGGTCTAACGCTGTTAAAAATTGTGCCCGAGGGATCAATTCGGCGCCTAAAGAGCGCAGATGTTCCGATTCCACCTGACAGTCGATCAGCCCGATCCCCAGCTTTTGAAGAAGACGGCAAAGTTCAATTAACGCAACCTTGGAAGCGTCGGGGATGCGATGAAACATTGATTCGCCAAAAAACGCCTGCCCTAACGCCACGCCGTATATACCGCCCACCAATTGATCTTTTTGCCACACCTCAATGGAATGGGCATATCCCTTTTGGAAAAGATTTTCATAGGCCTGCACCATCTCCGGCCCGATCCAGGTTCCTTCAGGCCGGTTGGATGCGCATTCGCGCACAACCGATTCAAATGCGGTGTCGCAGGTAAAGCGAAAACGGTTTTGGTTTAATTTGCGATGAAGCCGTCGTGAGATGTGCAGTTTCGATGGATAGAGTACGAGACGCGGGTCCGGCGACCACCAGAGAATAGGATCATCCTGTCCAAACCACGGAAAGATTCCCATGGAATACGCGTTTATCAGACGCTCTAGGGAAAGATCACCCCCCACGGCCAGGAGTCCGTGCGCATGGGCCAATTCCGCAGACGGAAAGGTGGGGTCATCGGGGGTTAACTGAAAAATGGGCATGGTCGCACCTGACAGCGGCGCCGTTATTCAAATCGGAAAGTGAGCTTCCCCTCCTTTTCATCCACAAAGACCACGCCACCTTTTTTCAAAGTCCCAAAGAGAATTTCGTCCGACAAGCGGTCTTTTAGCGACTCCTGGATCACACGGGCCAACGGTCTTGCACCATATTGAGGATTATAGCCCTTTTGGGCCAAAAAGAGACGCGTCGCCGGCGTTAACATCAAAGAGACCTTTTTGGCGGCCAACTGCTCATTGAGCTCGACCATAAATTTGTCCACAATCAGCTCCATGATTTCCGTATCCAGGGCTCCGAAGGTGATGATGCCGTCCAGGCGGTTGCGAAATTCGGGGCTGAAAAGCTTATTGACCGCCTCCTCGCCCTTGCCTTGGGTCGCCCGGCGCCGGTCCCCAAAACCGATGGCATGGGTGTTCATCTCCCGCGATCCGGCATTGGAGGTCATCATGATGATCGTATTGCGGAAATCGGCTTTTCGTCCGCTGTTGTCTGTTAAGGTTGCGTGATCCATCACCTGTAAAAGAATATGAAAAAGATCGGGATGGGCCTTTTCGATCTCATCCAAAAGCAAGACCGTGTGGGGATTTTTGCGAATTCCGTCTGTGAGTAGTCCGCCCTGGTCAAAACCGACATAGCCGGGCGGGGCGCCGATCAGCCGGGCCACCGCGTGTTTTTCCATGTACTCGCTCATGTCGAAACGCATAAAGTGAACGTTGAGCAAGCGAGCGGTTTGACGGGCCGCCTCGGTTTTACCCACACCCGTGGGCCCGGTAAACAGAAAGGTGCCCACCGGCCGGCCCGGTGTGCGCAAACCGGCCCGGGAACGCTTGATGGCCGTCACCAGCGCCGTGATGGCCGCATCCTGGCCAAAGACAACGCCTTTCAGCCTTTTGTCCAGGTTCCGCAGTTGCTCCTCATCGTTTTTAGAAAGGCTCACCGCCGGAATACGGGCCATCTTGGAGACAATCTGCTCGATATCCGACGGGTGGATCTTTTTACGGCGGCCCCTACCGTTGATGCGGATATAGGCCCCGGCTTCATCAATGACATCGATGGCTTTGTCAGGTAAAAAACGGTCGTTTACATACTTGGCCGACAACTCCACCGCCGCTTTCAAGGCGGCCTCGGTATAGCGTATTTGGTGATGCGCCTCATACCGTTGGCGCAACCCTTTAAGAATTTTGACGCTCTCTATGATCGTGGGTTCCGGAATATCTAATTTTTCAAAGCGTCTTGAAAGGGCGCGGTCTTTCTCAAAATGGTTTTTATACTCTTCGTAGGTGGTGGCGCCGACACAGCGGATCTCGCCGGTTGCAAGGGCCGGTTTCAGCAAGTTCGAGGCGTCCATGGAGCCGCCGCTGGTGGCCCCCGCACCGACAATGGTATGAATCTCGTCAATAAACAAAATGGCCCGCTGCTTCCTGATCAAGGCATCAATCACCCCTTTGAGCCGGACCTCAAAATCGCCCCGAAATTTGGTGCCCGCCAGTAAGGCGCCCATATCCAGTGCATAAATCCGAAAATCGGCAAACATTGCGGGAATCTTCCCCTGGTGAATCCGGGTAGCCAATCCTTCGGCCATGGCGGTCTTCCCCACCCCCGGATCGCCCACAAAAACCGGGTTGTTTTTACGCCGGCGGCAAAGCACCTGGATGGTCCGTTCCAGTTCGATTTCACGGCCGATAAGCGGGTCCAGCTTGTCCTGGGCGGCCCGTGCCACCAATTCCATGGTGTACTGCGCCAAAGGATCACCTTTTTTACGCCCGGTTTGGTCCTTTTGTGGGCCCTCATCTTCACCGCTTTGCGGTTCCCGGCTAATTTCGTGGGAGATGAAATGTAAAATATCGAGCCTGCTGATGCCCTGGGCGGCCAACACATATTGCGCATGAGACTGCTTTTCCTCAAAAATCGCCGCCAGGATGTCGCCCACCGCCACGGCCTCTTTCTCAGCCGAACGCGCGTGGGTAACAGCCCGCTGTATCACCCGCTGAAATCCCAGGGTCTGCTGCAGCACATACTCCTGATCGTCAGGCACCTGTACTATCTTATTTTTGAAAAAGGCTTCCAGCTCCCGTTTTAGCTGCTCGACATCACCGCCGCAACGCTTGATCACCTCAATACCTTCGGTGCTAAAGAGAATTGCAAAGAGAATATGCTCAATACTCACATATTCATGACGCCGCTGTTTGGCCTCCCGGACAGCAACGGCTAATGTTTTGCCAAGATTCTTGCTAATCATCCCCGATCCTCTTCCATCACGCACTTTAAAGGAAACTCATGTTTTTGAGCCATGAGGTGAACAGTTTCCACCTTTGTTTCGGCCACTTCGCGGGGGTAGACACCGCACATGCCCTTTCCTTCACGGTGCACTTTGAGCATGATCTGCTCGGCCTCTTGAACACTTTTACGAAAAACGACCATCAATACATGGACAACAAATTCCATGGTGGTATAGTTGTCGTTTATTAAATAGACACGAAATTGAGGGGGTTCCTCAAGCTCGTCATGAAGATCCGGTACTGTTTCGGTGTCGGCGCCCGTGGTATAGTGACTCATACAGCACTCAAAAGCTGAACTCACATTTTCATCCCGGATTTTGCACGCCACGGATGGGTTCATTGGCAAGGCGGCAAGGGCGAAGCTGTATTCTAATACCGCGAGCCCTTGATAACACAGCCAATGGACGCAGCCCGGGAGCGTCCGTCCGGATGAAATGTTACCAACTGTTATCAATGTCAAAACACCCAAATGGTGTTTAGGAAATAACAGTAAACATATTGGTAACAAGTTGAAATATCAAATATAAATAATTTTCCGGTAAAATTTCATGCAAAATTCGGGTTCATCTAAATCGTCGCAGCGCTTCTTTCTCGGAATCGGCAACCGTCTTTTGCTGACCGCGGTCTTGAGCCGCCTGAATCCTCCATTATAATGCAATGATAAACACGAATGGCGAGGTTGCCAAGGAGTGATAAAAGGATGCCATGGCTTTCTAAATTATAGGCGGATCAATTCGTTACCGCCCGTGGCATTTTTTATATTTTTTGCCGCTTCCGCAGGGGCATGGCTCATTACGGCCCACCTTTTTAGTACTCCGTCGGACCGGTTGCTTTTTAGGCGGGGGACCATCATCACCACCACCGGAAAAGGACATCTCCTGCTCTTTGGGCGCCTCCAAAGCGGCCAGATCTTCAGGTTTGGCCACCTCGATGCGAAACAGGATCCCCAACGTTTCTTCCTTGATCCTTTCAATCATTTCGGAAAAAAGATCAAACCCCTCTTTTTTATAGACAATCAGCGGGTTTTGCTGGGCGTAGCCCCGCAGACCAATACCCTCTTTCAAATGATCCATGGAGAGCAAGTGATCCTTCCACTGGCCGTCTAAGGTTTGCAACATCACCATCCGTTCAATCTGACGAAAATCCTTTTCACCGATGGCTTTTTCCTGGGCATCATAGGCGGCATGGACCTTCTCGTTGATCATTTCGGCCAAGCCGTCCCGATTAAGGCCATCCAGGGTATCTTCATCGGGCTTTGAGAAGTGGATGCCAAACTGTTGAAACAGGGCCTGATCCAGAGCGCCGTACTCCCACTCTTCGGGAAAGACCTTCTCTTCAGCAAATTGATCGGCCAAATCCTCGGCCAATTCGGAAATCATCTCGCGGATGGTCTCTTTTACATTGACACCCAATAAAATCTCCCGCCGTTGGCGGTAGATCACCTCCCGCTGCTGGTTCATTACATCGTCATACTCGATGAGCTGCTTGCGGATCTCAAAGTTATGCCCTTCCACTTTGGTTTGGGCATTTTCAATGGCGCGGCTGATCAATCCATGCGCAATGGGTTCACCCTCTTCCATCCCCAGTTTTTCCATGACCGAAGACATGCGCTCGCCGCCGAAAATACGCAACAGATCATCTTCCAGGGCCAGATAAAAACGTGACGAACCGGGATCACCTTGACGGCCGGAACGTCCGCGCAACTGGTTGTCGATACGGCGGCTTTCGTGACGCTCGGTGCCCAAGATATGCAAACCACCCACATCAGTAACGCCTTCACCTAAAACGATATCGGTACCGCGCCCGGCCATGTTGGTGGAGATGGTCACCGATCCCGGCTGCCCGGCCATGGCGACAATTTGGGCCTCTTTTTGGTGGTTTTTAGCATTCAGGACCTCATGCTTGACACCTCGTTTTTTAAGCTTTTTACTGAGCTGCTCGGAAACATCAATGGAGATGGTTCCCACCAAAACCGGCTGGCCCTTTTGGTGCAGTTCCACAATCTCGTCCAACACCGCCTCATATTTTTCCTGTTTGGTTTTGTAAATAACATCGGAGAAATCGGTTCGAACCATGGGCATATTGGTGGGGATAATGATCACATCCAGATCGTAAATCTTTTTAAACTCCGCCGCTTCGGTGTCGGCGGTACCGGTCATACCGGCGAGCTTTGCGTACATCCGAAAGTAATTTTGAAACGTGATGGTCGCCAAAGTTTGGTTTTCATTCTCAATCCTGACATTTTCCTTGGCTTCCAGCGCCTGGTGCAGCCCATCACTATAACGGCGGCCGGGCATCAGCCGTCCGGTAAACTCATCAACAATGATCACTTCACCCTGTTTGACGATGTAGTCGACATCCCGCTTAAACAGGGCATGTGCCTTTAACGCCTGGTTCACATGGTGGAGCAGCTCAATATATTTGGGATCGTAGAGGTTATCCACCTGAAGCAGTTTTTCCGCCTGGGCCACGCCCTCTTCACCCAATTGCACCGCCCGCGCTTTTTCATCGATGGTGTAATGGGTCTCTTTTTTCAGCCTGGGGATGATGTTGTTGACTTGGTAGTAAAGATGGGTCGATTTCTCGGCCGGCCCGGAAATAATCAACGGGGTTCGCGCCTCATCCACCAGGATGCTGTCCACTTCATCCACAATGGCATAGCTTAAATCCCGCTGAACCAAAGACTTTTTGTCAAACTTCATATTATCGCGCAGATAATCAAAGCCGAACTCATTGTTGGTACCGTAGGTGATATCGGCGCCATAGGCGGCTTTGCGTTCGCTGTCATCCAGGCCATGAACAATAGTGCCCACCTCCAGACCCATAAAGCGGTAGATCTGACCCATCCACTCCGTATCACGCGTGGCCAAATAGTCATTGACCGTCACCACATGGACGCCCTTGCCCGAAAGCGCGTTAAGATAGGCGGGCAATGTGGCCACCAGGGTTTTGCCTTCGCCGGTCTTCATCTCGGAAATATCGCCCTGGTGCAACACCACCCCGCCGATGAGCTGAACATCGTAGTGCCGCATAGTCAGTGTCCTGAGGGAGGCCTCCCGGACTGCGGCAAAGGCTTCGGGCAACAGCTCTTCCAAACTCTCCCCCCGGTCAAGACGCTGCCGAAACTGAACGGTCATCCCTTTTACTGCGGCATCATCCAACGCCTGGAATTGGGGCTCCAGATCGTTTATTCGCACCACTAAGGGCTGGATCTTTTTGAGCTCCCGATCGTTCTTGCTGCCAAATACCCTTGTCAGCATGTTGGTGATCATAATGGCTGCCTTATTAACAGATAAAAGCGATAATCATTTTTAAAACGGCTGTATTGAGAGGCCGCTGGAAAATGTCAGTTTTTGTTCAGGTTCAAGGAATACGAAACATGTAATCGGAAGAATATTACTACCCTCCATGGCCGTAAACAGCCACAACGAACGATGAAAGTCTTTCTTTTTGTACATATTTGGTAAGACTTTTCATATAAATATTTCGAGGATTACATTTTGAGCCTGGCGCTGAAATTGAACAAAAAGAGACGTTTTACGAAGGCCTCTAGCACATACCGCCGTTGACTGATATAACCTGCCCGGTAATATAGGAGGCGTCGTTGGAACAGAGAAAACGAACCACCTTGGCCACCTCCGCAGGCTCACCCACCCGGCCCATGGGCACCATCTCTTTCAGATTATCCAAAGGCACCTTTGCAATCATGCCTGTATTGATAAAACCGGGCGCCACCACATTGACCCGCACCCCTACAGGCGCCACTTCGGCGGCCAAGGAGCGGCTGGCGCCCACCAAACCGGCCTTGGCGGCCGAATAGTTGACCTGACCGCGGTTGGCCACCAGCCCCGCCACCGACGAGATTGTAATGATTGAACCATATTTTTGGCGCATCATCTTTTTGACCACCGGTTTGGTGACGTTGTAGAACCCGTTTAAAGCGGTTTCAATAACCGGCGTCCAGTTCTTTTCCGGCATCATCACAAAAAGTCCGTCTTTGGTAATTCCGGCATTGTTCACCAAAATATCCATCGACGGATGGTTTTTTAGTATCTCATTTAACGCCGCCTGGGTTTGCGCCCCATCCCTCACATCAAATAGAGCCGCCTCAGCCCGACCGCCCTCTTTTTCAATTTGATCCACCAATTGTTGGGCTAATTGGGCGCTGCTGCGATAGTTGATCACCACCGCATAGCCATCCCGAGCCAATTCCAGGGCGATGGCCCGTCCGATCCCTTTTCCCGCGCCGGTTACAACGGCGGCGCCTTTTGTTTTTACCGCGGTCATTAATAACTCCTTTGGTTGGCTTTGCCGCGATCTGATTTAGAGGTTTCATCCGCTACGGACGCTTTCACCCCTAAAATTTAAATCGTTGCAATGCCTGGGGGTTCCAATTAAAATCAATGGATGACCGCAGAATATAACCCAAACCCGTAACCCTGTAAAGATACCAACGAATGCGTTTTTTGTTATTACTTTTCCTTGCCTATGCGGCTGGTTCCATCAATATGTCCCTTGGAGTGTCACGCCTGGCCGGAGCCCCTGATCCCCGAAACGCGTACAGCCGAAACCCGGGCGCCACCAACGTCTATCGGCATGCCGGCCCTTGGTGGGCCTTGCTGGCGATCGTTTTGGAGGGGGCTAAGGCGGCTACCGTCGCCTGGGCAGCCACCCAGTGGTTGCCCGCTCCGCAAATTCCCTGGGTTGGTTTCGTTTTGATTCTTGGCAACCGTTTTCCGGTCTTCCACGGGTTTCGCGGCGGCAAGGGCGTGACCAATTATCTGGGTTTTGTGCTGTTGCTAAACCCGTTGGCGGCGATTGTGGGAATCGGTTTTTGGGCAGCGGGCATTTATTTTACCAAACAGCCCTTCATGGGTTCTTTTCTCTTGATAAGTGTATTAACCGCGGGTGTCATAATGGCTTTGGGAAATTCCTTTATCACCCTATCAGGCGCCCTGTTGACGTTCTTTTTAATCATCGGGCTTCATCATGAAAACATTTCCGGATTTTTATCTGACCGAAAGAAATTGCAATAACCCCATCGTCAACTAGGCCTCCGCATTGCCCGCCAAACCGATCTTATCGGCCACCGCACGCATTCCCATGATTGTATCGGTGATCAGCTCGCCCAATTCCATCCCCAGCATATCGGCCCCATTTTGGATAATGGAGCGGTTTACCCCTGCAGCAAACCGTTTATTCTTCCACTTCTTTTTCACCGATTTGGCCGTAAGATCCAAAACACTTCTGGAAGGCCGCATCAGTGCTGTGGCCGTTATAAGGCCGGTCAACTCGTCCACTGCGTAGAGCACTCTTTCAAGATCGGTTTCAGGTTTCACATCTGTGCAAATACCCCAACCGTGACTGACAACGGCGCGAATATAATCTTGGGGCCAATCCGCCTTTTGCAGAATCGCCTCGGTTTTTTGGCAATGCTGATCAGGGTATTTCTCATAATCCAAGTCATGTACCAGCCCCACAATCCCCCACATATCTTCATTGCCGCCCCGTTTTTGAGCCATATAACGCATCACGCCTTCAACGGCCAGGCCATGTTTAATCAGGCTTTCACTTTTATTGTAAGTTGTTAAAAGATTAAAGGCCTCTTCACGGGTGGGTGTATGCGTCATTTTACTAACCTCCATGGCCGTAAACAGCCACAACGAACGATGAAAGTCTTTCTTTTTGTACATATTTGGTAAGACTTTTCATATAAATCCCTTGCGTTTACGCATATAACTTCAATCGACGCAATCATCGGCGTAGATCAGGTTTGACTCAAACCCTCTAATTGTTGTTTCAGTTTTTGAACCTCTTCACTTTTGCCCAGTTCCTCCAAAGATTCCCATAACGCTTCAAACTGTTTTTGCAGTTCAGGTAAAACCTCTTCTTGAAACTGCTGTCGCCATTGTTCACTCGATTTATCCATTTTTTCGGCCAACCCGCGAAGCTCTTTTTCAAACTTTTTCACCGCGTCACTCTCGGTCGCCTTGTCCAGATCGTCTTTCAACCCTTCAAAAAAAGATTTCAAGGAGCCCAACCCTGCGCTCAACTCATCGGCCAATTCATGGAAATATGATAACATGCGCTCAGATCCTTTCACCACCGCACCGTTTGTCAACACCTTGCCGCCTTCGCGAAACTGTTCCAGTACGATCGCCTGATGACCCTCTTTTTCCGGATCCTGATTCACATAAAAGCGTGTGTTTTCGGTCACACCGTCGCTTTTTTCCTGATTAATGGTCACAAATGCGGAACCTGACTCGTTTTCGGCCTCTCCCGCAACCACCTTTGTGACAATCCCTACAGCCTCATTTTGACGCAGCACTCGGTCTCCCTTTTGGATTCCCGCCAGATCATCATATTGGACTTCCAGTTTGATGCCGCCATTCAGGCATCCTGATACGGTGAAACCGATCATCCCCAAAACCACCATCCATATGGTCTTTTGCATATCTTCCTCCATCAACAATCAGTCAAACGGTTGTCTTTTTGACACCGAAACCCGAATGATCATCAAGCTTATCTGCCGCTTGAGCTTTGCAGAAAACTGGATTATGATTGATATAACTAAATATCGCAATGAGAAGATACCCCATGCAATTAACAGATCTTTTGCCCATTGAGAAGTGGATTGACTTTGAAAAAGAAATCGTGGCCAAATCGGGCATGGATGCCAATATTTTCGGTACCGACGGGATCCGCATAACCAACTTCAAAGCATGGGCCAACCGTCTCTGCCCGACCATCAAAGCCGAACCCAAGGGGCAAAGCTTCATTTGCGCCGTAGCCCACATGAATATCGCCACCATGGCCAAAAACCAAGGCCGCCCGGTGGTGGAAGAGTGCGATGCCGGGCTGGCTAAACTGGTGGTGCCCATCATTGTGGATGATCAATTTGTCGGAGCGGTGGGTGCTTGCGGAGCGCTTCTAGACGACGGTGAGGTGAATGACTTTATGATCAACAAAACCACCGGCATCAAGGAAGAGACCATAACCGAGGTAGTCGATGGAATACCGAATGTCACCTCCGGATCAATCAACGAATTGAAGGATTTTATTGTGACGAAAATCGATGCGATTGTGGAAGCATATCGGCGGCGATAAACGAGATGGGAACTAGCGCAACTGATTATAATATATTACCGGCCGGCTGAGCTGCCCCTTCTCCGGTGGCGCTGATGCAGGGACGGCCCACCCATTTTTTCAAGAAAAGCTTTCAGAGCGGTTACTTCGTCCAAAGGGTCCAATTTCCGCCGGACATGCATCGCTTCATGCATCTCCTCTCTTGAAAAAACAAATGCTCATTGCGGGTGCCGGACTGTTTGATATCGATTGCCGGCCAGTGACGCCCCTGCGCGCATTGACGGCGTAACACCGGATCTCGGCTGCCTGTGCCGTTAAACTCCTGAAAAATCATTTAACGTTGCCTCTTTCCACTATACCACGCCCTGATCCAACATGGCATTGACTACCTTCATAAATCCAGCGATATTGGCGCCGGCCACGTAGTTGCCTGCCATGTCGTACTCTTCGGCGGCGCCCAGACAGGTTTCATGGATATTCTTCATAATCCCCTTCAGGCGTTCATCCACCTCCTCGCGGCTCCAGGCCAGACGCATGGAGTTCTGGCTCATCTCCAAACCCGATACCGCCACACCCCCGGCATTGGCTGCTTTGCCCGGCGCATACAAGATTTTCCTGTCCAGATAGATATCAATGGCATCGGGTGTGCTGGGCATGTTGGCGCCCTCGGCCACCACAAAGACTCCGCTTTCCATCAGATGCTTGGCATCCTGACCGTTGATCTCGTTCTGGGTAGCACAGGGGAAGGCACACTCTGCCTTACGGTTCCAAAGCGGATTGTACCCCAGGGTGTCATCCACAGGTGTGTAGACCGCGTTAGGGTATTTTTCGACGTACTCTTTCATCCTGCCGCGGCGTACGTTTTTCAGTTTCATCACATAGTCCAGCTTCTCTCTGTTAATCCCCTCCTCATCAAGAATATAGCCCGAGGAGTCTGACAAGGTCACCACTTTGCCGCCCAACTCAACCAGTTTTTCCGTGGCGAACTGGGCCACATTCCCCGAGCCTGACACCAGGCAAGTCTTGCCTTCCAGGGTATCCTGGCGTGTTTGGAGCATCTCCGCGGCAAAGTAGACGACACCGTAGCCGGTGGCTTCCGGTCGAATCAAGCTGCCGCCCCAGCCCAGGCTTTTACCGGTCAGAACGCCGGTAAACTCGTTGCTCAGTTTTTTGTACATGCCGAACAGGTAACCGATCTCCCGCGCGCCTACGCCGATGTCACCGGCGGGAACGTCGGTGTTGGGGCCGATATGACGTGACAGCTCCGCCATAAAATTCTGGCAAAAGCGCATCACTTCCGTATCGGATTTACCTTTGGGATCAAAGTCGGAGCCACCCTTACCACCGCCCATGGGCAAGGTGGTCAGAGCGTTTTTAAAGACCTGTTCAAAAGCGAGGAATTTTAAAATACTCAAAGTTACCGACGGATGGAACCGCAGCCCCCCTTTGTAGGGACCGATGGCGCTGTTCATCTCAACCCGAAATCCACGGTTGACCTGTACCTGCTCCTGGTCATCCATCCAGGGCACCCGAAACATAATCACCCGCTCCGGCTCGGTGATCCGTTCCATAATCGCCGCTTTACGAAATTCAGGGTAGCGATCAAGAACCGGCTGGACCGATTCCACCACCTCGGTCACTGCCTGATAGAACTCCTTTTCATACGGATCCCTTGCCTGAACAGCATTTAAAATATCCGGCATATCGACTCCTTTTCATTTGAGTTTGGTTGTAACCATCCTCAACCACCGTTTGCTTTGTGACCAGCAGGTAGCTTAGAAATTATTTAATCATCCAGCAATGAACCCATTTGGGCGGCTATTGCTGCATAGGCTTGAGTGACGGGTGAATCCGGATAGGTCTCTTGAAATGATAGCCCTAGATCGCCACATTTTACCATTTGGGGGTCCATGGGGACCCGCCCCAAAAAGTTCAAATCCATCTGCTTGGCCGTCCGTTCACCACCGCCCGATCCAAAAATGTCCACCGGCTCACTACAATGAGGGCAGACAAAACCACTCATATTTTCAACTACTCCAAAGATCTTCATATCCACCCTGCGGCAAAAACTAATGGATTTACGTACATCGGCCAAAGCGACCTCCTGGGGTGTGGTAACCACCACCGCTTTGGCGTCGGGGATGGTTTGAGCAATGGTCAACGGCTCATCACCGGTTCCGGGGGGCGCGTCGATCAATAAAAAATCAAGATCCCCCCACTCCACATCGGCGATAAATTGCTGAATGGCCGAATACTTGATGGGCCCGCGCCAAATAATAGCTTCATCCTTACCGGGGGTCAGCGCTTCAACGGATATGGCGTGCAAGTGGTCATTGTAGGCCATGGGTTGCAATTTCCGGTTTTCGGATAGCTCCAAGACGCCATCAAGTCCCAGCATCCGAGGGATATCAGGGCCGTGGAGATCCACATCCATGATCCCCACCTGGTATCCTTTTTGGGCCAGTGCAATGGCCAAATTGACCGTGGTACTGGTTTTGCCGACCCCGCCTTTGCCGCTCATGACTAAAAATTTATGTCTTATTTTAGACAACGATCCTTGTACCGCGGCGTTGCGCTCCGCCTGTGGATCAACCCTTGTTTTCGCTTCGTCCATACTGTTGAAAATCTGACTCATTCCTGTTCCTTGCTATCAATTAACGGCATCAACCGACTTTGGCCCCAACGGCCGAGCCGTATGTTGTCGATTGTGACCATCTAAGCGCTGTAAGCAGGTGGCTATCTATCCCATTCAACCATAAAGATCAAACCCTCTTTTTCAGTGTTCAACAACGCTGTCATCACCTTTAACTGAATTACCAGTTCGTTAGATCTTTCCCAACCGCGGCGTACGCAACTTCAAGGTGCTTTGATAATGCCTTGCCAATACCCAATGAAAAGTCTATATAAGACCCATTTGAAACTCGAACCTGCTTTTGAACGCCACCCAAACAGTTTGAGTCGATTTCACCGCGGGTAACAGGAACGCTTTTATACGGTCGAAGCCAGAATACCACGGGTGTACCCGTGGATGAATGAGCCAATCCTGCTATGAGCTGCGAGTGAAGCGACGTAGCGAAAGCAGGTCAGACCGCAGGTCTGTAACAGTAAGTACCCCGGACTTGCCCAGGGTACTCTATTTAGGAAATACCGCCATGGTCTTTGACAGCACACTGGATCAAATCCACGGCACAGCGCTGAAGATTTTACAAGAAATCGGCATCGCCCTTTACCACCCCCGTATCCACGAGATACTGGCCGATTGCGGGATTCGTATTTCCGACGGCCGCGCCTTTTTCACCCCGTCCCAAATTGAAGCATGGCTGGAAAAGGCGCCGTCGCAGTTCACCCTTGAGGCGCGTAACCCCGAACACTCCGTCCGGATTGGCGGTGATCACAGTATCTGCTGCGCCGGATACGGCTGCGCCGCCATGATTGACCGTGACGGCACGCGACGCGAAGGCGCTTTAGACGATCTGATCCAGTTTGTGAAACTGGTCCATCAAAGCCCCCATCTGCATCTTAACGGCGGAATTCTCATTCAGCCCCTCGACGTTCCCATCGAGACCAGTTATTTAACGATGCCTTATACCACCCTTCTTTATAGCGACAAGCCGCCTATACTCCCGCCGGGCTCGGAAAAAGAGCTGACCGGCCTGATGGAGCTTTTAAGTATCGTTTACGGCGGTAAGGAAACATTTACGGCATCTTACAAAACCACCACCTTTATCAGCACGATCAGTCCGTTAAAAATCGATCCGATGGCCCTGGACTCCATGATCGTCAGCGCCCGCTACCGGCAACCGATCCTTTTGTCGCCGTCCCCGGCCGCGGGAACCACCGGCCCCATCAATCCGGCCGGCAATTTGGCCTTGGCTACCGCCGAGACCCTGGCCGGGGTAGCCATTATTCAGATGCTGGCTCCGGGTCTACCTGTAGTGGCGGGGATGAACTGTATGGGGGCCGATTTACGCACCGGGAGTATCTCCATCGGCAGTCCGGCGGTGTCATTGCAATTGCGTTATGCTGTCGCACTTTTAAAACGTTACGGGATCCCATCAAGAGGCGGCGGCGCTTTGACCGACGCCAAGGTCGTCTCTCCGCAAAGCGGCTATGAGAGCATGTTGACCTTAATGACCGCCCTGCAACACAACGTCAACCTTGTAAGCCACTGTGCGGGTATTTTGGATAGCTTCGCCGGTATGTCCGTTGATAAATTCATGATGGATCTGGAGCTGTTGGAGATGGCAAAATTTTCGCTGGGTGACGTTGAAATCAGATCTGATGCGGACTTCTCCTTTGACGCCATTCAACAGGCTAAAGATACCGGTCAATTCCTCACCACGATGGAAACCCTATCCCGTTGCCGGACCCATTCATGGAATCCGCGTATCGGCGTCAGGGGCGCACTTACCGCAAACGATTACAACCGCACGCTTTTTAAAAATATCGATGATACCCTGTCCGCCATGTTGGTCCAATATCAGCAGCCCGCTTTGGCGCCGCAAACCATCACCGCCCTGGAAGATTACCTTCATCAAAACGGTTTGGATAGACAAACGCTGGCAAGAATCAAAGCTTCAGAATACCCTCCTGATTAGCCGCGTGAATACGCTCTGATTCATCCGGCACATGGATCACCGGCGCGATTTTTTTCAACTCGTCCAAAGGAATATGGCATTTGATCACATGCCGATCTGCGGCTTCCTGCTCGGCGGGCGGCTCATTATCACAAATGTCGCCCGGTTTTCGATGGCAACGGGTACAGAAGGGGCAGCCCCTGGGCGGCTTCATGGCGCTGGGCAGGTTGCCTTCCAGAACGATTTTACGCTTGGTCACTTCCGGATCGGCAATGGGTACCGCCGATAACAGCGCTTCGGTATAAGGGTGGTAGGGTGGCGAAAAGACCTCTTCCGTCGTCCCCCTTTCAAGAATATGACCGAGATACATCACGACGATACGGTCCGACAGGTAGCGCACCACACTCAGATCATGGCTGATGAACAGTAGTGTCGTTTTATTTTCGCGCTGGATATCCATTAATAATTCCGTTACGGCCGCCGCCACCGAGACATCCAGCGCCGAAACCGGTTCATCGGCAATGACCATGCTCGGATTTCCGGCAAAGGCCCGGGCGATACCGATGCGTTGCTTTTGCCCGCCCGACAGCTGCCGGGGTTTTCTAAAGTAAAAATCCCGAGGCAGCTTAACTGTATCCAGGAGGTTCATCACCTTATCGAAGATTTTCCCCTTATCCGTCTCGACCCCGAATTTTTTAATCACCCGCGATATCTGACTGCCGATAGTGTGGCTGGGATTCAACGTATCGAACGGATTTTGAAATACCATCTGGAGTGAGCTGATCTGTTTGGCGCTTCGAGCCCTGACCGCAATTTCCGATATGTCCTTGCCTTTATGGCGCACCGCGCCTTCGGTGCCCTGCTCCAAGCCCATGAGAACTTTGGCAAAGGTCGATTTACCGCAACCCGATTCCCCCACGATGGATAGGGTTTCCCCTTCGTGGGCCGTAAAATTTAATTCCTCATTGGCTTTGACATAACGAACGCGCTTTCCGCTGATTAATGCCCTAAGCGAATTGTCGCGGACCTCATAGTACTTCTTCATGCCATCAACATTGAGAACGCGTTCCCCAAGCGCCATGGCCTCCTTGGCTTCACCGCCGGACGTATCGGGACGAAAATCGATCTCGTTATAGCGTAAACAGCGCACGCGATGGTCGGGCGCACTCCCTTCAACATGGGTCATCTTAAAATGGTCCTGATCACACAACCCCGGTTTATAGTGATCACAGCGGGGATGGTAATAGCAACCGGCCGGACGCTCGAAGGGCAACGGCAACTGGCCTCGAATCGGTTTCAACGGGGCGGCGTTTTTATCCGCCGTCGGTAAGGGAATGCAGGCAAATAAACCGTGGGTATACGGATGTTTCGGCCAGGCAAAAAGCGAGTCAATAGCGCCCTCTTCCACCACTTCACCGGAATACATTACGAAAACCCGATCACAGGTCTCCAGAATCAGTCCGAGGTTATGGGAGATATAGATCTGCGATGTCCCGAACTTATGGCTGATGTCGGCCACCAGATTGACGATTCCGGCCTCAACGGTCACATCCAGCGCCGTTGTCGGTTCGTCCAACAACAACAGCGACGGGTTGGATAAAAGCCCCATGGCAATGACCACCCGCTGCTGTTGCCCCCCCGACAACTGGTGAGGATACGATTGCATGATGCGTTCCGGATCCGGCAATTTGACATCGGCCAGCATCTGCTGCGAACGCTCCCAGGCCTCAGCCCTGGAGATTTTCTCATGGGCCAGGGGCACCTCCATTAACTGGGTGCTGATTGTAAGGCCGGGATTCAGCGAAGCAAACGGCTCCTGATAGATCATGGCGATTTCCGACCCGCGGACCCGCCGCAACTCGTCATCGGAGAGCCTGGTTAAATCGCGCCCTTTAAATGTGATCCTGCCGCTCTCAATCCCCCCATTGGCGCCCATATACTGCATGATCGCCATAGCCACGGTGGATTTACCACAGCCGGATTCACCGACAATGCCGATGGTTTCACCCGGCTTTACGGTCATTGAAAAATCGACCACTGCGGGGACCTCTCCCGCTCTTGTGTAGTAGGAGACACAAAGGTCTTTGCAGACAAGAACGGGGTCCTGGTTATCATTCATTTGTTTGATTTCCCTTATTTCATCAATTAACAGCATCAGCACTTTCGTCAGCATCTTCGCCGGCAAGCAATGTTTACGATCGTGTGCTAATCACGCAACGAGATTTCCCGCAGCCCATCCGCCAGTAAATTAAAACCGAGAATCAATGAAGATATGGCAATACAGGGAAAAAGCGTCATGTGCGGAAACGCCATCGCCATCTGCCGTGTCTCATTGACCATGCCGCCCCAATCCGGGTCCGGCGGCGGCAGACCTAAGCCAAGAAAGCCAAGAACACCGATGGTGATAATCACATATCCCAGCCGCAGGCAAGCATCTACGATCAACGGTCCCCGCGCATTGGGTAAAATCTCCACCAGCATCACCCGCCAGTCCGATTCGCCCCGGGTCTGGGCCGCGGCCACGTAATCACGGTTGCGTAGATCCAGCACCAAACCGCGGACGATACGCATGATCCCCGGTGAAGATGCAAAGGTAATCGCAATGATAATGTTACTCCCGGATGCCCCGATGGTGGCGATGATAATGATGTACAGCACCAGTACCGGAAAAGAGAGAATAATGTCGGCAACACGGGATAGAACATCATCCACCCAGCCGCCGCGATAACCGGCCGCCAGGCCCATGAGAATTCCGACCAGATACGCTGAAATGGTAGCCAAAGGCGCATAGATCAACACTGTACGGCTTCCCCAGATCACCCGTGACAGGATATCCCGCCCGATATGATCGGTTCCGAGCCAGAACGTACCGCCCTGGGCGGCCGCCATCCCCGGTTTAGCGAATGGATGGATGGATGAGTTGGGATCAAAAGGGGCCAGCACCGGCGCCAACATGGCAACCACCACCCAGAATATCACGAGAAAGGCCCCCACCATGCCGACCCAACTCTCCCGCAGCAGGGCAAACGATTTCAATGCGCGCAGCAAAGCCGCGCCATATCCCGCTCCGGGCATTTCGGTCGTTGTCGTTGTCATGAAACGTCGCCTCCTTAGCTGAAACGAATGCGGGGGTTTAAGAACGTGTAACCGATATCGGCCACTGTTTGCGTGGTCACCGCTACGCAAACCGCCACCATGGCGCACGCCTCGAGAAGTGCGATATCGTTATTTAATGAGGCCTCGAGAATCAAAGCACCGAATCCCTTATAGGCAAAAAAGAATTCAACAACAATAACCCCGGATAACAGCCAGTTTATTTGCAGCATGATCACCGTAAAAGGTGCAATCAAGGCATTCCGCAGGGCATGCTTCACGATTACGGTTCGATACGGCAAGCCTTTTAACACCGCCGTGCGAATATATTGGGAGGTCATCACTTCAGCCATGGACGCCCGGGTCATGCGGGCCACATAACCGAAGTCATAGACGATCAAAACCAGCGCCGGAAGAATCAACTGCTTAAACTCGAAACCGTTCGCCATACTGCTGGTGCCCGGCAGCCATTTCAGACCGAATACGAAAAGGGCGGAGAAAAATACGGCACTGGCAAATTCCGGCACCGAAGTTGTCAGAATACCAAAAACCGATATGGTCCGGTCAAGCTTGGATCCCTCCTTCATTCCCGACAGAACACCAAGGATCAATGAGAGCGGAATCATGACGGCAAACGTCCAAAACCCCAAAATCGCCGTATTCCATAATCGAGGGAACATCACGTCGGCCACCGGACCTTTGAAGCGAATGGACTGTCCCAAATCACCGGTGGCGAAGTTGCCCAACCATTTCACGTATCGCAGCATCACGGGCTGATTGTACCCATGCCGTTCCCGCCATAACTCTTTTTGTTCTTCATTGGCGAATTGGCCCAGCACCCGGGCGGCCGGATCACCGGTGAGATCAGTTTCCAGCAGAAAAAAAAGGATCAGCGAAACGACGATCATGGTAAAAACCATGAACCCGAATCGCTTTGCCACCAAGGTGACCATCGTGTCGCCTCCTGAGAAATGGTTTTGTCCCTGTTAAGATTCTCGCGGGGCGCCGAGGATGACGCCCCACGGTTACATCGCCGACCAAAGGGGGTTAGACCAGGGAAACCTTGTGGAATCGATAGTAGCGGGTGGGATGCATCTCAAAGCCGACCACATTATCGCGAATGGCGGTAAATACCGCCCGGAAAAAAGGCTGCACCATGACGGCGTCATCCTGGAGAATCTTCTCCACCTTCTCCATCTTGGCCCGGCGGCTCTCCACATCCAGGGTCGATTCCGCTTCGGTCAGGGCTGCGTCAAACTCGGGATTGGCGTAGCTGGATTCGTTCCAGGGAACCCCGGTGCGGTAGGCCAGGCCCAATACCATGACAGCAAGCGGCCGATGGGTCCAGGAGGTGAGACTTAACGGGGCCTTGGTCCAGACATCCCAATATTGGGCCTGGGGCATCACATTCATTTTGATATTGATCCCGGCTTTGGCGGCGTCTTCCTTGAGAACAGCTACGGAATCCTGCTCCCACACGCCTTCGGCATTGCCCACATTACAGGTCAATTCGATACCGTCCGGGTAGCCGGCCTCGGCCAGCAGTTTCCTGGCGCCTTCGATATCCTGCCTGACAGGCGGCAGGGCGAAGTACTCGGGGTGAATGGCGGCCACATGATGGTGTTCGGCAACAATGCCCAGGCCGCGGTGGGAAATATCGAGCTGCCTTTGGGCGTCACACGTTTTTTGCACCGCCTTGCGTACGCGAATATCGTCAAATGGTTTTTCGGTGACCTTCATGCGAATCACCCCGGTCTGGGTCGAGGGTATCTCCACCACCTTGATTCCGGGAATATTCCTGGCTGCTTCGAGAGTGGTCAGATCCAGATTATAGATGCCGTCAACCTGTTGGGAAGCAAGGGCCGCCAGATAGGCGCCGGCATCTTCCCCCAGATCGATAAATCTAATTTCATCGAGAAAGACCTCGCCGCCCCAATAGGGTGCGTTCCGTTTTTTCAGGACACACAGTTCACCCACTTTAAATTCGGCCAATTCATAAGGCCCGGTGCCCACCGGATTTTTAGATAAATCGCCTCCATCTTTCTCAAAATCGCGATGCACGATGGCCGTGGGATAGTTATAGAGGTTTTCCGGAAGGGAGAGTACGGGGGCATTCAGGGTAAGCTGAACGGTATGGTCATCTACCTTCTTGACCGCACCCTTGGTCATGCGTTTGATCACATTGCCCTTGTCATCCTTTTCACCTGAATCTTCAAGCATAGCGTCGAACAGCCCCAGATTGGACGAACCGGTCTTGGGGTCAAGCCAACGAGTAAAATTAAAGACCACGTCGTCGGCAGTAAAATCATCTCCGTTAGACCACTTGACATCTTTACGCAGATAGAATTTCCAGGTCTTCAGGTCATCGGAGGCTTCCCACTTTTCCGCCAAACCGGGTCGAGTGATATTATCGGGTCCTGTTTCCACCAAATATTCCACAATATGCCGGGCGACAATTGACTTTTGGGTCCACGAGTAGGTGGCCGGATCGGCCATTTCCTGAACCTGCATACCAAATTTTAAAACCCCGCCTTTTTTCTGTTCGGCGGCATGAGCTGCAGGCGCCATATTCGCCAACATCTTTTCACCCAGTACCGATCCTACCGTGCTGTAAGCGGCCGCCGCAGACATACCCAATAAAGTGGATGTCCGTAAAAATTCACGTCGGTTGATTTTTCCTTTTTTCAAGTCATGCACCAGGTCTTGGATTAGGGGATGCCGTTTCCGGGCCATTAAAACCTCCTTGTATTCTGATGGATCATCGGTAGGGGCCGTCGGAAGAAAGGGATCAGTACCTCACAGCCGCATGGGACGATCATTGGTCGGTAGTTTACTGATTGAGATTCAACCATTTGATATCAAAATTAAATATGGCTGTCAAACCGGTAGTGTCCTAATTTAAAACAACCCCTGGTACTCTGCGAGTGACGCCCACCATGGAAGCGGGGGTTGCTGATCGGCTGTGGACGGTTGAAGATATTGTTAGGCTGACCGATTAGGCGTTTGATTTAATGAGCATATAGACTAAGATTCCTATCCATCCAAAGTATATAAAAAGTACGCCCGATACCCGACCATCGGCTTTTTGTCTTGAAAGCGAAATGCTAAGAGCGTTACATGTCACATGGCATTGGCCCATGTGACGGCGACAGGCCCGATCATGCAATCCGCCAATCCGCGCTTTTTACCGTCACACAGATAACGTTTTCACCCGAAGCACCGCGATTGGTGCCGGCCTTTAACATCTGAACCGTGGCAATGGTGTTGGTTCCCAAAGCGATCACCTCCAACGACTCGCCATAGGCCTCTTTTAAGTATTTGGTCAGTGTCGCGCCAATACCACCACCGTGGCCGTCAATGACACACACCCTTTTTCTTTTACCCATGGACCACCCTCTCTTATAAAGCGGTTGTCACCCCGACAGGGTTTTTCCATCCACTTATTACCACTTTGCCGAGAACTGATCAAATTTCAATTAATTCTTGAATTAATACGCCGTCTGGCATAAAAAGGGTCTCATTAGTGCGGGCACGAAGCCCGGCCTTCATTCAGTTAATTCAACCTAAAACCGTAAGCACCGGGTTTCACGGAGACGCCCATGGGTTACGGTTTTTTCGTTTTGCAGCATCCGGAGATGACAAACAGGTCATGATTGCTACTTTAGCAATAATCCCGAATTTTGCATGAAATTTTACCGGAAAGTTGTTTATATTTGATATTTCAGCTTGTTAACAATATGTTTACGGTTATTTCGCAAACACCATTTTGGTGTTTTGACATTGATAACAGTTGGTAACATTTCATCCGGACGGACGCTCACGGGCTGCGTCCATTGGCTGTGTTATCAAGGGCTCGCAGTATTAGGATACAGCTTCGCCCTTGCTGCCTTGCCAATGAACCCATCCGTGGCGTGCAAAATCCGGGATAATCATTAGACGGTTTTCTGAATAACAAGGAGCCGGTTCGATGCATGTTGCCGAAGGTATCTTATCCGGGCCGGTTTTACTCTCCGCCGCAACCGCGGCGGCTATTGGAACCGGGATCGGGTTAAAAAAAATGGATGTGGAACGGATCGCCCGTACCGGGATGCTGGCCGCAGCTTTTTTTGTGACGTCACTTATCCATGTACCCATCGGACCTTCCAACATCCATTTGATTTTAAACGGCATCGTCGGACTATTGCTGGGTTGGACCGCTTTTCCCGCCATTTTGATTGCGCTGGTATTGCAGGCCCTTTTTTTTCAATACGGCGGAATATCTACTTTGGGCGTTAACACCCTCATCATGGCATTGCCGGCGGTTACCTGCGGAATACTCCTGAGCCGTTTCACGATGTCACCTTCGGTTTGGGGTTTTGTGGCGGCATTTTTCACGGGCGCACTCGCGGTCTTGTTGGCCGGATTATTAACCGCCTTGGCATTGATTTTTACCGAAGCGGGCTTTTGGGCGGCGGCAACCTTGATTTTGACGGCTCACATTCCGGTGATGGTTATCGAGGGGATTATCACGGCCTTTGCTGTTTCATTCTTGCGCAAAGTGGCGCCGGAAATGTTGCACCGCTGATTGATCTTACATGACACGTTGGCTGATCCCGGATTTTGCATGAAATGTTACCAAACTGTTACCAATGTCAAAACACCAAAATGGTGTTTGCGAAATAACCGTAAACATATTGTTAACAAGCTGAAATATCAAATATAAACAACTTTCCGGTAAAATTTCATGCAAAACTCGGGATGATAATTTCTCACGCAAGAGGTGGCTCTATGACGACATTGCAACCGCTCATCATCCGCATCACCGCCGCGATCCCGCTTTTCTGCGGGATCTGGACGGGAATCGCCCCGTCCGCCCACGCCCATCGGGTCACCGTGTTTGCCTGGGTCGAAGGCGATCGTGTTCATACGGAAAACAAGTTTGCCGGCGGCAAACCGGTTTCCGGTGGGAAAATCGTTGTTTTGGACAGTACGGGTCAACAACTATTAGCTGGCACGACCGACACGAAAGGACAATTTTCCTTTACCGCGCCCCAACAGCCACCGTTTACTATCGAGTCGCATGCCGGGGCCGGTCATAAGGGTCATTGGATGGTTACAGCCGAGGACATGAATGATCATGCCTTGCACTCCCATGCAACGTCCCCTGCCCCGCCCAAGGCTGCTTCGACGGATTCCCCTGAAGTACAAACCCTTACCGCCCAAGACATTGAGGCGATTGTAGCCAAAACGCTCGACCAAAAACTGGCCCCGATCCGTAAGGCCATCGTGCGTCAAGAACAGATGCAAAAGAACAACGTTAGGGATATCTTTGCCGGACTCGGCTATATTTTAGGATTGGTTGGCGTCGGCGCCTATGTCCACTATCGCAAAAGGAGCACTGCTTCAAAATAGAACCGGTGTTACCACAACGTTTCCTAACGGTGAGCAGGAACCTCCTTTTTGCGCGCCACCTGTTTCAAAATCCAATTGACCCAAGGGGTAAACCCATCGCCGGACTTGGCGGAAAGCGGCCAGACCGGCATACCCGGATGCACCTGATGAATATTGGCGATAGCCAGGTCGGGATCATAATCAAGATGCGGCAACAAATCGATTTTATTTAACAGCGCTGCGTTGCACTCTCTGAACATCAACGGATATTTGATCGGTTTGTCTTCGCCTTCAGTGACACTTAAAATCACGACCCGGGCATCCTCGCCAATATCAAATTCGGCAGGACAGACCAGGTTGCCGATATTTTCTACAATCAATACATCCACACCATCGAGATCCATCTGTCGGGCGGCAGTATCGATTAGATGGGCAGCGAGGTGGCAATCGCCGCCAAAGGCATCGGTGTTGATCTGCACCACAGGCGCGCCGGTCACCGCAAGCTGATCCGCATCGTAAGCAGAACAGATATCACCCACAATCACGCCGCAGCGCAGATGTTCTGACAAGCGCCGGATGGTCCGAACCAGGGTTGTGGTTTTACCCGAACCCGGTGCACTCATCACGTTTAGCACAAATACGCCGTGGGCGTTGAAGTGACGGCGGTTGGCTTCGGCCGTTTGGGTGTTGGCATCCAGTACCCGCCTCGCCACACTGATTTTACGGGCGCCCCCTTTTTCATGCGAATTGACAGGTGGATGATGATGGCCTTTATGGTGGCAAATAACTTTATTTACTTGAAACAGGTTCATCTTCGCTCTCATTGGGTTCGATTTCAATAGCGTCAATATCCAGCTCACGGCCGGTGAGTACTGTGATAGCGCCGCTCTTGCATTTGGGACAACTAAACACCGGTTGGTCCAATTCCCACAGGTTTTCACACTGACCACAGCGGGCACTGACCGGCACTTCCATAATATCCAGTTCGGCGCCGGCTGCAAGGCTCTCTTTGCCGGCCACTTCAAGGCAAAAACGCAAACTGGAAGGCGCCACGGCGGAAAGCTTACCCACTTTCAATGTAATCCTGGTCACCCTGGAACCGGCCATATCCGGCGGGATGGATGCTTCAACAATGCGGATAATCTCTGTTGCGATACCCATTTCATGCATGTAGAAATTCTCCCGTACTGCATTGACTCCCGCCGATTATTGTAACCGTTCCTGTTCGACCAAAGCCTGTTCGATATTCCCCGTTTGCCTGTAGAGGTCAATCAACGCATGGGCCGGCGTACGCCGCGTTGCCAGCATCTGCCGTAACGGTTCCAAACGTTCCGCCTCCCGGGAATCATCCAGGGCCGCCTGGGCGGCAGCCACAAGCTCGGTGCTCATGGCCCGGATAGCGGGATCGTCGAAGCCTGTTGCAGCCGACCGCTGGTGCAAATTTCCATCGGGAACAACCGCCCGCCCGTAAAGAGTATCTTCCAGAATCAGCCCTTTCAGCAAAAGCCCAAGGCCGGCATAAAGGCCAAAATCGGGACTGCTGTCAAAGGCTTTAAATTCGATACGACCGTTTTCGGCCGGGACCCGCGCCTTCTGGGTCAATGAGGGCGCACTGTCAATCATGTGGGCAAGATCATCCATAAAGACCATGGCTGCCGGCCGCCGGCCGGTGCGTACATAGGTTCGTACGGACAGGCCGTTCCACACCTTGCCGTTATAAAACGGCGAATTAAATGAAAAGGGAACAAGATACGGGCTGTAATACGTCAGCTTTTTTGCCGCATCTATTGCATCCTCAGTGGACAACCCCTCGGCCGACAGGCTGATATCCGGCCCCTGGGTCAACATGTGAATATGCGCCGTCCCTGCTTCGGGCGACTCACCACGCATCTTTTGTTCAAACATGTTTAACGGCGGGTCCGGAATATATTCGGTTTGGTACGGGTTGAAACTGACAGCGGTGGGGCGAAAGCCTTTTTTACGCAGCTCTGCTTTAAGAAGCTGATAACTTTGGGTTAATTCCGCCACCGCAGTGTTGATATCATCACAAATGGTGGTGCGGATTTCGATGCCTTTGGGGGGACAATCCAGGACCTTCCCTTCCAAATCGTAACGTTCAAACCCCTCAATGTACCACCGCTTGTGCTTGATCCCTGCATCACCGATCCGCAATTGTGGATAATCCGACGGATATACCGGGAGGGTTTCGACAACGGCCTCCAGTTCGGAAAACGCCGTGTTGGTAAAATCAGCAAACGCCCCGTCACTGTTGATCAGTGCAATTTCATGCTCCAGGCCATAGCGAAATTTCACGGTTTATTGTCCTGTTTTATGCTGGCGGTTAAAAACATAGGCGGATCATTTAAATGCCGACTGAATCAGGCGTTAAGGATCTGATCGGATTGTTGCTAAAGATGGGTACGACATATCAGGAAAACCCACAAAAGCCAAAACCAATTCTTCCGACGGATAAGCTCAAGGCTCAATTCTCAGAATCAACCTGGCTTTTGCTGGTCGCTGTAGTGAATTTGAACGCTGAATCGTGACGCAGAAATTTTGAACACTACCAATTTTACCTGAAACCGGCGGTCGTTACCCAAACGTCTCCGCACATACATCACTCAAGTAGGCCAGATTCTCACAGACGTTGATGCCATTGGCCTTCATGGCCGCCACTTTACTCTGGCCGGTGCCGCTGCCGCCGCTGATGATGGCGCCGGCGTGGCCCATGCGTCGTCCCGGAGGGGCCGTCAGACCCGCAATAAATCCCACCACCGGCTTGGTGACGTTGGCCTTGACATAGTCGGCCGCTTTCTCTTCGGCGTCCCCGCCGATCTCGCCGATCATGACAATCCCTTCGGTGGCGTCGTCGGCCTGAAAACGTTCCAGGCAGTCGATGAAGTTGGTGCCGTTGACCGGATCACCGCCGATCCCGATACAGGTTGTCTGACCCAAACCGGTCGTCGTCAGCGCATGGACCGCTTCATAGGTGAGGGTCCCGGAGCGGGAAACCACACCGACTTTACCGGGCTTGTGAATGACACCGGGCATGATCCCGATCTTGCATTCGTCGGGGGTAATGATGCCGGGGCAGTTGGGGCCGATGAGGCGCACCGGTTTGTCCTTGATATAATTTTTAACTTTCATCATGTCCATCACCGGTATCCCTTCGGTAATGCAGACAATCAGCCGAACTTCGGCATCGGCCGCTTCCATGATGGCGTCGGCGGCAAAGGGTGGCGGAACGAAAAGCATGCTGGCGTCAGCGCCGGTCGCTTTAACAGCTTCGGCCACCGTATTAAAAACGGGGACAGCATCCATTTTCCGGCCACCCTTGCCGGGGGTTACCCCGGCCACCACCCGGGTACCGTAATCTGCACACGCGCGGGTATGGAACTGGCCCTCTTTTCCAGTAATCCCCTGCACCAACAATTTGGTGTCTTTATTGACGAGTATACTCACAATTTAGCCCCTTACGCTGTATGGTGTCAGTTACCGGATCGCTTCCTTCAATTTCTCGGCGGCGTCCTTAAGGTCCTTGGCATTGATCAGATCCAGGCCCGAATCCGCCAGGATCTTGCGGCCTTCCGCCAGGTTGGTACCTTCCATGCGGATGATTACCGGCACACGTAGGCCCACCTTTTCGGCAGCCTGGACGACACCATTGGCCAAGCGGTCGCAGCGCAGGATCCCGCCGAAGATGTTGATAAGGATCGCCTTAACATTTTCGTCGCTTTGGAGGATGCGAAACCCGTTTTCGATCTGCTCGGCACTGGCGCCGCCTCCCACGTCGAGGAAGTTGACCGGTTTGCCGCCGGCATACTTAATGCAGTCCATGGTGGCCATGGCCAGTCCGGCCCCGTTCACCATATTGCCCACATTGCCGCCCTCGCCCAAATGGATGTAGTTCAGACCGTGGCTGCCGGCTTCCACCTCGGTGGGGTCTTCTTCGTCCAGATCGCGGTACGCCTGAACATCGGGATGGCGGTAAAGGGCGTTATCATCGAAATCCATTTTGCCGTCCAAGGCGATGACATCGTCTTCGGCAGTGATGATCAACGGATTGATTTCAACCAAAGAGCAATCATATCTAACGGCCAGAAGATACAGGTTTTTCAACAGAACGGTAAACGGTTTGATTGATGCTTTGGCCATGTTGAGTCCAAAGGCCGCCTGCCGCAGATGGTACCCCTGAATGCCGACATTGGGGTCGATATAGACTTTGATAATTTTTTCGGGTGTTTTTTCGGCCACATCTTCAATGTCCATACCGCCCGCTTCGGAAGCCATGATGATCATCTTGGCAGTGGCGCGGTCCGGAAGGATGCTCAGGTAAAGTTCCTTGGCGATGTTGAGCCCCTGCTCGATGAGCAGTTTCTTCACCAGTTTGCCGCCCGGACCGGTCTGTTTGGTCACCAGGTTCATCCCGAGAATCCCGTTGGCATATTCAGCGAACTCGTCCACATTTTTGGCCGCTTTCACACCACCGCCCAGACCGCGGCCGCCGGCGTGGATCTGCGCCTTTACGACCACAGGATAGGCGCCCAGTTTTGCCGCCGCCGCTTTGGCTTCGTCCACGGTAAAGGCGACGCGCCCTTCAGGAACCGCCACACCGTTCTTGCGAAACAGTTCTTTGGCTTGATATTCATGTATTTTCATGCTGTTGATATCCTCATGCGTTAAAGCATTGATGAACTCGTAAAAATACGCTGACGGCTCATTTAAAAGAGCCGAATACCAGGCATTGTCTTTTTTCAGGGCCAGGCCATTATGCCGAAAGTGAGAAAAGACAATAACGCCGTAGCCGGGGCTTTTTACAACACCATCATTCGATTACGCAAAGAACGGCATCCTTGGCAACAGTATCGCCGCTGTCAAAGTTAATTGCCTTGACCGTCCCGGAAACCGGAGCCGGCAGTGCGTTTTCCATCTTCATCGCTTCCAGCACCACAATGGTTTCGCCTTCTTCGATACTGTCACCAACGTTTTTGGCAAAAGAGACAATCATCCCCGGCATGGGGGCCGTCACAGGCGTACCAGCAACATCCGCCGCGGGCGCGGGCGCCGCAGGGGCCGGTTTTTCTTCGGCCGCCGGCGCCGGAGCCGCTGCAGGGGCCGCCATCGGGGCGGCCGCGGCGGCAGGCATAGCGGCCTGTGCGCCTGCTTGAATCTGTTGAGCATAGGCGATCAGAGGCAACCCGCCCACCTCATCGACACCGACTTCAAAGGCTTCACCTTCCACAAAGACGTTAAATGTGCGCAAATTTTCGCTCTTTTCAGGCGATGTTTTGGCCGGTTTTTCGACCAGCTCGCCCGCTTTGGCTTTCTGTAAGATCTCGTCCATCTTTTTGACATCATCCATTGTGCGCGGCATCACCTCTTGCGGCGGGGTCTCCTTGCCATACTTCCATTTGAGAAACTTTTTTCCTGTTACGGGGTAGATGGCGTAAAGCACCAGATCGTCTATATCCACGGCCAGATCGCCAATCTCTTCCTTGGCTTTTTCCAATTCCGGCTCCAGCACCTCGGCCGGACGGCAGGTGATGGGTTCTTCGCCTCTGGGATACCCTTTGAGGGCCTTTTTTTGCACTTCCGGGTCAATGGGAACTGCAGTTTTACCGTAAAGACCGTAACAGAGATCTTTCACTTGGGCGGTGATCATCCTGTACCGTTCATCGGGTGTGTCGTGCAACACATTGTTAACCGTCTGAACACCCACAATCTGGCTGGTGGGCGTGACCAACGGTATCTGTCCAAGCTCTTTCCGGACCCGGGGCAGCTCTTTGTATACTTCACCGATTTTATCCAGGGCATCCATCTCACGCAACTGATTGACCAGGTTGGAGAGCATGCCGCCCGGGGTTTGGTGCAACAGTACATTAATATCGATGAGCGAGGTTTTGGAGTCGTCAAGCAGGTGTTTGTATTTGGGCATTACCTCTTTTTCTAAAATTTCGTTGATTGCAGCCAGCTTATGGATATCAAAACCGGTGTCACGGCTGGTACCCAAAAGAGTCATCACCAAAGGCTCCACCGCTGCATGGGAGGTGCGGTAAGCGTAGGGCGTCATGACTGTATCAATTATGTCGACACCCGCTTCGACAGCCTTAAGGTGCGTCATGGGGCTCATCCCCGAAGTAAAGTGGCTGTGCAGATGGATAGGGATGTTGCAGTTTTCCTTGAGCGCCTTAACAATCTCATAGGCGTCATAAGGGGACATTAACCCGGCCATATCCTTAACGCAGATGGAATCGGCGCCCATCTCTTCCAGGTCTTTGCCCTTGTTGATGTAATAATCCAGATGATAGACCTCGCCTCCCAGACGCGGTTGGGTTAAAGTATAGCAGATACAACCCTGGAAGTGACGGCCATACTCCTTGATTTTAGGCACAACGGTCTGGAAGTTGCGGTAATCGTTCAAGGCGTCAAAGGTCCGGAAAATATCCATACCGTTTTCGCAGGCACGGTCCATAAAAGCTTCGGCCACATCATCAGCGTAGTTACGGTAACCCACCAGGTTCTGGGCGCGCAGCAACATGGAAAAGGGCGTCTTTTTAAAGTACCGTTTGAGCGTCCGGATCCGTTCCCACGGATCTTCATTTAAAAAACGATGCATGGTGTCAAAAGTAGCGCCGCCCCAGGTCTCCACCGCCCAGAAACCCACTTCGTCCATCAGCTCCGCTACTGGAATCATATCTTCCGTGCGGCCACGAGTGGCAAAGAGGCTCTGATGCCCATCGCGCAAGCTTAAGTCCATGACCTTGATCGGGTTCTCCGCTTGGGGCCGATCCGCTTCATAATTCATTGAAGTCATTTTTACTTGATCGTGGTCACTCATTGATCGCTCTCCCTTTTCATAATATTTTGGCATGAATACCTTCTTTAGAATAATTGTTCAGTATATCTCTTTCGCCCGATTAGCGGGTCTTAAAACCGTGAAACCCCTTTAATTGCATCAAGCTGCGGTTTTGCATCATGGTTTGACGGCTGTTTGCGGCCCAAATAGAGACCGGCAGTCTTTCCGGCAGCTCAGGCGGCGGTGTCAGCAGCGCCTCCTGTTCACTCCGGATGTGATATAGCACGGCGCTCATGGCGGCCGTTAGTTTCTTTTTATCTTTCAAGGGCATGGGGGACTCCTTAAAATCGCGGGTCAATTATCATGCGACCCTAAATCCACTTCAAGGCCTAAACGGGAATATTGCCATGTTTTTTCATGGGCCGTAGTTCCCGCTTGCTGCTCATCACTTCCAGGGCGTCAATCAACCGGGCGCGGGTTTCGGCAGGATCAATGACGGCATCCACAAAACCGCGGCCAGCAGCGCAATAAGGATTGGAAAAGAGGTCTTCGTACGCTTGTATCTTCTCCTTGCGTTTTGCTTTGGGATCATCGGACGCCTTAATCTCTTTGCGATGAATAATATTGGCCGCCCCTTCAGCACCCATCACGGCGATTTGCGCCGTGGGCCAGGCCAGGGCGTAATCAGCGCCCAGATCTTTGGAACACATAGCCAAATAAGAGCCGCCGTAATCCTTGCGGGTCACCAACAGTAACTTGGGCACCGTTGCTTCGGAATAGCACCAGAGCAGTTTGGCGCCATGGCGGATAATACCACCCCACTCCTGCTGGCTGCCAGGCAGGTATCCGGGTACGTCGGCGATAGTCAGCAGCGGAATGTTAAAGGCGTCACAGCAACGGATAAAACGGGTCGCCTTGTCTGAGGCGTCAATATCGAGACAGCCGGCCTTTACATTGGGTTGATTGGCGATAATCCCCACTGACCGGCCGTTTAAGCGCCCCAGACAGGTGATTATATTGGTGGCAAAATATTTGTGCGGCTCAAAAAAGGCGCCGTCGTCCACGATGGCTCGAATCACATCGTACATGTCGTAAGATTGGTTCGGGTTGTCGGGAATAATGGTTTGCAAATCCGGGCAAAGGCGTGTGGGAAGATCCCGGGTCTCAACTATCGGCGGCTCTTCCATATTGTTGCTAGGCAAAAAGGAGAGCAGCTGTTTAATCCGGCTGATGGCGTCTTCGTCGTTTTCACAGGCAAACTGAGCCACGCCGCTCTTTTCGTTATGGGCCATGGCACCGCCCAAATCCTCGAAGGAGATTTCCTCTCCGGTCACCGCCTTGATCACATTGGGGCCGGTAATAAACATATAACTGGTGTTTTTGACCATAAAAACATAATCGGTCATTGCAGGTGAATAGACCGCCCCACCCGCAGTGGGTCCCATGATGGCCGAAATCTGGGGGATCACGCCCGAAGCGTTGGCATTGCGGAAAAAGATTTGACCAAATCCGGACAAAGCGTCCACCCCTTCCTGAATACGGGCGCCCCCTGAATCGTTAAGTCCCACAAAAGGCACCCCGGCCTTTAAGGCCATATCCATCACCTTGCAGATTTTTTTGGCGTGCATCTCGCCCAAACTGCCGGCGCGGCTGGTAAAATCCTGGGAAAAGGCGAATACGGAACGGCCATCGACCAAGCCATGTCCGGTGATAACCCCATCGGACGGAATAACAACATCGTCCATACCGAAATTGACACAGCGGTGAGTGACAAACATGTCAATTTCTCGAAAAGTGCCTTTGTCAAACAGGTGATTGAGCCGCTCACGGGCCGTCAAGCGGCCCTTCTCCTTAATCTTGGCGACGGCTTTTTCGCCGCCCATTTTTCGGACCTTTGCCTCGCGTGCTTTTAGATCATTTAACTTCTCCTCCACAACACCCATGGCCAATTTCCTTTCCCATGACATTGATGGTATTCAAAGGGTTTTCGCGCATTTTTAAATGCATCGAGTGCTTATTAATTTTCTGCACCCAAATGAAAAGTTAAATCTTAATTGAACTCTCTTTGTCAAGGAAAATCTGGGGCCCCAAAATCCGCGATTGACAAGGGATTTATAACGAAAAAGGTTGAAAAACCTCGTTGATTCAGGTAGATAGGAGATCATTGATCAACCCGCAACCCTCACCAACGAGGTGGAAACAACGATAAGGCAAACCGTACTGCCTTTCAAGCTTGACACCTGTCACGTACCGGCTGAACCCAACCTGCATTCCAAGTTATTTTTCATGAAATAATCCCCACAGCCTGGGAGGCGGGAATTAGGAGAACGTTCTCTTTAAGCTGGGGAATTGCTTTGCTGAGCACTTGCCAGGTAATTTGATAGGGGTGACCGATACCAATGGCAAGACTGTGGCGTTGGGCTATTTTCTGTAATAATTTTATTTGCTTTTCAATAAACTGCCTGTTGGGGTGATGATCCAAAAAGATTTGGCGTTGGCCGAACGGCACCTGATAAAGCAGCGCGGCTTCCCTGGCAACGGAGTCACCGGAAGTTAGGCTGTCGATAAAAAAGAGATTTTGGCGTTTTAACTCACTAAAGACCTGATTCATTGCAACCGACTGGCTGGTAAACCGTGAACCCATATGGTTATTAACCCCCACGGCGCCGGGTATCGCGGCCAAATCCTTGCGTAACTGATCAATCAACACATCCGGCGTCATACTCGTTAAAAGAGCGCCAAGACCGGGATTGGCGGAAGGGTACTCTTGCGGCTCCATGGGCAAATGCACCATCACTTCCCACTTTTTAGCCCGCGCCGCTTTCACCACATGACGGGTATGAGGCAAATGGGGCAATATCGAGAAAGTTAACGGCCCCGGTAAGTCGAGAAACTTTTCGGCTATCCGCCTGTCATACCCCAAATCATCGATAATGATGGCAATCCGTGGCAGCGTGTCGGGCGCCGGTGGTATGACCGGAACGGTTTCAACCTCGATTGCCGGCTTTTTTTCCGGATAAATCTCATAGGGCAGGACAGGTGGTAATTCAGGTTGAGACGTCTGCGGCGCTTTAGCGAAGGCTCTTTTTTTAACCGTTTGCTCCGGTTTGTTTGATTCTGTCCGTGGCTGGGTTTGCGCCCATTTTTTTTCCCACACGCCGTGAAAGAAAAGAGCGTAAAAAACCGCTCCCAAAGCCATAAAGAACAGTGCCCAGGCCGCTTTGGGCAACCAGCTTCTTACAACACCCCTCTTTTTTTTACGCCGTGGACGTTTTCTTTTGTTGGGAGTTGTGACCATTGACTTAAAAATAACGACCCACAAGCAGCGCTCCACCCGGTGGGTCGTCCAAATAATGCCTTTAAAAATATCAGGAATGACGCAATAAATTATACCCCATTAAAATCTCCAGCGCCCGGGTAACCTGATTGTCCACTTTTAATTTTTCCACGGATAACGCCCCGCCGCTTACCGGTTCATCATCGTTTCCCTTTTTATCGGACTTTTCCGGAGTTTTACCAGGCTTATCCTCAGGCCCCAGGTGGTTTTCCAGGTCTTTTTCTGTAAGGCGCTGTCTCTTCTTTTCCGACGGGTTTGGCCCGGTGTCGGCATCAACCGGTTCAATCACAATATCCGGTTCAATCCCTTTGGCCTGGATTGATTCACCGTTGGGGGTGTAGTAGCGGGCGATGGTCAGTTTGAGGCCATAACCATCCCGCAAATTGGCTACATTTTGCACTGATCCCTTGCCAAATGAGGCGGTCCCTAATATCAGCGCTCGCTTCTGGTCTTTTAGCGCACCCGCCACAATTTCCGATGCGCTGGCGCTACCGCCGTTAATCAATACCACCATGGGATAATGCCGATCCTGGGACTGTTTTTTTGCGTTATACTCTTTTTCACTCTGGGGCAAGCGCCCTTTCATGGAAACAATCACACCCTCTTCCAAAAAAAGATCGGCCACTTTCACCGATTGATCCAGCAAACCGCCGGGATTGTCCCTCAAATCTAAGATCAAACCCTTTACCGGGGTATCCCCGGATTCCACCACAGCCAGTTCCTTAGCCAAACTGGTGGTCGTATCGTCATTGAAATTGGTGATGCGTATATACCCATACCCAGGCTGTAAAACAACCGAACGAACACTGACAAGGGGAATCGTATCCCGCACGATCTCAATCTCCAGCGGCTCTTCCGAGACTTGACGCAACACCGTTATGGTGACCGTTGATCCTCTGGGACCGCGGATCATCTTCACCGCGTTACGCAGATCTTTTACCGCCACATCATCCACCTTGATGATCCGGTCGCCGGCTTTAACGCCGGCCCGATGGGCCGGTGTGTCGTCAATTGGGGCAATCACGGTTACAAACTGATCCTTCATGGAGATCTGGATTCCGACACCGGAAAACTCACCCTGGGTATCTATCTGCAACTCTTCCAGTTCGTCGGGTGTCAAGAGGCCGGAATGAGGATCAAGCCCTTTTACCATTCCATCAATGGCGTTTTCGATCAGCTTTTGGGTGGTAATTTCATCAATGTAATTTTTTTCCACCATTTCCAACACATCGGAAAAAAGCTTAAGGCTCGGGTACGTCTCTTTGGCGTCGGCCGTAGGAAAGTGACGCTGACCGATACCAAAACCCACTGCGGTAACAACGAGAGGCGCCGCGACCATCAGCAGCGGCTTGATCCAACCGGAACGTTTTTTCATCAATGGCTCCTTATTTGTATCCATACCGAGACCTTTGCAGGGCATCTATTTTTGTTCACGTTCAAGGAAGGCGAAAAATGTAACTGGATGAATATATTGAATATTTCGAGGATACCATTTTGAACCGGACCCCGAAATCGGGCCAAAAGGGGCGTTATGCAAAGGTCTCATACTCATATCGTCCGTCCACAAAGAGCGTTGCCTCGCCATTGGTATCCCTGATTATAGCCGGGATTTTTATTTTACTTGAATAATGTAACCCTTATGATCCCGTTACGCAACTTTTTCCATTACGGATATGGCAATCTTGAAATGATGGTGGTAATAAACTTATTTGCATATATAACTATAATCATTTGACTCGCTATTAAAAAGATGGCATTATCCCCAAAAAAACTTAATTGGGGAGGCGCCGATGATACGCGTTACGCTTTCAGCCGAAC